>Ga0114905_1000756_pt1 | contig 19278 bp, 31 predicted proteins | sample MalvireepMed_b05_FD_83499 | JGI IMG/M metagenome (GOLD analysis project Ga0114905, IMG submission 83499) | Marine viral communities from the Global Malaspina Expedition - Malaspina viral metaG DeepMed_b05 | ecosystem: Environmental > Aquatic > Marine > Oceanic | place: Mediterranean Sea...
TTAATAAAATGCCTCAAAAATTAAGAGAAACAACTAATTTCTACGAATGTGAAGATCAAAGGGCCATTCGTCAGGCACAAGAAGCAATAGAACAAGTGCGTGCAGGCAGCGGCATATTTTCAGCAACCACCGTTGGCCTTGATGTAAGATCAGAAACAGAGAGAAGAGCAGTGGCAGCGGCAAAAGCAGGCACAGGGCCAGAGATATTTGGCGTTGATCAAGCATCTACTACAATTGGAATAGAAACTGCTCCCTTTAGGGGTTCCCCTCTTCAACAATTTGTCCAAGTAGCAGCGGCGCTCCAACAGCAAGGAAACGGGCAAGCAGAGCCTGCCGTGCTAGTCAACCGCGGCGGTGACACCTTCAATTCAACTGTGACTAGCGGTGGAGGAGGAAATCCCACTAGAGTACCTACTTCAATGGAAGAACCCGCATGGCAAGAAGAGCAAAATTCTAACCGCGATGCCAATATGATGTAAAACAAAAAAGAGGCTTTCGCCTCTCTTTCGCTCCACAATTAAGAATCTACGAATTAATCTTCGGAAGCCAATTTCTCAAAATATGACAATGCATCACTCGCTTCATCATCGGAAGCCTCTGGCTCCGATGAAGATTCATTTGCGGAAGAGGGGGACTCTTCTGAAATGTTCATGTTCTCAACAGTTTTAATTTCACTCGGCGCGGCTGCCCGAATGTCATCTCCAATAACCTCATGAAGCCTCTTCGTCAAATCATCATAACTCTTAAAGTTTGATGCATCGGTAAACTCCTTGAGAGCATATTGAGACTTCCATAGTTTCTCTAATTCCTCATCATGTCCTTCCAACAAAGCAGAAGTAGATGAAAATTCCGACTTATCATAATTAATAAATCCACCAACTCTTCGAACCTTCAACTTGAAGTCTGCACCACCCCAAAAATCAAAGGGATTGATTGCCTCTTCATCTTCAAACTCAGGCTGCATTGCTTCCTGAATCTTATTGAAAATCTTCTGTCCATACCGATAGAGGAATATCTTTCCTTCATTTTCTGGATTCGCTGGATCAGAAACAATCAGAATGTTAGAAACATAATTAGTCTTTCTACGACGAGATCGTGCAATATCCTTATCGCTTTCAGTTCCACTATTCCAAAGACGGCTGTTCATCTCAGAAACAGGATCCTTATCACCAAGAGTGGTCAAAGAATTTTCAATGTACCAACCACCAGGTCCCTGAAACCCGTGAGAATAATACTTTGCCCACGGAATATCTTCTTCGGCTGAAGCAGGAAGGAATCGAATCACAGCATAACCATTGCTGGACTTGTCCAACTCTGGTCGCCAAAAACGATCATCCTTATAAGACTTCTTGTTCATCTCTTCCAACTTGGAAGTAAGACTCGAAATACTGTTCTTTGATCTCTTCTTAAAATCTGCAAATGACATACTTTTCTCCTTTTCCACGGATCTCCCGTGGCCTTTAATTCCTAGTAGGAACTCCCTACTGTTTCACTAATTATATAACCAGAAAACATAATGTCAAAAGAATTCATATCGGTAATTCTGATTTTTTTGGGAGCATGTTCATATCTCTGGCTTCTATGCTAATTTTCTCAATAATTGGCTGTGATAAATACCTTGCAGCGACCTTTGGCTCTATGTTATGTGATTCACATACATATAACACGGCATCGATATATTCTCCACCATTTTTTCGAATATATTGGTCGACCTCAAAGGAAATATTCTCATGGTCTGTAAACAGGGACATTATAAACTCCTTTCTCTTTTCAAGATTGGATTGTACCCTAAATACCAAACAGTTCAAGATATATTATTGTAGTATTCTTATACATAGATAGAAGAAGACAACTCTTGCCATCATTGGAGAAGAATTAAAATATGGCTATTACCGATTATACAGATAAAGCAGGACAAACTGGCGATGGAATTATTGTTGGTGGTGCAACATATGCAATTGCTACCGATTGGGGCTCTGCTGGCGGAACAGGATTTACAAGAACCCATGCTCAAATTGTAAAAGTTGCATGGGGTGATAATTATAATACTTACCGAACCACAAAAATAAATCCATTCCCAGTTCAACTTTTTGATGGCAACCAAGGAACAACTGGCGCATTAATTGATAATAACTTCGGATTGAAGGTCACTGGTGATATGCGCATCAATCAAGCAGTTGAAATTCATGGTGGTAAACTAGACGGAATTTTAAACCCTGTTGTTGGTGGAATTATACAAATAGTGGGCCCAACATTCGGTAAGAGTGGTCCTACTGCATATGGCCCTGGTCATACTAGAGATTATCACTTTAATCCAGTTAAAGCAACAGGTTCTATCCAAGGTTTCTCCGCTGCATTTCCAGTTGGTGTTACATTTGGAGGGGGACAGCCAGGAAGAGGACCTGGTGAGGGATTAATTAGAAGATTATATGGTGGACCAATTGGATACACTGGTCAAACTGGCTATGGTCTTATAACTCATGGTGCAAGAACAAATTCTTCTGTTCTCGACAGAGATATTGATACCGTTGCGGTTCAGGGACTTTCTGGTGGATTTGGAGTTGGTGTTACTTCTTCCAGATCTTCGGGATTTATCACAAGAAGACTTTCTTTCCCATATGAACATCCTGCTAGAGTCTCTGCCGAAGATTCAAAGACACCCAAAGGCGACAGAGTAGGTGTTGTAGGAATTAAGGGTGCTACAGCAATTGAAGTTACTGGTGGTATAAGAATAGTTGCTGGTCCTGCCGGCGGTAGTATGGAAATTCGTAATCTTTCTGCTGGTAGAGATAATTTTGCAGTTTGGGGAGCAGATGGCTTAACGGCCGCACATGTAAAACTATTCGACTCTGCTGGTAATCCTCTTGGTGTTTCTGGTGATGGTGCATTAAAGGTTGCAATTGATAATGGAGTATTTACTGGAACCGTAACTCTAAGTACAAATGTCTATGTGACAAATGCAACTGGTGGTTCCCTTAAGGTTAAAGGAAAAACTGGCGATATATTAGTAGTCAAAGGACCATTGTCTGGAGGCGCACTTGAAGTTGCCAGTCCAAGTGGTCTAAACATTCGTAGTCTAACTAAATCCGATGTTGTGGGTATTGGTGGAGATGCATCAGAAAATATAGGAAATATAAAATCCAATGTTCAGATCACCAGTGGAAATATTAGTTCAATTAAAACCACAGTAGCCGATGATTTAACACCCCTGATTACATCTATAGAAGATGGTATAAGAAAATGGAATGCTTTGCGTGGGCAAAATTCTCCTGTCCATTCTCAATATGATAATGATTCTGAGATGTTCAATACTTGTGTTCAAAGAGTCTATCAACCAGATGAATTAGTTGCACTTAGCGTAGTAGTGGGCAGCAATGCTAAACCTATTAATGCTGATCAACCAATTTACAATGGTGTGTATGTATCTTGTGATTCATCGAATGATATAAGTGGTATATTGGTAGGAAATCAAAGCCTAAGAACCAACTCTGGCGCAGGATATAAACTCTTGCCTGGAGAAAGCATATTCCTTCAAGTATCGAATCTGAATAGAATTTACGCAAGAAGTATAGTAGGATCAGCAACTGTCCGTTGTATAGGGTCATAGTATGGTATTTTCCCGTGGTGGTTTCAATAGTAAAAAGAAACCAGCATCGCAAGAAGGCACTACAGAACAAAAATATTGTCTTCTAAACGAGGCTGTGTTTCCAGGCCTATTGTTTAAAAAAGATGTAAACAACACACAGTCTAAAAGAACCACTTTAAGAAATAGGTTGAGTGTTGTGTTCGATGAAAATGTTATTGCATTTGACTGGACTGATATTAATAATGAAAGTGATTTAAGTCAAATCCATGCTTGCTTTTCAACAATGGTTCCAAACCAAAGTAAATTTACTCTAAGAAATGCAAGGTATGTTAACGACCTTTATTCAATAGACAGAGACATAAGTACGGAATATACATTTCTTAACTTTATAAATGGAAATCTAGTAGTAGCAAAAGCGCCTAGTGATTTCGCAAACTATGACAAAACTAGATGGGAAGGAAAATTTTTCACTAAGACTCCTCAAATAGAAACTACGAAATTCTCTAGTTCCAAAAAAATTGATAAATTAATAAATCTAGTCTCAAAACCAGATTTCGACGAATGGGGAATTATGCCTGGAGACATAATTAAAGTCAACGGAACTAAGTATAATGATGAAATGAATTCAATGGTAATTGCCATCAGTGGAGACAAAAATGAAATTTTCCTTTCAGAAGTATTATCAAACGAAAGCACCATAGGGCTTCCTATAATTATCCAGCACCATAGAACTTGCTCTTCCATAGGGGAAGATAATATCTATGTTCCTCAAGAACCAATAGAGATATCTGTTTCAGGAAAATCAAAGGGTCCAGAAACTAGATGTCCCAGCGGACATGTTTGGAATGAAAAAGCAGGAACTTGTGTTAAAGAATTAATACGGCTTCGACCAAGAACTGCTAAGGAAATAAGAGAAATAAAATCCAGAATAACTTCAAGAACCTCTTTTATTCAAAGAGCGCGTCGAGAAGCACCCGCAATTTATGCTGCCCCTGGCCTGGAAACCGAAGGGCTGAAGCCACTGTCCTTCGAAGGCCCTGCTGGTGGCAGCATCGTCGCGTTTATACCATCACCTGGCGGGGACGAAGACATATCGGGCATGCCGGCTGCGGCGCCGCCCTTGCCGCCGGCCATGCCGATGATGCCGACAACGGAAGATATTATCTATTGACCCCAGCGAGATTCGAACTCGCGTTGTCGGGATGAAAACCCGATGTCCTAGACCAGACTAGACGATGGGGCCTGAGAATACGAGCGGTGGGACTCGAACCCACATGTCCTAAACGGACAACGGATTTTAAGTCCGTCGCGTATACCAATTCCGCCACGCTCGCCTGCGTGGGTCAGGTAGTCCAATCTTCATTTAAATATTCAGTTTTGGGTTGAGGATCAGTTTCTAAAAGCAACTTCTTGACATAGGTAGTAGTAACCCACTCCACAGCCCCATCTTCATATTCAAGTTTTACTGATTCTGTAGAGCCGTCATCTGCATCAGCAGCGTCAACAACTCTTCCTGTCTTAAAGGTATTTCCGTTCACCACAGATTCACCAATTTCGTACCGAATTTTATCACTCATAATTTAAACTCCTTGTGGGGGACACCAGATAAAACCCAACTGCCCCGATTCTTTCTCTTAGCATTTTTTCTTTGTTCCACTATTTTTGATTTTTCTCTAGCACGCCTATTTCGGTGCTTTCTTTTTATATTAACTTGCTTACTGTTTGGCATAATATAGACTAAATTTCGTTCTCGAAAATTGTATTTAGTTGCTGATTAACTCTTACGAAAGTGGTGCATTTTGGCAAATCTTTAAGTCTTCTTGCACCAACATAAGTGCAAGCACTTCTCAACCCACCTAGTATTTGCTGAATAGAAACACTAACAGGACCACGATATGGCACCTTTACGGTCTTTCCTTCGGATGCTCTATAAGTCGCAACGCCACCACTATGCTTCTCCATAGCAGTATCGCTAGACATCCCATAGAACACCTTATGAGAAGCACCAGAATCGTCTGTGAGGACTTCTCCTGCACATTCTTCGTGTCCTGCAAGCAATCCCCCTAGCATAACGAAATCTGCTCCTGCACCGAACGCCTTAGATACATCGCCTGGTGACTGGCACCCACCATCCGCCATGATGAACCCGCCCAGACCATGGGCAGCGTCCGCGCATTCCATCACTGCTGATAGTTGAGGATATCCCACTCCAGATACTTTCCTCGTTGTGCATACGCTGCCTGGGCCGATGCCAATTTTGATGATATCCGCGCCTGCCAGAAGCAGTGCTTCTGTCATCTCCGCTGTCACTACATTTCCTGCTATCAAAATTTTCTCTGGCCATTCTTGACGAACCTCCTTAACAAAATTAATAAATCTTTGTGTGTATCCGTTTGCAACATCCAAACAAAAGAATGGGTGTTCTCGCCGGTCTTCCAGATGGGAGTGGGTTGAGTTTATTGAAAGAACTTCACGATCTTTCTCACCCATTCCAAACGAAAGAGCCATTGTTGATTTTTCATGATCATTAGCATATATATTAAATGGATCAATATGTTTACTCAAACAAGTAAGCATACCAAATTCTGATAATACTTTACCCATTTCGACTGTTCCAATGGTATCCATGTTCGCTGCTGCAATTGGAATGCCCATCCACTTTTGCCCATTCTTAAAAGTGAACTGTCTATTTAAATCAACATCTTGGCGAGTCTCAAGAATAGAACGCTTAGGTCGAATTAACACATCACAATAATCAAGTTTTAAATCACCAAGAATTTTCATTTAGGAATCCATCCATCTAGAAAAATTGTATCCTACAGAAATTCCAAGAAGTCCTCCAACCGTTGCAAAACAAATTGAAGAAAGAGAAAAGAGACTTTCACCCCATAAATTTGGAACATAACTGCCAAGGGCAGAACCCACAAACAGTCCTATCCAAATAAATATTGTCCAGTACATTTCCCTGTCTTGTCTATTCATCCCTCTCCACCAATATCATAGTGGTCGTTGTCGCCTTCTTCTCCTACAATATTTACATTGTCCCTACAATCTATTACATTGCCTTCCTTGAGAGCAGTAATCGTTCTTTGGCGAATTTCTTCTTGTTCCTCTTCTGTCATCGGTTTCTGCATAACCTTATATGTTTTAACATATGAACCTGCAAACATTTCAGCATCACCAAAACAAATGCCGTATTCATTTACCAATCTATAAAAGAGAACGGCAGCATATTTTGCCTTGTCTTCATCCAGTCCGCACATATCGAAAGTGCTGAATCCACTATTACCAGCAAATCCCCAATAGACATCGCCATCTTCATCCGTGAAGGATTCAAAGACTTCAACGCCATTCTGTTCCATATAATTATGGACCTCTTCAATTGTCATTCTTGTCAGTTGTCCCATAGACATGATTGTATTATATCAGACAGGTATGGGGTGTCAAGATGTTGATGCCCAGTATATAGCATAAATTCCTAAAGCCGAAACTAAAGATATAATCATAAAACCAGCCCGCCAAACAATTCTTTCTTTTCTTTTTCTTTCTTCAACTACAAATTTTGAATTTTCGTTGGAGGTATACAAATTTGGATAAGAGTAAAGAGGCTTAGATTTCTTTTTGCTTTCTGCAACTGCCCTTCTAGTCATTTCTTTTTGCTTTTTTCTAGTATACTCCTCGTTCCAATTCATACTTTACTTCTTCCCCATCTTCTTCTTGGCTTTTCTTTTGGTAGAGCCGATCTTTCGTCTTCGGCGAAAACTTCTTCTTGATTCTTTTCTACTCATTTTAATACTTTCTCATTTCAACACGCCTGGCAGGACTCGAACCTGCAACTTTCGGCTTAGAAGGCCGACACTCTATCCATTGAGTTACAGGCGCATCTAATATATGGATGGCTTATATTGCCCTTTATCTCTAAAATTATTATGATGAGGACCATCGTTGTGATTTTTACTACGAACTCTAAAACCACACACATCGCATCGAGAACCATCACGCTTCTTCTTAAGTCTAGTTTTTTCTTTAGCCATTTATTGAGTCAACTTTAGAGCAGGACTTCCCCCTGGTCCTTCTGGGCCTTGCATACCAACACCAGCACCAGCAACAACCAATCCACTCCCGAAAGCACTATTATATTCATTCAGAAATTCATTAGCAGGATCTACAATAAATACTACATGGCTTTTCTTAATTTCTAAACCATCTTCTGGAATTTCACCATATGGAATATAAGGAACAAGTCCAATTCTTCCTTGTCCAGCGGGAAGAATAAGTGCAGGCTTCTTCAAAAGAATAGTATCTTTCTCATCATTTACCTTTGCAACAATTTCTTCACCAGTTTGTAATCTTACAATTTTTACTTCAACCATTTACTTTTCCTTTTTTTGATTTATTAACTTTCCTTTTTGACTTTTTTTAAAAGCCAATTTCCATCCTTTGTCCCATTTTTTCCAATCCACGGAACGATAGATATCTCCCTTACCCGCTCCATGAATTCTTTCACCCATCACAAGAACTCTTGTTGCCTGGAAGAGATTGTATCCAAGAATTTGCTGCTTGAATATCTTTCATTACAATATCACACTCACATTTATCAATTGGAGTGCAAACACACGATTCATATTCTAATTTAGCCTTCAATCCTCGAATAATCTGCTCGCCTGGAATAATAATTTCTTCACTCATAAAAACCTCCTGTACCTGTAATAGAATTCTTATTACCAAAACTATATCATATATATTCGATATTTCAATAATTTTATTCATAAATTAAATCATCAAAAAAGGCGTGAAGTACTTGCCGAGTTCAAAGTTCGGGTTTCCTCCACGCCTTTAACGATTATCGTCCTCACTGCGAGGCCTGACAGTGTAAAGTGGTAATGAATCTTACATCATCTTTACGCTCTTCGGATTTCTCCCCTAGAGCGTCATCGAAGGCCTCTGTGATTTCCACAAGGACGAATTGTTCGTGCCTGGAAGGGATTAAATCATACCCTTAACTTTCGAGGCCAACTAATTTGTTAATACCCTACTCGCACTGTAATTGTCAGAGTTACCCAACTGGAATCTATACCTCTCGGCCGTCTTCCACCCCACAACAGGGAATCACATACCTTATTCCGCATGACGAAAAATTGTTCAGTCACCAGGCTGTGCGGGAGATCAATTCCCGCACAAGATTATTCAATTGTCAAAATCCTCAGATGGAGTTTCCTCCACCCGAAGAGAAGTAGAGCAAATTGCTCAGAGCATGTAACGGTTGCCGTGTGTATCGAAACCGTAAACGCGCTTGCCAGGATGGGTGTCATCCATAAAGTAACGAGTCAGGCCAGTGGCTGTCTCTACTGAAGAGACTTGCCAATTACCAAACGACTCAACCAGGCTCTTGATGTCACTGATGGTAGCACGAAGATTACCAACACCGAATCTAGACTTGGCTTCGTTCGCGGTGATGCCGTTACCGTTTGCAAGATAATTAATGACCTTGCGCTTCTTTGTAAGAGTACTCATAATATGTACTTCTCCTTCAAACTACGGCATTCTGAAAATTTAAGGAGATGGATGCTGCCGCGTTCACCCGTTCCTTTATTGTTATACGAGTAGTATACCTCACCACTCTGGTATAGTCAAACCTTTTGTTGAATGAAATCATAAATTTTCTCAGCCTCTTATGGAGTCGGGGGGAATCGAACCCCCGTCCTGTATTATCATTCAAAGTGCCTCTACACGATTAGTCGCCGTATATACTCGCTTTCGTCCAGCGACAAACCAGGCGAGTTTGGTAGGTAAAATTTCAATACTTCCTTCACTACCATCCAGTCATATCTATCCGATGTTTTCCACTCCCCCCCTATCGGAGTCAAGAGTTTGTGGTCACTGCGTTAAGCAGCGAGTGCGTAACTGTTGCCAGTTAAAAATTTAGGCGGCTTTTTACGAGGCAAGCCGACCAACCTCGTCGTGCAACATCTCCTTCAAACAACCAGTCGATACCTATTCGACCCCTTGTGTTTTATATATTCACTTTTCAATGCCCTCGGTAGGATTCGAACCTACGACAATCGGCTTAAAAGGCCGCTACTCTGCCAGACTGAGTTACGAAGGCTTAATATTAATCTTCTATTTCTTTTGGTAATGGAGCCTCATAATATATCTCCAATCCCAAAGCCTTTGCTAAATGCCATTCTGCCTTTGCACCACGACTCTTTTCCCAATCAGACATCATATAAATGGCAGTGCATTTATCGCAAATAGCAACCATGTCTCTTTTCAAAGCATCCCGCATAAATTCACGATCCTCATAGTTGATAGAGGGATCAAACTCCATTGGTCCACTATCTGGCGCGCCATCCTGCCTATCCATATCAGCAGGATTGATTATTGTCCATCCTTGCTTCTCAAGAACTTGTGCCTGTCTATCAAATGCAGTAAAATTAAAATCCTCGTACCCACGCATGGGCCCTGCAATATAAATTGTAGATTGTCTCTCATTCATTAAATGATCCTTATTATAGTATTATACAGCATGAAGATTTCTATTCCACTGTTTCTTCGGAAAATTCTTGCATATCAATCACACTATCAAAACGAAAACTTCGCCATGCATTTTTATCAATATCCCAAACGGGAAGGACTTCTTGTTTATCAATGGCTTTTCGTTGTAAATCAGAATTTACATATTCCTTAAGCAGTGAACATTTCATTTCTCGAATAGAATCATCACTTACTTTTCGAAACAATACAATCCATACTCCCGCCAGCAATCTTTCAATTATTTCTTCTGGTTTCATTTTATCACTCACAAGTGGGCCAGGCAGGACTCGAACCTGCGAATACACCGTTATAAGCGGTGCTGCTAATGCCATCCGCTTCTAGCCCTTATACCAATTTCATTTTGGTCTTTTTGTTGCTCACATGACCGTTTTCATTCTTATCAAGATAATTAGATTTTTGGCGATCTTCGTCATACCCAAGACGATAATTAACTTGAGAAACGCCATGCAATTTCATCTTATCCACTTGATGTCTGTCATCGCTAAAACACCATCTCATTAAATTGTTTACAGTGTTAACGGCTTCTTTTTCATCACTTCCCAAAGGAATATCAATATACAGTCTATAACTCATTCTAAATCTCGCAATCAATTGACAGGAATTCTGTCAATGAAATCATAATTCAATACTTGGTCCATTTTAATTTTTAACCATCCTGATTGTTTGCTTTCTCCGCTGCCTAGAGTTTTATCTACTGCCCAAACCAGAACATATCCATTCTTTTTTATATCGGAAACGCTATCTCTGTTTCGGTGCATTTTAGATTTTTCACTAGGAACAAATTCTTCTTGTAGAGTGCAGTAAACATCTCTTGGAACATTTTCATTTACTCTTTTTATAGAAATTTTACACAATCCAGATGTCAACCTTCCCATCAGATTATTAATCTGAATATCAGATCGAATCTGATTCTTCTTTTGACCACAACTACTACAACTCATGTAGATACTGTCTCTTTCTCTTCTTGCTTCTCTTCAACTGGCACCGACTTATTTTCACGAACTGCGTATTGAATCTTTTTCCCCGCACCTTCGCCTTCTGTCCACTTATTCCAGTGAGATGTAATTTCTCTAATATAATCGGCGCTATCGATGGGATAAACAATGCTGCGAATTCTTGTTTCCATGTTGTAATTTCGATTTATAGCGGAAAAATGAAATTCACCTTCAATTTCATTAATCTTCGGAATCTCAAACATCTCACAAACCACAGAAACAACCAATACCTTATTTTCAAAAGAATACGGCTGTCGTGAATCCTGATCAACATCCTCCGATGATCTATTGTCTCTTTTTATTTCTCTTTTTTTGAATTCCATGATATTCCTTCCTTCGATCTATTTATTATCCATTATAAAACCAATGCACCTCAAATCAAAACAAAATGTCCTGAATTTACCCTGTTTCTTTCTGCCCCGTGCCAAAAAGTTCCTTATTTGAAAGTGTTCTTGGAGCATTTTGACGAATCCACTCATGCGCTTGCTTCTGCAAACCAATATCCTTTGATATTCTTTTACCTGGCTCTTTCATAACAAGATATTTGAAATCTTTAACAACAAATGTGTCCTTATTCTTTCCTGTTCGAATCGGCTTTCCTTCTTGATCAGTATAGAACACAGTATTTTTCTTTCCCCCAAGAATAATGTAAACACCACCATTTACTCCTCTTGGAGTGCCTTTTCGTATGAAATTATACATTGTCGTTGCTGCGCCTTCGTGAGTTTTTAGCATTATGTCTTCTGGAACTACTCTTGCTCTCTCTGGATCACGATTTTGCTTAATTGCAATAGAATAATTGGTCAAAACCCAGACGATATGAACACTTTTGGGATCATATCCGACAGACATCAAGGATGGAAGAACATCCATAATGTCGCCTTTCTCTTTAAGAGTAATATCGAACATGATATTCGGCAATCTTCCCCGCACTGCATTTGCTAACAGCAAATCAAGTGTTTTTTCCTTGATTTTCCGTTCTTTTACGAACTTATGAAGTTGTAAAACATCTTTTGGGCGGGTGAGATCAAGACCACGAATCTCTTTGTGCTTATTTTTCAGTTTCGCTAAGGTGACGAACATCCTTTTCCATTCATCAACATCACGAACCTTAAATTTTCCACCTTCAAGAAAATTGGATCTGGCAAAACCTTTACCAGACCCACCACCACCAGCCAAAAACACTATTTGTCCGTAATTAGCGCCTTTGCCGACAATTAAAAGTTTTTCTTGAAGATATCGTTGAAAAGATAACATGCACACACTCCTATTTTATGTATGTGCTACCAATCCTTCAAAATCCATGTTCCGTACACTATATCGTGCGGAAGTTTATGAATTTTGCCCGTTTCTTTTTCTTCAACCACAACGATATCATCATCCCATCGCTGTAGAATTCCAAGAAATCCAGTGCTTCCGTAATCTGCGGTGACATAGACTTCCTTGTTAAGATAATCGTCCCAAGTTTCGTTTTTTAGAAGGCTCATAATCAACACTCAAGAATCTTGATGATTTCCTTTTCAACATTCCACTGCTTTTGCTGCTTTTCCGTATTTGTCAGCCTTTCAATGCTAACAATATCACTCAAAAGGACATTCTGCCACTTCTCTTTCACCACATTCCAGAATGTGATCGTGTGAATGCTGGATTGCTCCTCAGAATCCCCATTCAGGTGATTTGGCGAAAGAGTTGCAGAAACCACATTCTCTACAGAATGGGAATCCATATAGATGATCTCGGAAATGCTTTCCGTAAGTTCCTTAACGATTTCAGAGTGGCTACTTTTTGTCATTATCATGCCTCCACATTCACATTTAGCATTTTTTCAACTCTCTTCATCATGTCATCTGTGGAAAGATACTCAGGATAAAATTCTATTTCGCTCCAATTCGTTACCTCACCATTCTCGTCTGCACGAAACACCATCGTTTCATTTGCATATTTATTGTCGATGTACGAATACACAAAGTATTCGCCACTGCATTCGAAAAGTGCTTGCATACACTTCTTACTGTTATTAATGATTCGGATGAATTTCATTCTTTATGTATCCTTCTTTCTTTTGCTGCTTGCTCAGAATTTTCAACTTATCAAAGTCGGTCTTCGCCTTTTTGGTCCGCTGCTTTCTTTTTCGTTTGCGTTCTTTTTTGCCTTCTTCGATTTTTTTGGAAGGCATTTCAAAAGAGTCCCGATCCAATTTCCAATATTGCAGCCAACCTTCTACCTCTGTTGGAGCATATCCCTCCTGGCGACGAGAACACCAAAAATCTCTTGCGTCATGAATACCAAAAATCTCGTCCCAAAACTTGTCACCATGAACATACGATATGATTCGCACATCATCTTCATCCGAAATCACATTGAAATAAATCTCTGTGTGCGTTCCCTTGTTGAAGATCTTATGTAACATCAGAATCGACTGGCGATGATTCTCTGCCATTCCGTGTGATTGCATTCACCATCATGTCAATTGTCTTCCAAAGAGCCTTTAAAAACTTCATTCGTTTTCCTTTCTAAACGACAAAATAACCATGCTAATTATAGCACAAATTGCAATGCCTGTTAGTACCTCCACAAGAAAATCAGTGGAATTTGCAGAGTTAAGATTGTACTGCCAATTCTTCATTTTTGCCTTGGCTTATAACCTTCACTAACCAACACATTCCACATACTTCTTGCTTCTTCTTTCATCCAAACTACCAGAGAATCATTGGAATGCTTTACTGGCTGCCAGCAGTCATCCTCGGGCGGCGGTGGATCTTTTGATCGGAACATAAGTTCATCTGCCGTACAGATTTCCACACTCTCGCATCCTGACCATTTCCCTTCCAGTCTGAAAGAATACCAAGTCTTCTTCTCATCATTGACGAGAAACCATCGATCATCAGAAACTCCCCCTTCAAACTCCCACTCCTCAGCGATCTGCTTGCGAAGAGACCAGGCTCGATTCTGCAATTGCAATTCATCGTAGAATGCCTTAATCTTATCACCCTTTGTCATTTTGCCATAACGAGTAACAAGTTGCTCGTCTGTCATTGTGCGAACACGCTCTTGTTCATGCTCTTTTAGAGTAGTCAATTCTCTTCTCCGAAGTCCAAATGACCTTGAAAGCCAAGAGAATTTCTCATGTCAAAGGCTTCATCACTGAGTTCATATGATACTACAGCCTGTACCATATGATCATAAAGATCATAGAGTTCTTCCAATTCATCTACGGGGATGTTCTTGGAAAATTCTTTTGATTCCTCTGAGTGTTCTGGGTGTTCTGTAAAAAGCCTGTCAAACAAACACATTAAAAGTTCTGTTTGGTGGTGTGTAAGAATCATTGTGGGTGCCTTTCTGAGAATGTGTTCATCCATTCTAACAACATGTCCTTTGCTTCGTTCTTATCAATTCCGAAGTGTCCCTCAATGTATGATCCTGCGCCAAACATATTGGTAATGGCAGATTCTCTGAGTCCATCCAGAAAGATGTTTACTTGATCTTGTGTTGGAAGTTTACTGGTTGTCATTGGTTCCTTTCTAGGAGTCCCCCTTTACCTTTTGGGGGGTATCTTTATTTAGGAGTCCCGCTTAGGAGTCCCGTGTTTAGGAGTCCCGTGTTTAGGAGTCCCTTTAAAGTTTTTGAGACTCGTTTCGCTAGCCCCTTAAAATTTTTAGGAGTCCCACCTTGTGGCACTGTTTTGTCCTCTTTAGCCGTTGTCGAATTCTTCATTGTTGGTTTGCATCTCTGCCAATTCAACATTAATCTGATTACTCAAATTAACAACAAACGAAATTTCGTCGTCGGTAAATTGTGAAGATTCTGTCGAATTAACCAAAGATTCAAGAAGAATAGAACCAGCAACAAGAAGACCAAACAGTTCTTCTTGTGGTATAAACGATGCATGGTCCAGGCGTTGGTATAGTTCATGCAAATTACTCATTGCATCACTAATGTTTGTAGTAGTTGTTGTATGCATTCCATTGCTCCTTGTAAGCAGAGTTCTAATTGAGGCATATAGCCGTTAGGCCATAACCCCTTAACCGCAGTTGTCTTACAGTGAAACCGTTGTCAAACACTGGTTAAGATCAGAGTCAGCCATTTCGTCAATACGAATGAAACCCATGGCCCCTTAACGCGACTCATAATATTACATCATGGTCATGCCTCGATGAGGACATGCTCTTCTGTTGGTATATCCACCATCTCCATAGGCTCCTCTGCTGGGGCGTTTGCAGCCACCGTCATCTGAACCTCTGGAATGTTGAATATGCCACGGGCAGAACGCCGACTTTGGTCGTGCGTAATCCAGTTGGGGATCCAAATCTTGCCCTTAAACGCCATTGATACCTGGCGCAATTCGGCACGACTAAAATCGTCCTTCTGGAGATCAATGCCCAACGAGGGGGCGTGTTCGATAATGGAATCGACATAGCCTTGCTGTCGTTTTGACAAATTCATATTCATACAAAATCTCCTTGTGAGTCCATGTCTGAAAGCACATGGTATGCTTCGGCAGTCAAACCGCCATTTTCTGTGAACCAAAACTCGGATGGCGACCAGCCATGCTGATCTTCTTGAATTTCTTGAGAATTATTCAAGTATTGTTCATATAGAACATCGTCTGTAAGTGGGTCTTCTCCATCCCATTCGTAATTGTCCGTACGGGGATTGAAGTGAACATGGCCGTTTTCCTCCAGCCAAATAAGGTAGTCTCCTACTGCACTCATATGAGTATTCTAGTCTTTCCTCCTGCTAAGTCAAGCAGAATTATCTGAAACTGGGCGATAACCTTGTTCCATCAGGCTGTCCCACAATTCGCGGGAATTATCGAGAGTCATGAATTTGTAGGAAGAACCTGGCTGATCACCATTTTGTACCCAATTCACAAGATTCATGGATTCGTACACATAGAAGTGGCTGTAAGTGCCGCTATGGCCGCGTGCAGGGTCGTGGACATCTCGCTGGCCACGAACCATGTATTCAGCACACGCCTGCCCCACAACGGCTTCAAGTGCAGCCGCTTGGTCAACATTCCCGTAAAGTCCATTTACCATCTTGTTGTCATTTAGCCAGCACAAACAAGTTCCGACAGCACCGCCATCGCCAACATCAGCCTCACGGGCTTCGAAGACATTGACAATTGGATCCATGTGTTCTGGCATCGGATCATCCAACTTATGTGTTGGTATCCACCAATAACCACCTCTCCCAGAGGGATCTGGCTGCCATTTCGCGCCAAGGGACTTCACATGTTCCTTCTCATCGAAGTGAACAGCGAGTTTCAACCCCTCACAAAAGGCGGCTCCATCCCAACGGATGTAATTCTCACGAAACTTACGGAGTTCACGCTTATTCAAAAGGGGCACTCCGTATCTTCTGAAACGGTAACGGCTTCGCCATCGTCCTCAGTGTCTTCCATATCCGCGTCCACCTTTCCGTAGAGGGAGAGAAACGCTTCTCGCGTATCGTCATCGAAGCGTGCGAGGCACATTCCGATGGCCTTTTCCTTGGAATCGAAGATGGCATAAGCATTTACGATGTCCACCAGACGGCGCGTTGAAACGATCTCGTCCACAGCACCTTCGTAGAAGGACTTGCGGATGATCTCTGCCCACTTGGTCAGGTGATCGGCGAATTCGGCGTCATCGAGACCAGCCTTGGCGAGAATCTTACGCTCAGTAGCGGGTGTCGGATACGGCTGTTCCAGCGTGACGGGGAAACGGTCGAGCATGGCTTCGTTCATGATGCCAGTGCCGATGAATCGTCCATCGTCGCTACCCTTGCCCTTGGTATTGGCAGTAGCGAAAATTTGGAAACCCTCGGCGGGAGTAACCCATCGGCCGATCTTCTTGAGAAAGACGCCCTTGCCTTCCAGCACAGGCTGGAGGCACATCATGTTGGCGCTACCCAAGTCGATCTCGTCGAGAAGGAGTACGCCACCGTTAACCATCGCGGAAACGACAGGGCCATCGACCCAAACGGTATTGCCATTGATCAGGCGGAAACCACCAAGGAGATCGTCCTCGTCGGTCTGGCGCGTAATGTTGACGCGATAGTTCTCACGCTTCAACTTCGCGCACACCTGCTCAACCATGAGGGTCTTACCGTTACCAGAAAGACCCGTCACAAAGATCGGGTAGAATTGGCGCGAACGAACAATTCGCTCCACATCCTTGAAATGTCCCCAGGCCACATACCCGTCAAAGCGGGGTGGAACGAGAGTTTCGCGCTCGCCGCCCGTCATGCCCATGGCAAAGGCAACAGCGGCATCAGCAGCATCAGCGGTCTCAACCACTGAGCCTTGAACGCTATTAACAGCATCGCTAGCAGGAGTTTCCACCTGCGCGGGTGCTTCAATCTCATTCAATTCAGGAAGATCATACAAGCCGCGTCCCGCTGTCTTGCGGGCGCTGTCCTGCGTAATCCAAGAGGGCGGGCATGTGTATATGCCAGACGATTCGCACACGGCGGTAAGTTCTTGCCGTGAAACGGGAGAAGTGCAACCAGCAGCCAAAAGGGCTTCCAGATACTTCACTTGACGCTTTTTCAACACTGAGGTCTCCATTGGAGGGGCTTCCGCCCCCGAATCAACACCCGTATTGTACCATAATGGGGCACAGCGTCAACCCCCCTACCCAACTTTTGAGCCACTTGACTGACACTATGTTGTCAGTGAGATGCCTAAACCCCCTAATGGCTTATATTTATGCATAATTACAAAAATAATATATCCATATTATCATAAAACCTTATGGCACAAAGAGTTATCACCAGACTGACAACATACTGTCACCTAACAAACCCCTAAAACACCGATTTTTGGGTATTAGGGTACATGAGAGGATTTATTTTGGTATAATAATGGGCGATGAGTGAAGGTTTGACCACCGTACGGACCGCGTCTAAAGACATCCTCGCCCGCTGCATGGCGGCCGAGGACATCACGGTAATACACAGTGCGGATACGCCCTCGGCGTACTTCGATACTCAAAGCCGTACTCTATGCTTGCCCGTGTGGGAAGACATGGATGACTCTCTATACGATATGCTGGTGGGGCACGAAGTGTCCCATGCTCTGCATACGCCCGCAACGGGCTGGCAGGATTTCGTTGGTGACGGACCCGATAGGGGTACTCGCCATATGTTCTTGAATGTAGTCGAAGATGCTCGCATTGAACGACTTATCAAGGATAGTTTTCCTGGCCTGCGCCGTGACTTCGCGGCCGCGTATCGCAATCTGCATGATCGTGATCTCTTCGAATTGGACGGCAAGAATATTGCCGATCTTCCTCTAATCGACCGTTTGAACCTTTACTTTAAGATTGGTCTTTACGGTCTGGAGGATGTCCCATTCTCTGATGATGAGAAGGATGCTGTCCGTCGCATGGCGGAAGCCAAGACCTTCCAAGAGGTTGAAGACCTCGCCCGCGATCTTTACGAGCAGTACCGCGAAGACAATCCACGCGAAGAGCAGCAGGAGCAGGATCAAGGCCAAGAGAGCCAAGGTTCTGGTACTGGTGAAGATAGCGATGGTACTGGCTCCAGTGCTGGTAACGATTCGTCCGAAACGGATGAGTCTGACGAGTCCAGCAGTTCTGCTGGCGGCGCCGATGAAGATGGCGACGAAAGCGATTCTGGCGATAGCCAGGATGGTGAGTCTGGTACGGATTCGGGACAATCTTCCGCTGATAACACCGATGATGGTGAGTCTGCTGACAGCCAAGATGGCGAGTCGCAGCAGCCTAACGAGGGACAAAACGATCTCTCCTACGATGCGTATTCCAACGAATCTTGCGATGCAGGTGTTGGGACCACGCAGCAAGCGTACGATGATGCCGTTCGGGATCTTCGGGATGACAGCGGTACGGAATACTCGTATCACACACTCCCTGCTCCTATTCTGGAAAACATCATCGTCGATCATCGTACCGTTGCTAGCATTTGGGAATCGGTCTCTGTTAACGACGACCGCTGGAATGATAGTGATAATGTGCAGACCCGTGCTGATAACTGTGCTAACCTTCAGCAGTTCCTGAACAAGTCGAAGCCCACTGTAAACCACATGGTTCAACAGTTCCAAATGAAGCAAGCGGCTGATGCCGACAAGCGTACTTCAATCGCCAAGACTGGCGTGCTGGACACCGTTTCGATGATCAA
>Ga0114905_1000758_pt1 | contig 19259 bp, 26 predicted proteins | sample MalvireepMed_b05_FD_83499 | JGI IMG/M metagenome (GOLD analysis project Ga0114905, IMG submission 83499) | Marine viral communities from the Global Malaspina Expedition - Malaspina viral metaG DeepMed_b05 | ecosystem: Environmental > Aquatic > Marine > Oceanic | place: Mediterranean Sea...
ATCGAGGTCACCCTGGACGGCATGGACGGCTACGGGAATATGGACGCCCTCGGCGTGTCCCTGGACGACCCATCGTGGATCGGCGGGCTGACCATCCTCAACGGCTTCAACGAGGACAAGAAACTGGCCCGCTTTACCGGCGCCCCCCTAGCGGCCAGCCTGGAAACCCAGGAGATCGGCGGGACCGGGCGCATCTTCGTCAACGGGGTGCGCCCGTATGTCGACGGCGGAACCGTGACGATCAAGCTACGCTACAGAGACGAGCCGGGGGATGCGGTGACCGAAAGCAGCGAGAACGGCATCGACGCGGACGGGCAGGCCCACTTCACGGTCTCCACCCGCTTCGCCAGGGCGCAGGTCAATGTCGCCGCCGGGGGAAGCTGGACCCACGCCCAGGGGGTCGACGCGGAGGTTGCCGAGGACGGCGGGGCATGAGCGTTTCCGAATACCCGGTCCCGCCGCTCGACCTGGACGATGAAGAACAGCACCGCAGGCAATTGGCCCAATCGAACAGCCTGTTGATGTTCGGCAAAAGCAACAACGTCATCGACGTGACGCTGACGGCCAGCGCCGCCTCGACCACCGTCACCGACGCCAGGATCGGCGTCCACACGGCCTGCCTGTTCATGCCGAAGACGGCCAACGCATCGGCGGAAATCGGCAACGGCACCATATACGTTTCAGACACGGGCCGGGTGAACGGCAGTGTAGTCATTACGACCGCGAACAATTCGCAGACGGATCGGACCTTCAAGATGGTATTGGTAGGATAAAATGCCCTGGATCGACAACCAGTATACTTTCCCCCGGGCCGCTGCGGCCAATTTGCAGGAGATATGGCCGTGGCCGACGCCTGCGGAAACGCCGCCCGCGCCTGCGCCCATCAATCCGCTATTGAGGGTCAAGCCCCTGCTCGCGCAGCCCGACGACGGTGATGATTGGATCGACCCGACTGACCCGAATGTTTCTGATCAGTTTGATGCGGGCGCTTCTCTGCGTTTCGGGCCGGAAGTCGATGAGACATATCCCTATGGCGGCGGTCAGCGGGCCGGTCGGGTTTTGGGGACGGGAGTGGGATTGCTGGGCGGCGTTCCCGGGCCAGGGCTTCTGGGGTCTTTCCTGGGCGCGTATTCGGATGTCCTGGACGCCGAGAAGGCTATGGAGACCATAGGCTACGCCAGACCTGATCTAAGCACATGGGACGCCTGGGACCCGGTCGGGGCGCAAGCCTATGGATGGACCCCGGACAGATCGCCTTATTCCCAACTCATGGGACACTTCATGGGCATCACGGACCCCGATGCTTGGGGATACGCCGCGCCCGGTACGCAGGAAATCTGGTCGGAAGCCCTGGATGTTCCGGGCATGGGATCGTCCGAGGCGGCTATTCAGGACGCGCTTGCTCAAGCCCAGTCCGTCGTTGAGGGCAGCGAATGGGGCGGCGGCATTAGTGATGTCGGTGAACTGTCCGATGATTACGATAGTTTTGGTTGGGAGTAATGGCTTGTCATTCAGCCACGGCGGGGCTTCTTGCGCGGATGAAGCTCAATTTGCTGGCTTCTTCGGTAGCAACGTTGCTAACCTAGGTAGCGGCCTTCCAGATGCTAGCAGAACCCCGGCAATGACCGACTTCCTAGCAGATGAATTAGGTGGAGATGATACCGAGGACTCAGGCTTCGGCGCCGGATTTGGCGGCGGCTTCGGAATGGAGTAGAGCCACAGCCATGACCATAAGAAAAGTAAAAGGCGGCTATAGGCTTCTTAGCAAGACAGGCAAAAACCTCGGAACCTCGAAAACTCTCGGCGGCGCTAAAAAGCGTGAAAAGCAGGTTCAGTTCTTTAAGCATAAGAAAAAAGGTAAAAAATGAGCGGCGCAACGAAAGAACTTATCGACAAACTAGAGCTTATGAGCACCGAAACTGCAGGGCCGCTCGAAAAGCGCCTCGTGGACATGGCTGTGTGGTTTCATAAGAATAAGGATCGCATCCCACGGAATAACGTGGAAAACAGATGTGACTTCCTAATGAAGAGCCTTGATATCCACCTAGAGCTTGTGGCCCTCCTAGTTCAGCGTCTCGAACTGGTTGAAGGGCGGCGACACTCGCCATTGTGGACACCGGCTGGGATTAGGGACAATACAACTGGGGAGCTTTACAGGCCGTGACTATACACATAAGACATAAGGATGGCTCTCTGGAGGAGTTTATAGGTCCGCCTACGGAGTTCCAATCTGCGCGTAGTGAGGCAGAAAGCAGAATGCCTTTCCTTAAAAGCCTTAGGAACGTTAAAATAGGTGACACCGTCGTTCCGCTAAAAGGTGGCAAGGGTGAGTTCTTTGGGGAGGGTGAAGCTGGAAACCCATTCCCAGGCTTCCCTTCTATTGCTATCGGCAAGGATGTCAGAGGCCAAGAAGGTGGTATGGTCAGGACTATAATCAACGATATGGTTCACGCCGCCGCCATGTTTAGTCCTGAGTTCAAGGCTCTTAAAGTGGAACTAAGAGATAGCCTTAGCCCTGGCGAGATCGACTTTGCTAAGAAGCGGTATGAGAGCGAATATAAAGGTAAAGCAACTGGCTCTAATTTCGCAACGTTTGATAATTTCCTAGATACTTTCTGGATTGATGGAATGGTACAGCACCTTCTAGATCCTGTTAATTCCGAGATAGACCAGATCAAGGGGGGCAATCCGCGGGCTGTTCCAGTACTTGAAAAGATTAAGGAGTTGTTTTTAGGGGAACCTAAGAGGACGATAAGGAAATGAAGGAACAGCCCGATAGGATCCTTCTCAAATTGCTAAAAAGACGTTCTAATATTAGGTTGAAATAACCGTGACTATAATGCTACAAACTGCCAGGGGGCTAAAAGAGATCCTCCCCGAACAGCTCTTTGACCTCAAGGCGCTGGGTGTGACCAGGCAGCCTATGCCTCCAGTGGTTCCACCAACAGATCTGCTTCAACTAGCTGCACTTAAGCGGCGTCCTCCTGGTGGTACACTCGGAGAGAAGCTTGGAGAATTTACTGAGAGTGGTGCTGGTGCGGGTGCGAGAGGACCTGGGCCGGTAAAAAAGAGTGGGCCACTTGGGCTTCCTCGGCGCATACATAGACCTCCCCCAAAAAAGCTAGAAGGGAAGGCGCCCAGTAGCAACATCCCACAGGTTGGCAAGCGCCGAGTTGTTGACGTAACGCCGAGGGGTTCTAAACTTCAACCTAATAGGGCACCCGTTAAAGTAATAGCTAATCCAACCAAGGCTGACGTTCAACGTATGCTGGCCAAGCCCACAATAATCCAGGGACGGCAAGAGCCTAGTGTTTTACGTTACGCAGTTAATCCTGACACCAACGAAGTGTTTGTTGCAAACGCCAAGGAGTTTGTTCACCAAGATTTCCAAGAAGAGTTTAATACCCCGCGTCTCGGTCCAGGAACAGGGTGGATAGAGATAGTAGATGGGAAGGTAACGATCAACGACGGCTTTGGTCGGGCTATAACAGATCCTAGCAATCCTGTCTTAAAGAGGTTGTTACGGGGAACCATCGGTGAAACTTTTAGCGTCACTTCGGACCTTATTAAGGAAGTGGGAACCGTTGGCTCCATCTTCGACTTCCCCGGCGAGAAGCCTGATGCACCCGGAATCGAGGCGTTCAAACCCAGCGCCGAAACTTCTAGCATAAGCATTAAGACTGACAGAACGGCATTTAACAGACTAGTAGAACGCGGCTCTGTGGAACGTAAGCCGTTTGACTTTGATTTTACTTATTCCCAGGGTCGCTCTCATGAAGAGTTTGGCCTTCCTAAACCTAAGTTACGTTTTGATAAGCGAGGCGGCGACGCTACAACCTTTAACCTACTAAAAGACAAATCACCCATTCCGCCTGGCTCACAAAAGAGCGGCTTCTTTGATCCTCCTTTCCTAGTCCGTAAAGCTAAAACTGGTGGGGGTAGAATAATCCGTCGCTTTACGGCTTTTGACACTCCAGAAGATGCTAAGGAGATGTGGTCAGCAGGTCTAAAGGCTGGAGCCAAAGCCCTTGAGATTGGTGGCACCTATGTTGTTAAAATCCAGGATTCTGTCCCCTCAACTGGTCCTAAGTTGAAAGAAACTGGAAAGCGTGCGCCGCTTAGGGCTACTCAGTTTATGATTGACGAGGCTAAGAAGTATGGGTTAAAGTTGGTGGACAAGGTTAGTAATACCGTGACTAACCCACGACCTATACCAAGAGTAAAAGAACGTACCGCTATAGTTAACTTTTTAGTGTTTAAGAAGGAAGCGTTCGCTACTAGACGATTACTGGCTACTCCCAAGCATATCATCGAGGCAAATAAAAAAGTCCCGGTTCGTGATGAGATCTTTGATGAAATCTTTGGTGGTATGAGAAGTAGTGAGACTGGTATAACTCCCGACGCCGATTTAATGCGCCTTAAGGGTACAGTCAAACGCTTCTGGGGTGGTGTATTTGACGTTCGTGATGGCAAGATTCTTGAGGTTGTTCAACACAAGACTGCAGAGCAGGTAGATTTTCACCATTCGCACTGGGTTAGTAATAAAGCAGATCGCCTCATAAACAAGGGTGATGCTGACGTATTCTTTATGAGTAGTAAGGGAGATATAGAAGTCACATTTAAGCAAGGAAAAGTAAAGCCTAGAATTATAGGGCTTATAGAAGAACAGATCGACAAACTAAAACCACCTAAGAAGGAAGCGTTCGGTCCAAAGATGACCGAAATAGCCCATTCAGTTGAGACTCTAGACGAGCTTCAGGGCATAAGAAAGAAGGGGCTAAATCCCAGTTCATCAGTTGAACTTGCCAGCAAGAAGGCATTTGCTTCTGGCACCTTCCGCCTTATATTCGACGAGGACGTAACTACCTTAGGCCGCGAGGTCAGCCGTTCGTTTGCTCCAGATATGCCCTTCATCGAAACCGGCCGCCGTGTATCTGCAGATAAGATAAAGCGGATAGAGGTTGATGTTGATAACCTGCCAGAGGCACCAAGAGATGAGGACGCAGCACAAAGGGAATTCTACAGAATACTTAATAAGATTGAACGTCTAACACCACTATTCGACGAGAGTAATCCACAGGAGTTTACTTTGTTATTTACAGAAGGTAGGACGGTTCACTCAGCAAACGAAAAGATAAAGCCTCTTGCTAGACAGCTAGAACGTGCGTTGGAGAAGTTAGATGATGCTATCCAGGAACGTGGTCCCGACATTCATATCGGGAATTATAAGAAGGTTCTGGAAGAAGTCTTTGGCCCTGGGATTAAAATCAGGGATATAAAACCTAAGAAAAAGGAGTAAGAACATGGCAGAGAACGTAAACCAACCACTAGACGACAGCCTCGGCCTTTTGCACGGCGGAACCCAGGCCAGGATGGTCCGCAACTTCACCGAGGATTGGGTACTGGAACACGAAGAAGATGTTCTTGTAAGGGCAATAACCAAGTACCGCGACGGATCATTGACCGACACAGATGCAGGCCGTACAATCGCTGAACTATCGGGCCTTCGGGCTTTTAAGGAGGATATGCAGACTAAAATCCGACTTGGAGTGGCGGCGGCAGAAAAGGAGTTAGGAGCAGATGGCTAAGAAAGGTCTTATCAAGCGGGTTACAGAATACCTAGAGGGCGACCGTGAGCCTGGCGAGGAGGCACCTGCGGATGACAGCCATATAAAAACTGGTAATGTCGAACCCATCCGAGGTCATGGAATACCAGAGGATAAGCCAGAACCTGAGTCTGAGGATCAGGAGGAAGAGTATCAGGTCGAAATAGGTGGTACAATGCGCAAAGTGAACGAGGAAACCTATAACCTGGTCATGGAGGAACGGGCTAATCGTCCTGAGCCAGAACTAGTTCCTGCCCCTGAGCCAGCACCAGAGCCAGAGGGCGAGTTCGACCAGATCGAGTTCTTTGGCGATCCTGAGCCTGTTCTTCAAAAGATCAAAGAAGATGCAGTATCTGAGGCTACACAGAAGATCAGTCGGCAGTACGCCGTAGATAAAGCGCAGAACGAGTTCTGGTCTGCGTTCTACCAAGAGAACCCAAAGCTATCTGGCGAGGAGATGCTCGTTAAGCTGGTAATGGGACAGAACATCCAACAGCTAAGAAACCTCTCGGACGGCAAGGAAGGCCGTGACAAGCTCGCAGAGTTGGTCGAGGGTGAGATTCTCAGAATAGCAAATAAGCAACGGAGCTACAGAAGGCCGGATGGTACGTCCCGGCTTGAAGGCGGCTCCGCACCCGAGCCTACCCCGGCAAGCTCTGATGTCGATCAAGTTCAGAGTGAAGCCGGACCTAGACCTCCGTCAATGGGCGATGCGTTAAAATCGCGAAAACTAAAAAGACAGCGTGCCCAGCGCGGGGAATCGACTCAACTTTCGTAACCAACGGAGAGTAGAATCATGGCCCAGTTCACATGGGAATTTGATGCTCCTACTGGTGTTTTCAAGAGCCACGCTATGTCCAAGCGTTTGTACATGGAGGCCCTTGAGAATACAGTATTCATGGACTTTGTTAAGCCCGTGGATGGATACGGTAGGAAGATGGGTGATACTGTCACCTTGACACGCATCGCCTCCATCACCGAGCCTACTTCTGCGAACCTCTCTGAAGGTAACAGGATTCCCGAAGATACCTACTCGATCAGCACTACGTCCGTGACGGTGGTTGAAATCGGTCGTTCAGTTCCCTTCACCAGCTTCGCAGAAGATCTAACCTTCTTCGATTTGGAAAACGGAATTCAGCGTCGTCTGCGCGATCAGATGGGGCTGGTTATGGATACCAAGGCGGCGGCCGCGTTCCAAACGGCCCAGGTCAAGTATATCCCGACCGGACTCTCTGCTGGCACATTTGACACGGACGGAACGGCGTCGACTGCCGCAACGGCCAACTGGAACGTGTTCCATGTTGAGGAAATTCGCGACTACCTCTTTGATACCCTCCGATGCCCGCCGTGGGAAGGCAACGACTATATTGCCGTTTTCCGCACACTGGGCCTTCGCGGTATCAAAAGAGATCCTGATTGGGAAACGTGGCACAAGTACACGGATCCTCAGGCCAAGTTCAACAACGAGATCGGACGGATTGAGAACATTCGCCATATCGAGACTAACCACGCAAACGCCCTACAGCTCGTAGGAACAGGCTCGGTCCTCGGTGAAGGAGTTGTTTTCGGTGAAGATTCTGTTGTGATGGCTGAAGTGCTGACCCCCGAATTAAGGGCAGAAGTCAAGGGCGACTTTGGTCGTGCCCGTGCAGTTGCATGGTACGGCATCCTTGAGTTTGGCATTATCTGGGATACTGCGAATGCTGGTCAGGCTAGGATCGTTCACGTCACCTCCAGCTAAGTGCTGGCGCCCAAGACAGTTTGAAACAGCAACTTGAGGGTGTAACTTTCGAGAGGAAGATATGGCTTATACTCATAGCCGATACGAAGTCGAAATGATCCACGAAGCCGGTCCTACGGCTGGTCCTACTATGGCCGGAGCTGTGGGAAGCGACTTGTCTGTTACAACCGTTGTTGCAGCTTGGGGACCCGGCTACGTTCCCCATCGTGTACGTGGAGCGGCGGTTGTAATGTCTGCATCGAACGTCGGATCCTTTACGGGTGCCGCAGTAGGTATCCAATTCGGCGCCGATATCTCGACCCCTGGCACTGTCACTAACACCTTTAACATCTCTCTTCCTTCGTCTGGTGTTAATGGCGTTGCCGTTTACTATACTCCCACATACGTTATAGAGCTTCCGCCTGGATCACGGATGGAGGCGCACGCAACAACTGCGGCTACCGCAGGGGTTCGTGCCCGCCTAATGCTCTATGTCGAGCCTCGTTGGGAGGAACCCGCGAACGTGACCACCATGCGAGCGGCTACCTAACCATTAGCCGACCGTCCTAGCGTTTAGTAGCCCCTGGTATCCCGAAAGGGGGAGGGCTAATAGGAGGGTAAAGGAGAATACTATGGTTGTTTTAGGCCCCACAGCCTTCAACTACGTGGTCTTGCCCACAGCACTGGCTGTCGTCACCGGCGCTGGCGTTGCTGTTAACTCCGGTCGTGGGCTTGTCCACGGAAATATCATTGGTAAGCAGAGGGAACAACGCCTGATGCTTACCCTTGATAACAATACTACCGATGACGCATATCCCACCTCTGGAGGTATTCAACTTTCTACGGCTGCCTCTGACTGGGGGATGAAGCGCAACATCGACTATGTAGTCATGACTGGTTATGGCTATCACTCTGGTCCAACTGGCCCTGTAACTTTGGCCCCTCTATGGGTCCATAATAGACCGCCAACTGGTCCTACTCCCGGCTTTCTACGAGGCTTTGCGGCCTTAGCAACTGGCGCCGGGGCAACATCGATGGCCACCATGAGGGCAGGCTTTCCAGAACTACCAACTACCTGGACGGCAACTCTCAGTCCACGAACCCACGCCTTTTACTTCATTGCAAGAGGCTGGTAAGGCTACCCACTAATAACCTCCGATAGGAGAAATAAGTATGGCTAAGGATAAGAACCGGGATGTAGTTCCCGTAATAAACCCTGGCGGCGTGGATTATGGCCCACTCATGACCCGCCCGAAAAAGGTAGCGATTGTTGCCCTAGGTCCTAGTGCTAGAGTCTTTATGCGGCGATCGTTAAGCGAAGAAGGTGTTAAGAATCCGTATGATGAAGTGTGGACACTAAATAGAGGGTTTCGAGGGTTTCTTCATGACAAGTGCTTTATCATGGACGATCTTAGGTGGCTCGACGAACATAGGAGTAAGAATTACACCAAGTTCCTTCGTACGCACGAGATGCCTATCGTTACAAGCACTTGCTACCCCGAGTTCCCAACGGCGTGTCCATACCCACTCAAGGATGTCATAGACTTTCACGACGACGACATCTTTGCGGTCAACACCGTGGCTTACATGATCGCATACGCCTTGTTTATCGGAGTTAAGGAGATGCACCTCTATGGCGCTGATTTTGTCTACAGGAACGGTGTCACTGTTGAAGAAGGAGGTATGGCAGTTGCCTATATGCTTGGTAGATGCAAGATGCACGGTTGTACTCACGTTCTATCGAACGAGACAACTATGCTTTACGCTAACCAGGTTGTGCAAAGGGAAGATGGCTCGATTGGCCGTGAACCCTATGGTTGGCATCGCCTAGCGGAAATGAAGACGTTGCAGCTTGAAGAGGATAAGCAAGAGGCTCAGCGAGTAAAGTCTAAGAAACTCATAAAACAGCGTATGACCCCAAGTGGAGATGTCTAATGGCGTTACAACTAGAAAAGGTCCATGAGATGGAGAGGGATGCCGGAGGACGGGACGTACTCGTTAAGAGCAACCCATATGTCCGCTTTGTTGACTCCACCCACGGACAGATCAACGTCCAGGCCGGTCGCTTCTACTCTAGCGGCTTAGGTCAACCCGTTATTCCTTTCAAGGATGTCCCTGATTGGGCCTGGAAGGCTTTGAGGGCTATGAGTCCAGAAGGTAGACTGAGTATTGGGATGCCGGAGGATGTTGAGGGTATAGCAGAGCTTCCCGAACCAGAGCCCGAAGCCGAACCCTCTAAGGATGCCCAATCGTTGGGCGATGTAGAGGAACCGGGAAAGACTCTTGTTGACTACATCTATGAGTTGGATCACAGCATCGCAGCTCATTGGACAAAGAAGGGCTTGCCCGACCTAAACGCCTTGACGGAACTCACGGGGAAAAGGGTATCCCGTGGAGAGGCTGAGTCGGCGGCACCCGATTATAGGCGAAAGGAGAGCTAAATGGTTACAGCAGTCCTAGCCCTTGTAGGCACTGGTAGCTATGTATCAAAGACTGTTCATGAGCAGAGCTGGACGGCAACCGTGTCTGGGAGGGGCAACTTCCTGGACGCCGCGAACCTGCCTGACAAGACCGTCCAGATAGGTGGACCATCAACGGCCGCTGGAACATCTCGGATAATTATCGAGGGAACTAACGAGTCGTGGCCTACAACCCCTACTGCTCGATGGTCAACTTTGACCAGTCCCACAGATGGAGTTTTCGACTTCACTGCGATGGCGACCACAGCTATCATCAGAACCCTACGGGAGAACCCTCGCTACATACGTCCTTTCTTTCAGGTCGTAACTGCGGGCGAAACCCTTAGGGTTACGATTATAAGCAGATGAGCCTCTACCGTCGCCGTACTCGCTCATTTAGGCGGCGTAGGGGTGGCAAGCCGGTTGCGGCTCCAGTTCTTGTGCCGTTCCACGTCCATGACGATGCGGGACTAACTATTGGCATTGAACCCTATATGTGGTACGGCTCAAAGGCAGAATTCGAGACACGCTTGTTGCAAGAATACTCAGAGGAACCAAATCCACAGATGGAGCGCATCGAACTTGAAGCGCGCGTTAGGATAGCGGTGGGATAATGGCAAACTACACTACATCCCAAGATCTTGTCAACGACGTACTCACTCGTGGCCACGAACTGAGCGACGGGACCAGCGACTTTGATACCGATGTTGTCACCTATTTGAATAGGGCGCAACTGGGCATCATCCGCGGCGGCGCTGAGCTTGACCCTGAGGTAGACGAGGCGTGGTGGTGGCTCAGGGCTGACGATCAGGCTGTTTTGACCCTAAACCCTTATATCACCACGGGAACCATTAACGTCACGAACAACTCAGCAACCGCAACCCTGAGTGCCACACAAGCCACCAGTATGACTGGAAGACACTTTAAGGTTGACGATCATGCAGATGTGTTTATCGTAAGTGCCCATACTGGTGGATCTGATACTGTAACCCTTGAGAGCGTTTACACAGGAGACACGGATACGACAGCTAACTATAAATTCTTCCAACTAGACTACACCCTCGCCACGGATCTCCTTTATATGTCTCAGCCAATGACCCCATTCCAGGATGGCGGGAACCAGATTATTGGGATTGACTTGGCAGAACTTACACGAAAGTGGCCACGTCAAACAGCAGGCTCAGGTGTACCTAAGAACTTTGCTATGATTAGTGACCAGGCTGTGCGATTCTCACACTATGGAGGAACAAGCGCAACGGATTTAATTAAAATAGATTATGAATACATGAAGCTCCCAAGTGATCTAGCAGATGATTCGACCGTCCCCACGATCCCTAGGGAGTACCTACCTATTTTGGCCGACTGGGCCTTGGCCTTCCTATATGCAGCCAAGGACGATGCTAAAGCTGGGGATGTAGCGGCCCTTGCACAGCGCGGCCTTAGGGCTATGGCTAAAGAGAACAGACGCAGAATGGTGCGTCAGGGTGGCGGTGCCTTTGGTAAGATACAGCCTCGCATGAACCAGGTGCATAAGATGTTGCGCCCCTTGAGGACAGAAAGCGGGCTGATAATTAGCGGATAGCAGATGGTCTTTTCAGGTGAAACTGCAGAGTTAATCGTAGGTCTAGATGGGTTCACTGGCACTAGAAACCAGGCTATAGTGACCCCACAACAGCTTCTAGTTGCAGAGAACATCACCTATGAGAATGGAACCCTACAGAAAGAGGGGGGTTCCAGCAAGTATTCGTCCGAACTATCTGGTACACCCACCATTCAGGGTGGATGGGACTGGCATCCGACGGATGGAACACAGCGGGGTATTATCCTTACAAGTGCCGGCGCCCTCCTAAAGGATACTGGTGACGGCGCTTATAGCGTCTCCCTCAAGACTGGCCTAACAGTCAGCGATGTTGTCGGAGTGTTCGTGGAGGGCGGTAAGGAAGCTGCGGCCAATGATCGCAAGCTGTTCTGCATCACCGGGAAGAATGTCGTCCAAGTTCTAGCCGCTGATGGGGCAACTACCAGTAACATAACCTCCCCTCCGTCGGACTGGTCGGGCACCAATCAGCCCACAACAGGAGCTATCCATGAGAACCGCTTCTGTGCGGCCGGAAACGCTAATGATCCGCACCGAGTATATATGTCCCTCGCCACAGATCATGAGGACTTTACAACTACGGCCCTCTCGTTTGCTGTATTCCCCGGCGAAGGAAAAAAGATTGTACAGATTATCAGCTTCAAGGGCCTTCTGGTGGTGTTCAAGTATCCAAGGGGTATTTATCTGATTGACACGACAGACAGTGATAATACCAAGTGGAAGATTCAGAAGCACTCCACTAACATCGGTGGCGCTAGCCCACTAGGCGCAGTCCAGATAGATGATGATATTCTCTTTATAGACCATACTGGCTCATTTCATCTGATTAGTGCCATCGAGCAGTTTGGCAACATCGGCTCCAGGAACCTGTCAGATATAGCTCAATTTGACGTTTTCATCCGGGACGACTGTAATCTAGCTGAGCTACCCCGTACCCAGGCGATCTACTACACTGCTAAGCGACAGGCTTGGTTTGGTGCATCTTCATCCGGTACTGCGTATGATCGAAAGTACGTAGTGGACTTCAACCGTATAGACCTCCCACGGTTTGCCGTATCCACGAAAGATACAAACCGTTCGCTCTGGCTTAAGGAGGACTCCAGCGGTATTCAGCGACCTGCTAGCGGTGACGATGCGGGGTTCGTCTGGGATTTAGATCAGGAGAACCGTTCCAAGGATGGTTCTGGCTACAACGGTAAATTTCAGTCTCCTCAACTTGATCTTTCACATTTAGATCCGGCCCTAGGAGTCAGAGAAAAGAATGGGAAGTTCCTAGAGTTAGTCGTTGAACCTGCAGGTAATTGGGATCTGTCGGTGGATATTCTCTGGGACGATAGCATCTCAGAAACTGTAACCTTTAACATGGGGACTTCTGGTTCAACCCTTGGCTCTTTCGTACTCGATACGGATAAGCTAGCCGGTGCTAATTTAATCAATAAGAGGAGACGAATCCACGGCGCTGGTCGGCGCCTATCTATTGTCGGCCGAAATAGCGGCGATGGACAGGACTTTTCTATAGCCAAGTTCTATATACTATTTACAAGAGGATCAGACTTTGCCGGACCTAGATAGAGAGGCCAGGGATAGGGCCTTGAAGAAGGCTGATAAGGCCAAGAAGAAGCTAAGGGGCTTCAACTATATGGAGGAGAAGGGCCGCTTTGGTGTTTGCAGTGTCAAGTGCAAATGTGGCCAAATACTCTGTGAGCTTCAGCCTGTTCCTGAAATGCAGGAAATACAGCGCACTAAGGGTCAGACTATAATTCGTGAGCGCATTGCGATGTTTACCAACTCTGCCTATAATGAGATCGAGATAACCTTTGCTGACGGCTCTAAGCATATCACTATGGCCTGTGGAAGTTGTATCCAGAAAGGATTTGAGCTAGAAGATCTGGACAACATATATGCAGCCGATATGGCGCGTTGGGCCGACGAGGAAAAACGAGGAATGGGCAAGGTTCACTGGGCTATGAACGCTGATCGAGAGGCTGTTTCGTGGCGCAGGATACCATCCGAGGAAAGGTTTAGAGACTAATGGGCGCTGGATTATACTCACACACTACACGGGCCAGCGGTCTAACGTTGACTGCGGTTATCTACAATGCTGACCACCAGAACCACATCGACAACCATAATACTACGCAAATCGACGACTATTCTTCGAGCGTAGCGGAGATGCAGACTACTACTGACCCCTATGCTTCTGATAGTGAGAGTCAAGCCACTTCCCTAGCAGGGGAGATTGAACGAATAAGGTTCCAACTCGATCAAGCTATAGGCCAAGCTCGATGGTATCACGACCCTAACATCAGTTTGGCTGGCGAGATCGTTATATTTCAGAGGATGATGAACTAATGGGTACTTACAGCAAGATCGTACTAAGTGGTTCGACAGACGGTAGGCCGATTATCATAACAGCTACTGCTCCGTCAACTGCTAATCTTATCCACACCTGTGTTACGGGTTCGGCAGACAGCATCGACGAGGTATGGATCTATGCCCAGCCACAGGTTACTACTGCGTTACTATTTAGCCTTAGCCTTGGACCCACAACTGTTACGGCACGCATCAGGCACACTATCACCGCGGACGATAAGAAGGGTCTAGTCTTAGTAGCCCCTGGCCTAGTTGGTAGAGCCAGCGGTGTCTGGGGAGCCTGGGTAACTACGACTAGCATTGTCGAGGTCTGGGGCTTCGTAAATAGGTATGCAAGCTGATGCCTTTCAGATTACCTCATGAAGTTGGTCGGCGAATTGAACTTCCTGGTGCGCCCAGGTTTGTACACCCCTCAGAGATAACGCAAAGGATGGTTCCTGGGAAACGTTTCAGCCGTGTTGATGAGCTAAGCGGTCCGGTATCAGTTGGTCCTGTAGTCGTAGAAGGCACAACAACGAGCGCCAGTAGCGGTACGCAAACGCATTCAGTTAGTTTGCCGTCTGGCGTAGCTTCCGGTGATTTGTTGTTGGCTTTTTTCCTGATCTCCCAAGGAGCGCCGGATTCAATTGATGCTCCTCCGTCCGGTTGGACTGAACTCTTTACGATGGGCGAGGCGTCTGGAAGCGCATGTGGATGCTTTTATAAAGTAGCGGCGGGTGGCGAAACAGCCGTGACCGTGACCGCTCCAGCGGAAAATCGGAATGGTATCCATGTCTCGTATCGGCTTTCCGGCGCTGGCGGCACTCCCGAAGTTGCGACGAATGCTTCTGGTATTGATCCTCCTAGCATCACGCCTTCATGGGGAAGCGCGGAGACTTTGTTTATCGCCTTTGCCGTGCAGAAAGACGACAACTTGACTGGCATTCCGACTAACTACAGCAACGAGGTGCGTAGGGAGGACACAGGGGATACTACCGAAGTAAGTACGGCGCGTCGTCTGCTTACAGCGTCGAGCGAAGACCCAGGAGTATTCGGAGGGACAGGTGATCGTTCAGCCACGATAGCAGTTCAACCAGGTTAGGAAAAATTTCAATGGATATCCTAATAGAAACAGCGACAGGAAAAGAGATTAATAGGTGGGGCGATGGTCCCGGTAAAGTCAACATCCCCGGCACAGGTGATGTCGTCTTCCCCGGCGATAGCCCCCGGCCTATTGATATCGGCCCTGACCACTTCCTAGCCACGGCAACGGTTGTCGATGAGGATATCGGTAACGGCCAGAAGCGCGGTCCCGAGGTTGTCTCTGTTGTCGGCACCAGCGCATCTGACGATCAATCGTCAACCGTTTCTGGGAAAGCCATAGCCTGTACGTTCAATAACACCCCGGCTAATGCAACAATGTCGTTGTGCGCTTGGGACGCGGCTTGATAAGGAGATAGAAAATGGGCTTCTTTGACGACATCGTAGAGTTCTTTATAGGCGACGACGATGTTGAGGTTCCACAGCTCGCCCCTGAGCAGCAGAGGTTGCTTAATCTCCAGACTGCGCAACTAGAGCAGCAGAGCCAGCTCTCCAACATCTTGCTACCTGTCCTCTTAAGTGAGAATTTCAATGTCACTGTGGACGAAGCTGGAAGGGTTATAGATGCCACTCCTAAGGATCCGACCCAGCTTGAGAAAAGCACCGAGGAGATACAGAGCCTCTTAGCTCAGGAAAGCCTTAAGTTCTTAAGAGGCGAAGGAGAAGTTCCAGAGCAGGTTAACAGGGATTTTGCCGAGGCTAAGGGGATCCTAGAAGAATCTCTGCGCAAGAGCCTAGGTCCAGACTTTATCAGTTCAACTCCTGGTGCCGCTGCGATGGAGGACTTCGAGAAAACCCGTATTCAGACACTTGAAGGAATTAGGTTTGGGAGGTTGAGAGATGTTGAGGCCCTTGGCTTAGCACGTGAGGCTTCAGGTCGACAGAGAGATGTGACTGACAGGTCGCTCTTAGAGTCCGTTCTAGGTATTCAGCAGAACCCTTTAGCAGGTCTTCAATCGTTTGCTGGGCAAACTCAGTTCGATAGAGCTTTAGGCTTGAAGACTGATGCCCTAAACCGGAAGACTGGCCTTCTCGGGCATCTGTTTGGATTTGGTGGCCAGGTTGTTGGTGAAAGTGCTACTAGAGCTTTAGTTCCCAAGATTACGAAGTGGTTAGAGGCGTAGTATGGTTGACCTTGGTGGTATGTTTGGGCAGGGTCTGCAGAGTGGTGCAACTGCGGGCATAAAAGGCCTGAGAAAGCAGGAAGAGAGGGAATTTCTCGCCCAGTCTAGGCTAGACGAGATAGATCGCCGTGCCAAATCTAAACAGGAGGCAAAAGAACAAGAGGCCAAGTCTAAGGCATATCTTAAGAGTATAAAGGACATGGGAAAGTTCTCTGATATTGTAAAGCTAATGGAGGGCGAAGTCGGTGAAGGGGGTGAGAAACTTGACGATCCCAAGGTCAAGGACAGGTTCAAGAAGCGTCTCACGGCTTTTTTCCTAGCTCGTAATGGTAACAAGATGACCCCCTTAGCCAGGGCTGAGATTGATACCTTAGCTGATAGGGAGATAGGCCAGCTTAAGGCCTTTGCCGCAGGAGCTACAATGTCTGCAGGTAAGGGTAACTTCAACATGAGAACTTATCTTAACCTGCTGAATTCCAGCGAACCCACGGCCGCCGAGGATTACCTAGAAAAGACGGTCCTTGAGGATGTAAGGGATGCAAAGAGTAGTAAGGACTTGGCGTTAGCAGATAAGGCGAGAGCGCAAGCAGATAAGGCAAGGAAGGAATCTAAGCTAATAGATCTTAAGACGGCGATCATGCATAGGATAGCTAAGAGGCTGAAAGAACGTCGAACTGGCCCTGGAGATGACTTGGGCCTGGCTAGGGATCTTGCCCTTGTAGATCCTCCCGCTTCTAGAGCTTTCAGAGGCATCGTGGGGGAAATGCGACTTCAGCCGCCAGGTGCTGTAAGAACGGGAATAGCTAAAAAGATGGGTGAGGCTATAGGAGAGAATAGAAAGCCCCTTCCTACAAGGACTATACAGTTTCTAGGTCTTGATCCTGTGTCAGGGAAAATAAACCCCTCTGCCGCTGATCTTGCACGGCCTAGCGAAGGGCGTCCCCGTGGAATCAGGATTCCCACTGAGAAGAATATAGACATCTTGCTCAAAAGGGAATCCGCCGCCAGAAAGGTATTTGATGAGATACAGGAGATCATCAAGCTAGCAACGAACAAACCCCAGCTTTTAACAGCCCCTGGTGCTATTTCCCGCGGAATTACTACTATAGCCGGAGCGTTCCGTGGGTTTGCTAACCTGCTCGGAGCCGACAGCTTCTTGCCGCCTGCTAGTGCACAGAGCCTATTAAACTCCCTGCCAGTGCTACGAAACCTAGGGGAAACCGCAGGAGAGAGTGCGAAGCTAAACTCTATGATCAAGGATCTAACGTATAAGGCGGCTTCTCTAGTTGATCAAACTGGAAGGGCTCTTTCCGACAGGGACTATGAGATCATGGCCAGAACTATTGCTGCTGGAACTGGTGACCCTAAAGTAATGATAGGGGTTTTACGGTCCTTTGCTATGCTCACAAACAGGGCCTTTAATATTGATTTCAGGAGCCAGACCCGCATAACGAAGTTTATTGGTCTGCCAGACTCCAGGCTAAGTGCGCCGTTCAAGGATATGTCAACTAAAGAACTCAGTGGAGTTATAAAGCCAATTCTAAGCGGTGCGCAACTTGATAACTACTTAGCCGTCCTCAAAGATAGAAGGAGTACACGCTAGTGGGAACTGAAGCGGAAGATCTCCTTAACAGATTGATAGACGAAACCGAAGCTGAACGAGCTAGGCGTCGAACGGCTGATGCGCCGGTCCACACACAGACTGAGGGCGACTTCTTGCCCGAGGCGAGGAAAAGCCAGGGCGTTCAACAGATGCTTATTAAGGACGCCCAGAGGCGTAAAGTCCGTGCCTGGGTTGAAAACCAAACCCCGCTGACACAGTTTCTTATTGGGGCAGCTCCAGCTACAGTAGGCGCAGTGTTCGGATCACCTCTTGGCCTTGTAGGAGCTATGGGTGTAGGCGCCCTCGGTGAGGTTCTCGGCCAAGATATAGGTCTTACCCCAAAGAGTGATCTAGGTATCGGCTTAGCGGCTGGTGGCCCACTAGTTGGTAGAGTCGTCGGTATTGCTCTCAAAGGACTACGAAAGGGCGTTGCTAAGACAGCCGGGGCGCTTCCCCCGACAAGGGCGGCTCTTGCCAGGCATACGATGCGTAAGGCAGTTGATGAACTCGAAGACGTTGCCACAAAGATCATGGCTAGCAAAAAGGGCTTTATTAGGTTCAAGGCTTCCCGCTTGTATGAGGTAGCGGAGAAGAGCGGCGTCCGTATTCCGGCATTTAGGACTACATCAACTAGGAAGGGCTTCACTGCACTTAAACGCGAGATCAACCTGCTTCCTAAAACCCCACAGTCAAAGGCGTTTCTTAGGCTTGTGGATGAGGTGGAGCAGACTATGAAAGGTAGCTCAGTTTCGTTAGGCGACTTAGTGGCTGTGCGCAAAATTATAGGCGGCGGGATTGACCATCTTAAGACTAGCGTAAAGAGCTCTAAGCTGGGCCAGGTGAATGGTGCGAAGAAAGCCCTGTTCAAGGCCATGGCTGATGACCTAGACCACCTAGCAGGCCTAGGCGGGAGAACTGGTAAGCACGCAAAGATTGCTGTCGCCGCTGTACAGAGAGCCAAGCTAGACTTTGCTATGTCCGACTTCAAAGCTGGTGTCGCCAAGTTCACAACTTTTCTTGAAGGTAGCAATACGACTGTTATAAACGTACAGAACCTTCGCAAGTGGATGCTAGATAGGACCAATCCTAGCAGTGCCTTCTACAATAAGCAGATGGCAGAAGCGTTTGCGGATGATCTTCCTATGATCATGGAGAGCCTACGTAAGCTAAGCCGCTTTGGTAAAGCCGCTAGTCCTGGTGGCGTTGGCTCGTTAATTATCCGTGGAAAGGGAGCTGGTGCTGGTGCTGCTATCGGCACTGTAGTTGCTGGTCCTATAGGTGCAACGGCTGGTACGCTTATCGGCGCTGCGAGCCCTGAAATAGCCACTGCTATTCTATCTTCACCAGCGGCCGTGGGCTTTCTTGAGAAGGCCGCTGGTATAGGTGGCAGAGAGATTTCTAAGAAGGCTTGGGATATAGCTGGACAGATAGCTATGCAAGGTGTGAAGTTCGAAGAACGTCAGAGTCCTGGTGCAACTATGGGCAGAGCACGAAAAGCCGTAGACCTAGGTAGGCTAGCTTCTGAGCAAGTAGGTCAAAATGTTGTTGACACACTTACACTTAATTTCTAGCTAGGATGCCCAACGATTGGGCAAATGCAGATGAAATGGCTTCTAGCCCTATTAATAACAATAATACCTATGACTGCACGTTCTCACGCGATTACGTGTTTCGACTATGGGCTGTTCGCAAATCAG
>Ga0114905_1000761_pt1 | contig 19164 bp, 18 predicted proteins | sample MalvireepMed_b05_FD_83499 | JGI IMG/M metagenome (GOLD analysis project Ga0114905, IMG submission 83499) | Marine viral communities from the Global Malaspina Expedition - Malaspina viral metaG DeepMed_b05 | ecosystem: Environmental > Aquatic > Marine > Oceanic | place: Mediterranean Sea...
CAGCAGCACCATCGGCAGCGCCAGCAGCCCGAGATGCGGCTTCACCGTGAGCAGCGCCCAGCACAGGCCCGCCCCCAGCCAGCGCCGCCGTTCGGCCAGAGCCAGCGCCAGCAGCAGAAGCCCGGCGGTATAGGTGCCGTTCTGGCCGGCCAGCAGGTTCACCGTCACCGCCGGGGACAGCACGATGGGCAGACACCACGCCAGGGGCACCCCGGCCAGCCGCGCCCCCACGCAGGTCAGCGCCAGCCCGAGCAGGCTCCAGAGCCCCAACGCCACGAAATACGGCAGGCTGGCCGCAAGCTGCGCCAGCGGGAACATGTGCGGCGGGTAGGACCAGTTGTGGATGGTGTAGTCGCGCCCGAGATGCGCGCGCATCGCCCCGGCATAGGCCTCCTGGTCGAACAGCGTGGTCATCTCCCCCTGCCCCAGCAGCGTGCCGGCGAAATGCAGGTTGAGGAAATCGCGCCCGATCAGCAGGCCGGCGGCATCGAACCCGCCCGCCTGCAGCCCCGAGAGATACAGCAGGTAAAGCGCGCCGGTCGTGACCAGCGTCATCAGCACCGTCGCGAGATAGGCGGGGGAGCGGGACGGCGGCGGCGGCGATACAGGTCCGGACGGCACGACGGCTCCCCAAGATCGATCTTTGCGGGGGAACCCTGTCGAAGGGCCGGGCGCGGCGCAACCGCAGGCTCGGTCCGGCGCGATCATGGCCAGCCTTGTGTCGCGTTTTTGCCCGCGACCGGGGCGAAGCCCCCTGCCCTTGCGTACAAGGACAGGGGAGGATCAGAAGCGGATCAGCCGATGATGCCGTTCAGCGTGCCCGACGGGCGCATCACGGAGGCGGTCTTGACCGCGTCGGCGTGATAGTAGCCGCCCAGATCCACGGCCTTGCCCTGCGCTGCCGCAAGCTCGCCCACGATGGCGGCTTCGCTGCCTTCCAGCGCCTCGGCGATGGGCGCGAAATGCGCCTTCAGCTCGGCATCGGTCGACTGCTCGGCCAGCGCCTTGGCCCAGTAGCGGGCGAACCAGTAGTGGCTGTCGCGGTTGTCGGGCTCGCCGACCTTGCGCGAGGGCGAGCGGTTCTCGTCGAGGATGCCCTGCGTGGCGATCTCGACCGCGTCGCCCAGCACCCGCGCCTTCTCGTTGCCGGTCTGGTCGGCGTAGAACTTGAAGCTCTCGCCAAGCGCGCAGAACTCACCGAGCGAGTCCCAGCGCAGGTGGTTCTGCTCCTGCAGCTGCTGCACGTGCTTGGGCGCCGAGCCGCCGGCGCCGGTCTCGAACAGGCCGCCACCGTTCATCAGCTTGACGATCGACAGCATCTTGGCCGAGGTCGCAAGCTCGAGGATCGGGAACAGGTCGGTGAGGTAGTCGCGCAGCACGTTGCCGGTGATCGCGATGGTGTTCTCGCCCTTGGTGATGGTCTCGAGCGAGGCGACGGTGGCTTCGCGCGGGGCCATGATCTCGAACTTGTCGGCCACGCCCTTGGCCTCGAGGATCGGCTTCACGTAGGCGATCAGCTCGGCATCGTGGGCGCGGTTGGCGTCGAGCCAGAAGATGGCGCGGTAGCCGGTGGCCTTCTGACGCTCGATGGCAAGGTTCACCCAGTCCTCGATCGGCGCCTTGCGGGCCGAGGCCGAGCGCCAGATGTCGCCCGCTTCGACCGCGTGGCTGTGCAGCACGGTGCCGTCGTCGAGGATCATCTTCACGGTGCCCGCCGAGGGGATCTCGAAGGTGGTCGGGTGCGAGCCGTACTCTTCCGCCTTCTGCGCCATCAGGCCGAGGTTCTGCACGGTGCCGGCGGTGGCCGGGTCGAGCTTGCCGTTAGCCTTGAAGAACTCGATCGCGGCGTCATAGACCGGCGCATACGAGCTGTCGGGGATCACGCAGTTGGTGTCGTGCTGCGCGTTGTCCGGGCCCCAGCCCTTGCCGCCGTCGCGGATCAGCGCCGGCATCGAGGCGTCGATGATCACGTCGGAGGGCACGTGCAGGTTGGTGATGCCCTTGTCGGAGTTGACCATGTACATCGGCGCGCGCGTGTCGCGCACCTCGTTGATCGCCTTGAGGATCTCGGGCTCGTCCTTGACCCGCTCGAGCAGCGCGCCAAGGCCGCCATTGGGGTTCACGCCGAGCTCTTCCATCTTGGCGCCGTACTGGTCGAAGACCGGCTTGAGCCATTCCTTGACCGCGTGGCCGAAGATGATCGGGTCGGAGACCTTCATCATTGTGGCCTTCATGTGCAGCGAGAACAGCGTGCCCTCGGCCTTGGTCTTCTCGATCTCGTCCGCGAGGAAGGCGTCAAGCGCCTTGGCCGACATGAAGGTCGCGTCGACCACGGTGCCCTCGGGGTAGGAGACGCCCTCTTTCAGGACGGTCTCGCCCTCGGAGGTCTCGAGCACGATCTTGGCGGTCGCGGCGTTGGGCAGGGTTGCCGACACTTCGTTCGAGAAGAAATCGCCACCCGACATCGAGGCCACGCGCGTCTTGCTGTCGGAGGTCCACTCGCCCATGCGGTGCGGGTTGGACTGGGCGTAGTTCTTCACCGCAGCCGCGGCGCGGCGGTCGGAGTTGCCCTCGCGCAGGACCGGGTTCACCGCGGAGCCCTTGATGGTGTCGTACTTGGCGCGCACCGCCTTTTCCTCGTCGGTGGACGGGGAATAGGGATAGTCGGGCAGCGCGTAGCCCTGGCCCTGCAGTTCCTTCACGGCGGCGACAAGCTGCGGCTCGGAGGCCGAGATGTTGGGCAGCTTGATGACGTTGGCTTCGGGTTTCTTCACCCACTCGCCGAGCCATGCGAGGTCGTCGGACTGCTTCTGCTCGTCGGTCAGAACCTCGGGGAAGGTCGAGATGATGCGGCCGGCGAGCGAAATGTCCTTGGTCCCGACGCTGATTCCCGCCGCGGACGCGAAGCTCTGGATGATCGGAAGCAGCGAGGCCGAGGCCAGCTCGGGCGCTTCGTCTACCTTTGTATACACAATGTCGGGAGTGTTCTGGTCGGCCATGGTACTTTCGCTCCTCCGGTGGGTCTGGGGGGATGCCGATAAGCGGCAGGGATTGTTGGGCATGGGCTTAACATCACCTTAGCGGGGCAGAAAGCCCCTATTGGCGGTGTGAGCGCGCAGGCCGCGGGCGACACGCGCATCGCCTGCCCGAGCGATGTCGATGCGCCAGCCGGACGTCCGGGTTTCTCCTGTCCACCTCCGAAAGACCTCGACAGGCGTCACCAGATCGCCAGACCCTGCGGCGTCGCCTTGGCGTTGCGCGCAGAGGCTCAGCCCTTGCGCCGCCGGGTCATGCCGTAGGCCGGATCATAGCCCACCAGCGCCAGCCCGAAGAACACCGCGAAACTCAGACACACCCAGAGCAGCGCAAGGCCGTTGAGCTCGAGATAGAGCGCGAAGCGGATCAGCTCGACCGCGTGGGTGAACGGGTTCCAGGCGCAGATGTCGCGCAGCAGGGTCGAACTCTCGGCCATCTTCCACAGCGGGTAGAGCGCGGTCGACAGGAAGAACATCGGGAAGATCACGAAATTCATCACCCCCGCGAAGTTCTCGAGCTGGCGGATGCTCGAGGAAATCAGCAGCCCCAGCGCCCCCAGCATCAGCCCCGAGACCAGGAGCGCCGGCAGCACCAGCGCATAGCCCGCCAGCGGCAGCACGATGCCGAACCCCGCGGCGATGGCGAGGAAGACATAGACCTGCAGGATCGACACCGCCACGCCCGCCAGCAGCTTGGAGAACAGCAGCCACCAGCGCGGCAGCGGCGAGGTCAGCAGCAGCCGCATCGAGCCCATCTCCTGATCGTAGACAAGGCTCAGCGAGGACTGCATCCCGTTGAACAACTGGATCATGCCGCAGAGGCCGGGCACGATATAGACTTCGTAGGTGATGTAGGTCTGATAGGGCGGGATGATCGACAGCCCGAGCGCCGCCCGGAAGCCCGCGGCAAACACCACCAGCCAGACCAGCGGCCGGACCAGCGCCGCCAGAAAGCGCGAGCGCTGGTGGATGAAGCGCAGCGCCTCGCGGCGGATGATCGCGAGCATGGCGGTCAGGTAGTGGCTCATGCGGTCTCCTCCCCGCCGGTCATCTCGATGAAGACCTCGGCCAGCGGGCGGCCCGCCCGCAGTTTGGAAGCGGCGCGATGCGCCAGAACGTGGCCCCGGTGCAGCACCACCACGTCGTCGTAATCGCGGATCTCGTCGACCAGATGGGTGGCCCAGAACACCGTCAGCCCGCGCTCGGCCAGCCCGTGCACATGGTCGACGATGGCCTGCCGGCTCTTGAAATCGAGCCCGACCGTCGGCTCGTCGAGCAGCAGCACCTCGGGGTCGTGGATCAGCGCGCGGGCGATCTCCATGCGGCGGCGGTGCCCGCCATTGAGGTCGCGCACCTTCTCGCCCGCCCGCTCGGCCATGCCGAGCTGCGCCAGCGCGCGCTCGGAGCGCGCCTGCGCGTCGCGCCCCGAGACGCCGTGCAGGGCCGCGAAATAGCGCATGTTCATCATCACCGACATATCGAGATCCAGCGTCGGCTGCTGGAACACCACACCGATCTTCGACAGCGCCGCGCGCGGCTCGCGCGCCAGATCGTGCCCGGCGACCGAGATCCGCCCCTCGCGGCTGACGAAAAGCCGGGTGAGCAGCGCAAACAGCGTCGACTTGCCGGCACCGTTGGGGCCAAGCAGCGCGGTGAACTTGCCTGGCCGCAGGGCGAAACTTACCCCGTCGAGGGCGCGCTTGGCACCAAAGCTGTAGCCGAGGTCTTTGATGTCCAGAGCGGTCATGCGGGCCTTTTGCGTGTTATTGTTGTCGTGGGCATCTCGCCGGGCATCACCCGCGCCATCGGCGCACCCGGCGCTCCCAGGGTTGCAGCACCAGCCACTCCACCGCCAGCATCACCGCGATGAAGGAGAAGGCGTAGACCAGCACCATGGCCACGTCGAAGAGCTGGAAATACAGGTGGATCTGGAAACCGACGCCGTTCGAGCGGCCAAGGAACTCGACCACCAGCACGATCTTCCAGATCACCGCGACACCCGAGCGCGCGGCGGCGGTGACGAAGGGCGCGAGCTGCGGCAGCACCACGTGGCGCAGGCGCGCGGCCCACGGCATCCGGTAGACCCCCGCCATGTCGTCAAGCCCCGGATCGAGCGCCCGGGCGCCCTCCCGGATCACCGTGGCGACATTGGGGATCTTGTTGAGCGTGACGGCGGCGATGGCGGCGGTCTCGGTGAGGCCGATCCACAGATAGCACAGCACGATCAGCACCAGCGCCGGCAGGTTGAGGAAGATCACCAGCCACGGATCGAGCCAGCGGTCGAGCGCCGGCAGCCGCCCCATCGCGAGCCCCAGCGCGGTGCCAAGGCTCATCGCCAGCACGAAGGCCCAGGCCACGCGGCCAAGCGTGCGGCCCAGATGGTAGACCAGCTCGCCCGACCCGAGCGCCTGCGCGAAGGGCGCGATGAGGTCCCACGGCTGCGGCAGCACCTGCGCATCGTCGGTGAGCGTGGCGGCTAGGATCCACAGCACCACCAGCCCGCCGAGCGAGATCACGGTCACCGCAACGCCACCGGGCGCCCGGCGCGTGGCGGGCCCCGTGCGCTGCCAGCGCTCGGCCGTGTCTTGTCCCTGCACGGGTCTCCTCCCCCTGCCTCCTGCGGGAAGCGTGGCCGCTTGATCGGGCGGCGTCAATTGCTCCTAAGGGAGGAGGCGCATTTTCGGCGCGATCATCGCAGGGTGAGGGGAATGCCCCCTTGATGCGTTCCCCGCACAAGCGGGGGACCACGCGTCACGCTCGCAAGCTCACACATTCCGGGAACCGGACCCGATCGAAGAAAAAGCCAGATGGCCGGCCCTCCCGGCAGGGCCGGGTGACAGGATCAGACCTCTTGCTCGCTGGGATCGACCAACCGGCACTTCCAGCCCGCCACCCTGAAGCGAGGATGCGTTTCGGTCCATTTCGCAAGCTCGGGCTGGGCGCCCATCATGCAGGTCATGGGAGAGATGTCGGTGAACAACAGGCTGCGTTGCTGGCACTGATCCGGCGCTGTGGACAGGCAGGCCACAAAGAGAAGCTCAATCATGTTTGCCTCGTGGATTGGGACGTGATGCAGTGTCTAAGTCACGCAGGCGGGATGAATATGGGTTCAACGCATCTGTGTCACCCACGCTGCAGCGCGGCATTCGCCGGACATTCGGGCAGCGAGTGCCACAAAATGCCACGGTTTGGGCGTTAACTAAAGGGAAACAAAGCTGACCAAATGGGTACGCGCCGCTTTTCGCCCCTGTCCCTCAAGGTCCGCCTCGGGCTTGCCGCCGGGCTTTTGACCCTCGCGACCCTGCTCACCGCTGGGATGGTCGTGCTCGGCATGGCGCAGGTCTCTGACCGGCTCGACAGCGCTCTTGCCGCCGAGCGCCGGCTCGAGGATTACGCCGTGCTCTCGACGCAGGTCTCCAGCTTCATCGTCATCGCCGCCGAGGTCATCCAGCGCGGCCAGCCGCCCGAGATGCGCGCCGAGCGCACCGAGACCGTCGCCGAAAACCTGCGCCAGACCTTCACCCGCCTGCGCGCCGGGCTCGACCGGGAGGTCGCCAGCGCCGAGAGCCTCGGCCTCGACGCCCAGACCCGCCGCGCCACCCTGTCGCTGTCGATCGCGCGGATGGAGGCGCGGTTTGCGCAGGCCCATGACGGGTTGGTCTCGGCGACGGACGACCGCGACCGCCTGCGCGCCTATCTCGACACCTTCGCCTCCGGCTTCGAGCCACTGCTGTCCGAGGCGGTGACCGAGGAAAAGCGCCTCCGGCGCGAGATCCTCACCGGCATCGACACGCTGCGCCAGCGCCTGACCACGGCCGCGCTGATCATGGCGCTGGCGGCGCTGCTGCTCTGCGCCGGGGTCTATTTCGGGCTGGTGCGGCCGCAGTTCCGGCGGCTCGACGCGCTGCGCGACGCGGCGCAGCGCATCCGTGGTGAGGATTTCGCCATCCGACTGCCCGACGACCGCCGCGACGAGATCGGCCAGCTCTACGCCGAGACCAACCGCATGGCCGAGGCGCTCGCCAGCCGGGCCGAGGCCGTGGCCGAGGACCGCGCCCGCCTCAACCAGATCATCGACGAGCGCACCGAGGCGCTGCGCGCCGCCAACATGCGGCTCGAGCGCACTGACGAGGACCGTCGCCGCTTCTTCGCCGACATCTCGCACGAACTGCGCACACCGCTGACCGTCATCCTGATGGAGGCACAGCTCGGCCGGCAGGGCGCGCCCGACCCGCAGGCCGCCTTCGCCACCATCGAGACCCGTGCCACCCGCCTCAACCGGCGCATCGACGACCTACTGCGCCTCGCCCGGTCCGAGACCGGCCAGCTCGGGCTCGACACCGCGCCGGTGGAGCTCGGCGCGCTGGTGCAGGACGCCATCGCCGAGACCGCCGCCGAACTGTCGAACGCGGGCATGAGCGTCAGCGCCCCGGACCGCCCCGAGGTCACCGTGCTGGGCGACCGCAACTGGCTGCGGCAGGTGATCGTGGGCGTGATCCGCAACGCCATCCGCCACGCCCGCAGCGGCGGCGCGCTGCGTCTCGAGGTCACCCGCGACGGCACGGTCGAGGTCACCGACAACGGCCCCGGCATCGCGCCCGGGGATCAGGCGCGGATCTTCGATCGCTTCGCGCAAGGCTCCGAAGGCACCGCGCAGGGCTTCGGTCTCGGCCTCGCGCTGGCCCGCTGGGTGGTCGAGCAGCAGGGCGGCACGATCGCCGTCACCAGCCCCCTGCCCCGCGAGAGCGCCCTCGGCGAGGCACCCGGGACGAAAATCTCGGTTCGCCTTCCGCCCGACAGCGCCTAAGCTCGCGCCATGACCGAAGCCGCCCCCCTCCTGGTGGTCGATGACGACCCCGAGATCTGCTCGGCTCTGGCGCGCGGGCTGGGGCTGCACGGCTACGCGGTCGAGGCCCGCAACCGCGCCGACACCGCCCTGCCCGAACTCACCGGCCGGCGCTACGCCGCCGCGGTGGTCGATGTCATGCTCGGCGCCGACAGCGGGATCGAGCTGGTGCGCGCCGCGCGCGCCGGCGGCGCGCAGCTGCCCATCGTCATGCTCTCGGCGCTCTCGGAGGTCGAGCACCGCGCCGCGGGCCTCGAGGCGGGGGCCGATGATTACGTCGTCAAGCCATTCTCCTTCGACGAACTGGTGGCGCGGCTCAAGGTGCAGGAACGCCGTGTCGCCGCGCTGCGCCCGTCGCCCGCCCGGCTGAGGGCGCGGGACCAGAGCCTCGTTGCCGGCGCCCGCTCCGAGCACCTGACGGAACGCGAGTTCGCGCTGCTTTCCCTGCTCGCCGACCATGCCGGCACCCCCCTGCCCCGCGGCACCATCTTCGATGCGCTCTGGGCCGGCGAGTCGCGCTCGGAGAACGTGGTCGACGTCTATATCGGCTACCTGCGCAAGAAGCTGCAGCCGGCCTCGGATTTCGGCTTCGAGATCACCACCCTGCGCAATCGCGGCTTCTGTCTTGAAGGGGTTGCCCCCACCCGCTGACCCGGCGGCAGATTGGCCTTGCGCGCTCGCGCCTGTTTGGCGAAACACCGGGGATGCAAGGACAGGAGCGACCAATGGACCAAAGGCAGCTTGAAATGACCGTTCTGATGACGCCGGACATGGCGAATTTCAGCGGCAAGGTGCATGGGGGGGCGCTTTTGAACCTGCTCGACCGAGTGGCGTTTTCCTGCGCGTCGCGGTTCTCCGGCCGCTACGCGGTGACGCTCTCGGTGGATCAGGTGACCTTCAAGCAGCCGATCAACGTGGGCGAGCTGGTGACCTTCCGCGCCGCGGTGAACCATGTCGGGCACACCTCGATGGAAATCGGCATCCGGGTCGAGGCAGAGGACATCCGCAAAGGCACGCGGCGGCACACCAACTCGTGCTATTTCACCATGGTGGCGATGGGCGATGACGGCAAGCCGGCACAGGTGCCGGAGCTCAAGGTCCTCACCGAGATCGAGGAAAAGCGCAACCGCGCCGCCGGTGTCCGCCGCCGCCTGCGCCGTCAGTTCTCGGAAGAGCTGCAGAAGGCGTCCGAAGGCTGAAATCCCCTGCGGGCTTGAGTGTGCGCTGGGGCGCCGGGCGAACCTCGGCGTGACAGCGCGTTACTCCCACTCGAGCTCTGTATAGGCGACCGTCGCGTTGCGGGCGTTGTACGCTTCGAACAGCGCCCATCCCCCCGCCTCGCTCGTCCCGATCCGCTGCACCGCGTCCCCCAGCCGCGTCCCCGCGTCGATCGCCGCGCGCGCATCCGCGGCCAGCGTATCGAGATAGTCCAACACCGGCGCGCCGCCCTCGGGCCAGTCGAGCACCGGCCCGCCATGCCCCGGCACCACACGCGCCACCTCGAGCCCCTGCATCTCCGCCAGCACCGCCTGCCAGCCCCGCAAACTGCCGTCGAGTGTCGGCACGTGCCCGTCAAAGACTAGGTCTCCGGCAAAGAGCGTCCCCGTCGCTCGGTCCAGCACCGTCAGATCGGTGCTGCTATGCGCGGTCTCCCAGGCCCGCAGCTCCAGCACCCGGCCCCCTAGGTCGATCAGCGTGCCGCCCTCGACACCGCGCGTCACCCCAGGTGCCTCTGTGCCGAGAAACAGCGGCAGGCCGATCTCGCGCTCGAAACTCTCGAGGTAGTTGCCCTGCCGCTCTGCCAGCGCCCGCGCCAGACCCGCATGACCCACCACCTCGGCACCCGCGAAGACGCTCGCCCCGAACACGTGATCTGGATGCACATGGGTGAGGATCACGTGCCGCACCGGCAGCGCGGTCTCGGCCCGGATCGCCCGCCACAGCGCCTCGCCGATCCACGCCGCCCCACCGCTGTCGATCACCGCCACCGCCGCCTCGCCGACGACGAAGCCAAGGTTCGACACATCGCCGCCGTTGCCTGCATCCGGCTCCTCGATGCGGCCCATATGCACGAAAACCCCCGGCGCCACCTCCTCGACCGCCAACGCCCCGCCTGCCGCCCGGCACACCGCGCCGTCCACGGGGAGCGCCGCCAGCGCCGTCTCGCAGCCCTCGCGGGTTTCCGCCTCATAGCCCGGCACGAGTGCCGCCCGACAGGGCGCGCCCGCCAGCGTCGCACAGATCATCACCACCGCCTCGAACATCGCCCCCCTCCTCACCGCAGCCTCGCGCCACAGGCCGGCCGGATCCACACCGACCAAGCGCTCGGTATCGCGAGTCGCCGTTCCGTGGCATGATCCGAGGGTATCCCATGCGAGGAGGAGAAGCATGGACCGCCTGACCATCCCCGCCGCCCTTCTGGCGGCCACCTTTGCGTTCCCGGCGCTGGCCGCCGACACCCGGAACCCGCTGAGCGACAGCCCGACATGGCAGAGCCTGCGCGCCGACATCGTCGGCGAGGCCGGGATCGCCCCCGCCGACGGGCTGTTTACCGTCGACGCCCCCTACCGCGCCGAGGACGCCGCAACGGTGCCGATCCACATCGTGCAGACCGACCTCTCGGCCCGGATCGCGCGCGCCACCGTGGTGATCGACGAGAACCCCGCGCCGGTCGCGGGCGAGTTCACCTTCTCACCCGCGATGGCGCCGCTCGATTTCGAGATGCGGGTGCGGGTCAACCAGTATTCCAACGTCCGCGTCATCGCCGACACCCCCGAGGGGCTGCGCATGGACGGGCGCTTCGTGAAGGCTTCGGGCGGCTGCTCGGCCCCGGCCACGCGCGATCCCGAGGTGGCGCGCGCCAACATGGGCCAGATGAAGCTGCGGCTGTTCGGCGCCGCCCAAACCCCCGCCATGTCGGAGGCCCGGCGCGAGGCCCAGATCCAGATCCGCCACCCGAACTATTCCGGACTGCAGCGCGACCAGATCACCCAGCTTTTCATCCCGGCGCACTTCATCGACCATCTCGAGGTCTGGCAGGGCGACGAGCGGCTGTTCACGATGGAGGGCGGCATCTCGATCAGCGAAAATCCGGCGTTCCGCTTCACCTATCTCGACAACGGCGCGCCTGCGCTGACGGTCCGGGCCAGCGACACCGAGGGCAACAGCTTCGAGACCGAGCTGCCCAAGCTCGAAAGCTAGAGCGGCGGCGCCGGCGGGTGGCGCAGCCGGTTCTGCTCGTCGATGAGCCGAAGCCGGTGCGGCGGCTCCGCGCCCCAGCGCCACAGCACCGTGTTGCACGCCTCCGGTCTCGCCCCGGGCGCAAAGCTCGGCACCACCATGCCGCAGAACCCGGCCTCCACCAGCCGCTCCGCCAGCGCCTGTGTCGGCGCCTGCCCCTCCTCGGCCTGACGGGTGGCCCAGTCAGGGATCGCCAGATCCGCCGGCCCAACGTCGAAGGCCGCGAGCGCCGCGGCGTCGCGCCCGTCGAACAGCGGCTCCAGATCCGCCTCCACCGCGACCAGCGTCACCGGCGCGAACATGCCGGCCTGCTGCACCTCGTTGAGCGCGGTCTCGATGCTGCCCGCAAGGTAGAGCGCCGCCCGGCCGGGGCGGTTGAACCGGCCGCCGAACTGTTTCGCCCCGTCCCCCGACAGCGGCCGATACGCCCAGTAGGGTGACAACGCACGATAGAGCGTGCCGCGGAAGTGCATCAGGCGAAAACGCCCGCGTCCAGCCTGTCGAGATAGAGGTGCACCCGGTCCGCGTGGCCGTCGCGCACCAGCTGCATCGCGGTGGCCTCGCCGAAGCCCGCAAGCGGCGTCGAGCGATACCAGGCATAGGCCAGAAGGTCGGAGCCAAAGCGCGGCGCGACCCGGTTGAGGATCTCGGCCATCTCGCGCAGCCGCTTCTGGGTGCGCGGCGTGCCGACCCGGTTGGCGCGGGTCAGCGCGTCCCGGCCCAGACCGGCGGTCTGCGCGATCTCGTCGACGGTGGTGCGCAGGCTCTGCGCCATCAGCCGGGGCGCGAACACCCCGTGGTTGGAAACCCCCTGAAGATCCATGTCATGCCACCCTTTCTGACGCAACTTCCGTCAATATGGGTGGCATGACCCAAAATAACAAGACCTCAGAAGAAACACACGACCTCGGCCTCGGCCTGCGCCCGACGCAGCTCGATCACCAGATTGTTGGCGGCCACGGCGCTGTTGAACACCGCCATGCGTTCGCCCCCCGTGAGCCGCATCGACAGCACGGTCTCGGCCTCGACATAGGCCTCATAGGGCAGGATCGCAGCGATCTCGTCGATCGAGCAGGCGCATTGTCGCAACACCTGCCGGCTTTGCCCGTTGGCGGCCATGCAGCCGAACACGTAATCCGCCCGCGCCTCGGTGGGATAGTCGTTGAGCCGCTCCGCCACGCTCTGCGCCGCGGCCCCGCCGGGCGCAACCAGCGCAACACCAAGCCCCAGCACAAGGCCCAGACCAAGCGCCCGGATCATTGCTCCGTCACCTGCTCGAAGCGCATCGCCGAGACGTAGCCCGCCTCGGACCCCTCGGCCCCCGGCGCCTCGGCCACGAGGCTGAGATACCATCCCGGCACCTCTTCCGACATGGTCACCCGCAGCTCGAGATCGCCGAACCCCATCATCCGGTCGCGGTTCGGATCCTCGAGGAACGGGCGCAGCGTGACGGTCCGCGTGGCCACCGTCTCGCCGCCGAACGCCGCCTCCCCGGTCTCGATCTCGGCCGGCCGCACCAGTGCCTCCTTGACCCGGTTGCGGATATAGAAGGGCGAGCCGCCGGCGGTCTCCGCCATGTCGCGGATCACGCTTTCATAGAACACCATGATCATCGGGTTGCCGACGCTGGCCGGAAAGCTGCCGAGCGTGCGGTGCTTGCCGTCCTGCCGGAATTCCAGCGTCGCCAGCACCGCCTCGCCCTCCTCGAACGACAGCGCGATCGCCCCGGTATCGCGCGCCGCCGCCTCCGGCCGGGCCGCGTTGTGCACCTCGCGCGTGTAGGTCAGCTCCGCGTCGCGGCTCACCGCATCGAGCGTGCCGCCCTTGAACAGAAGATCATAGGTCTGTTCCGCCTCCGTCGTCGCCGCCGCGCCAGAGATCGCGGAACAGCTCAGTGCCGCCACGAGGGCCAGTGTCTTGCGCATGATGTGAATCCTCCCGTGCCCCATGCTATTGACCATGCCCCGCCTGTCATTGCCGACTTTTGTCGGTGCCGCGCTCCCCCGCCATCCCGCGCCACGCCCCGCCCTTCTTCTGGCCGGAAATATCCCGGGGGGTCCGGGGGGCTGGCCCCCCGGCGGCAGGGGCGCGACAGCCGCCGTCACTGCGCCGCATCGTCGGACCCGTCCTCGGGCGACTGCCAGTGCACCTTCCACTCGATGAGCGGGCGCAGCCGCGACAGCTGCACCGGCTTGGTCAGCACCGAAAAGCCCTCCTGCGCGCCGCGCTTCAGAAGCGCATTGCTGCGGTCGGCGGTGATCATGATCGCCGGCACGCGCACGCCGCACTCGGCCCGCACCGCCGCAATGGCGCGGTCCCCGGTCTCGCCATCGTCAAGCTGGTAATCCGCCAGCACGATGTCGGGCGCCATGCCCATGTCGCGCACATGGGTCAGCGCCTCCGCCGCCGAGCGCGCCGCGAACACGCTCGCCCCCCATTGCTCGAGCTTGCTGGTGAAGGCGTAGAGCACATCCGGGTCGTTCTCGATCACCACGATGAGGTGGTCCATCTCGGCCTCGACCGCCGCCGGCGTCTGCTCGCAGCCCGCCCGCGGCGCGGCCTGCCGTCCCGCGGCCACCTCCATCTCGACCGAGAAGACCGACCCGATCCCCGGCTTCGAGCGCACCCGCACCTTGTGCCCGAGCTGGCGGCAGGTGCGGTCGACGATCGACAGGCCCAGCCCCACGCCCGATCCCAGCGGCACGTTGTCGGCGCGGGCGAACTCCTCGAAGATTCGCTTCTGGTCCTTGCGGCTGATGCCGATGCCGGTATCCCACACCTGCAACTCCACCGCGCCGCCCTTGCGGCGGCAGCCCACCAGCACCCGCCCGCCCTCTGGGGTGTATTGCAGCGCGTTGACCACGAGGTTCTGGATCGAGCGCAGCAGGTAGACCGGATCCGAACGCACGAAGACCATGCTCGGCACCACGTCGAGCTGCACCCCCTTGCGCTGCGCCACCGGGGTCTGATCCTCCCAGACGCTGCGCATCAGCGTGCCGAGGCACACGTCCGACGGCGTCAGCGAGCGGTCCGCCGATTCCAGCCGCGAGATGTCGAGCAGCGAGTGCAGCAGTTGCTCGATGGAGGCGAAAGAGCCGTCGAGCCGCTCGACCATCGGCGCGAAGCGGGTCTCGGCGGCGCTGTCCTTCAGGGTCGCGATCAGCAGCTTGGCGGCATTGATCGGCTGCAAAAGGTCGTGGCTTGCGGCGGCGAGAAAGCGGGTCTTGGACGACACTGCCGCCTCGGCGCGTTCCTTGGCCACGCGCAGTTCCTCCTCGACCCGGGCCATCTCGGCGAATTGCTGGCGCAGCTGGGCGTTGGCATGGGTCAGCTCGGTGGTGCGCTCGGCCACACGGTTCTCGAGCATCACCGTGGCACGGGTCTCGAGCGTGACGTCCTTGAGCTCGAGCAGCACGCCACCGTCGGGCAGACGGTGCGCGTGCAGGTCGAGCATCCGGCCCGTGGCGTGGCGCACCCGGCGGCGCAGCCGTCCCTGACGCTCGAGCCGGTCGAGCCAGTAGCCGATATCGAAATCCTCGGCCTCGGTGATCAGCGCGTGCTGGGCCACGAAATCGAGCAGCCGGTGCAGGTCGGAGCCCTGCTGCAGCATGGTGTAGGGCAGCCCCAGAAGCTGGCGGAACTGCTGGTTGTACATCATCACCTCGCCCTCGGGTGAGAAGGTGCAGACCCCCGAGGTCATGTTCTCGAACACCGCCTGGAGATAGTCGGCCTGACGGTCGATCAGGCTTTCCTTCTCCGAGCGGTTGCGGCGCACGATGGTGGTGATCTCGGTGAGCAGCAGCACCATGTTTTCGGCGCTCGTGCGCTGCAGGTTGATCTGGTACCAGCGGTCGCCCACCAGCTCGATCACCAGCGACACCACCGAGGCCCCCACCCTGCCCCGCCGGGCCTGCGCCAGAGCGGTGTCGAAATTGCCCTCCACGGTCACCAGATGGAGGCTGTCGGACATGGCGGCAAAGCAGGCATCGATCTCGAGCCCCGGCTGCAGCCGCTCCGAGATGTCGGGCAGCAGCGCCTGGAAGATGTCGTTGCAGGCCTCGAGCCGCCCGGCGGTGAACAGCGCCACGCCCCCGTCCATCGCCGCCAGCGCATCGGCGAGGTTCTTGCGCATGCGCTGGGTGTCGTCGCGGGCATGGCGCAGTTCGTCGGTCGTGCGCTCGAGATCGCGGGTCTTGGCCCAGATCTGCCCCTGCAGCGCGATGGCCGACTGGAAGGCGCCATAGGCCGAGCTGCCGACCTCGTGCTGCCGGTTGGCACGGCGCATCAGCGCATCGATGATCTTGGCCTGCCGGGCGAGCTGGATGTCGGGCGGTTCGGTCGGGTCGATCATGCGAAGGCGTGCCTCCCCGGCTCGAAGAAGGCCACGCCCACGAAGGTCTGGTTCACGTGGACCCCGCAATGCTGTTCGCCATAGGTGTTGAAGCCCAGCACCCGGCGACGACGGAATATCTCGCTGACCTGCGTGGTGAGCTGCTTCTGCTCGATCTCGAGCTTGCGCAGCACGCAATCGAAGCCCAGCACGAAATCCGGCGCCTCCCCGCGCGGGCCCTTCACGTCGAGCTCGGCCTCCAGCGTCTCGAGGATCTCCTTGCCGCGGCCCAGGGTCAGGATCAGCCCGTCATCGATGGCCCCGAGGAACGACAGCGCGTGCGCGCCGGGCGCGTCATGCACGGCGCGCACGTGATAGTTCATGTTCTGCCGCACCAGCATCGGGTTCTCGGCAAACACTTCCGGAGAGAGCTGCTCCACCGGGCAGCCGACGATGCGGGCATATTCCAGCGCCGCAGGCGCGCCGTTGATCTCGAGCACCAGCCGCTCGTCCGGCAACGCCTCGGTCACCACCATCTGCTGATCGGTGGGCAGGAAGTGATCGAACCCCAGCCCCTGGAATGCGAGGTCGGTCTCGAGCAGCAGCAGCAGCGCCGCGTTGGTGTGAAAGCGCCCCTCGTGCAGAACGAAGGTTTCCCGGAATTCGAGATTGTCCCCCGCCGATCCCCCGAACACTGGCACCTCTCCGAGCGCCGCCTCGAGCGTGGCGACCAGCAGGTCCTCCTGCTTCGACAGCCCGTCGGCAAAGATCAGCGCCAGACGGTTCCAGCCCGCGGTGCGGCGGAAGCGGGCGGCATGGGTGCGCAGCTCGCTGGCAATGGATTTCATCGACATCGGCTTGAGCGGCGCAATCAGCATCGAGGCGCAGCGGAAATGCGTCCGCGGGAAGGCGAGCAGCAGCAGCGCCTCGGTCTCGTAGCCGTCGGTGGTGATCGTGCCAGCCGTCGTGCAGCCGAAGACCGGGACCCCCCCTGCCCCGGCCACGAGCGCGTTCGCCACCATCTCGAGTGACAGCCCGTCCGGCACGAAGGCGAGCAGGAAGCAGGCCTCGGGCAGGTCGATCCCGGCCAGCGCCTCGCGCACCGCCACCTGCGCACTGCGCTGGCGCGACACGGCAACCTGTACGAAGCGCGGCGGCGTCTGGTCGTCGCGCATCGCTCAGCGGCTCAGGAAGGCCTGCGCATCGGCCTCGCCGGCGCCGATGGCGGTGGCCGGGGCCGAGTTCTCGACCAGCACCGCCGCCTGGGTGCGGTTCTGCACCCCGAGCCGGCGCAGCAGCGCGGTGATATGCGCCTTCACCGTCGCCTCGGCCAGCGACAGCTCATAGGCGATCTGCTTGTTGGGCTTGCCGGCGCAGATCAGCTTCATGATGCGCTGCTGTTGCGGGGTGAGCTCGGCAAGCTTCGGGTGCCGCGCCTCGAAGGGCACGTCTTCGTCGCGCACCACGGCGTTGCTTTGATAGCCCGGGTGCACGTAGGTCGCACCGCCCGCGATCTCGCGCAGCGCCTGCCGCAGCATCGGCGCAGGGGCGTCCTTGGGCAGGAAGCCCGCCGCCCCCTCCGCCATCAGCGCCTGAACCACCTGCGCCGAGGTCAGCGACGAGATCACCAGCACGGGCACATCCGGCAGCGCCTCGCGCAGGCGCTGGAAGCCCGAGATGCCGCAGACATCCGGCAGCTTGAGGTCGAACATCACCAGATCCGGCGCAAGGCCTGTCTCGATCAGATCCAGCGCCGCACCGAGGGTCTGGGCCTTTTCCATGCGGCATTCGGGAAAGACCAGCTGGATCGCGGCGGCCAGTGCATCGCTGTAGAGCGGATGATCATCCACGATCATGACCGACTGCACCGCACCCGGCGCGCGAGTCTCGGAAACGTCTTTCATTGAAATGTCCTCCCGAGCCAAAGGTTAGCGCAGGCGATTTCGTTCGCGCAATGGTGTTGTGGGCTCCGGCCGGCACGGCTGGGTTTGACGGGGCCGGTCGAGCGTTGTCGGCCGTCCCGGTCAAGGTGCCAGCCTGCTTGGCGGCATGGGTGGCGATGTCCTTCCTCGGCGGCAGCGATCACCGCGCTCGGGCCCAGGCGCACAGACGGCGAAGGATATCTCGGATGTTTGTCGTGCGTCGGCACGCGGGCGGGGTCGCCAGAAAAGATCCACTTGAGACTGCCGCGATAAAGGTCGCGCCCCTTTCGAGGCGCCGTCCCCAGGCGTTGCCCGAGGCTCTGGCGCACTCGAGCTGTACAACGCCCCATTCGCACCGGCCAGAAGTCGGAAACGCGTGGATTTTGCGCATGAGCAGAGCAGTTATCGCAGCCGAATGCTGGTTTGGCGGTCGAATAGGATCGGAGAATACGAAACACACGGGAATTTCGACAAGATCATTGTCGAAGACCCGCAACTTTCACCCAGTCAGCGCGGCTGCGACCAGTCGGACCGCAGAACCCGCGCAATCGCATCCGGTGGCAGGCAGGCATCAAGAGATATCGCGCTGGCTGCGGGCAGGTCGGGCGCGGCAGGATCGTCTTGCATCTCGCCGGTGAAGGTCAGGTCGGTGATCCGGATCAGCCGCAGCACGTGGGTGTGAGCCAACATGCCGAGCCGCCGCGCCAGTGCCGCGCCGGGGGTCTCGAAGCCAGACGCGATGACGAGCTCGCCGTCGGTTGTCAGCCGGTCGAGCGAGACGAGGCTTCGATCCATCGGCGGATCGTCGAGGCATCCCGCCATGGCGTTTGCCGCTGCCAGATCATGCGCCCGCACCAGCCCCGTGATCACCTCGGGCATCGCCCCTGCCCCGGACGCCGGCGCGACAAGCACCGGAAGACCCGAGCCGATTGCTAGGAGGCCGACCTCTCCACCAGCCTCGGCCACCCGCCAGCCGATCAGCACCAGCGCCTCGGCGGCGGCGACGGAACGAAACGCCCGGATCACGCCGCGCAGCATCGACGGCCGGAAATCCGCGACCAACATAGTTTGATGCGGCGGCCAGCCGCGGCACCCACTCAGCGCCGTCTCGCGCAGCGCAAGCAGATCGCGGCGGTGAAGCGTTGCGCCAGAAACGTCGAGCGCAGCCGTCATGCGCCGGGTCTTTCGATCTGGGAAAGAGGCGTCGAAGTCGGGGGCATCATCGCTCTCAGGGTCGCCGGGGCCGGGCTTGGAGGGCATCAGTTTAGCCAAGCGGGCAATTGGCGGGAATACAGCCATGGGTCGCAACGCATTGTCAGCCGTTTTTCGTATTGTCGGGCCGACAAGAACCTAACCAATTGAAACTAAGCATTTTTCAGGATTGTCAGCTGACAATTTTCGGATTCTTGTCGGTTTTCAGGGGTTTTTGGCGAGTTTCGACGCAATCGGCTGGCATTTTGGCGCGATCCGCCTGTCTCGACCCGCTGGACCTCTTAGCCAACGGCTCACCGCGAATAGGTCACCCTCAACCTATGCCGGACAGCGCACCATCCCGCAAGCCCTTCCCCGGGCGGGCAGGCCAGATCCCGAAAGAACACGCCGGGCTTTATCGGCGCAGGGCATCCCATGGCGTCCAGACGACCACACGCCAGCGGCGAGCCGAGAGTCCCTCACCCTGCGTCTGCTCCGATACGTAGCCTCGCCAACCGCTCACATCCCGCCGCTACGCAAAGGCCGGTGCCGGCGCGCGTCGGCTGACAGCTGCGAGCATTGCGCTGACCGAGAAGCTGC
>Ga0114905_1000766_pt1 | contig 19107 bp, 28 predicted proteins | sample MalvireepMed_b05_FD_83499 | JGI IMG/M metagenome (GOLD analysis project Ga0114905, IMG submission 83499) | Marine viral communities from the Global Malaspina Expedition - Malaspina viral metaG DeepMed_b05 | ecosystem: Environmental > Aquatic > Marine > Oceanic | place: Mediterranean Sea...
TACCTATAAATAGAAGCATGTCCCAGCCATGTGACCAAGATTTAGTTTCTTCAGACCAACGGTTAGTTCGCCATTTACATTCGTATAATAGTCCTGCTGTCATTTTGTCCTCCGCAGTTTTGGTTTGTATAGTAATATAACCGATTGAGGCTTGCTGTCAAGCAGAAAGATGTAGTTCGGACATTTTTTGACCGCTCTTGCATGTGGTAATAAAAGGTATCGCATGCACATGATGTAATGGTTTTGTGCAGGTTCCATAGTTATGTAAAGTATTTTGTCAAGATGTAATGGTTTTGGGCACATTCCATAGTTATGTAAAGTAATTTGCAAAGTAAATGTCAAGGAAATGTTTGACAAATGTCATAAGATGTGTTATATTACCATATTACGGGAATACTTTCGGTATTTTATTTTTACAATTTGGCGAGTTATGTAAAGTATTTGACGAGTTATGTCAAATAAATGACGAGTTGATGAGTTATGTAAAGTTTTTTTTGAAGAACTTCCATAGTTATGTAAAGTAATTTGCAAAGTAAATGTCAAGAAATCCCTACAAAGCCCGAACTTCGGGGCGAATCGAGAAATTTGACACGATTTTGACACTTGACATTTAACACACATTTGACATTTGGCACACATTTGACATTATTTTGACACTATTCGTCATCGTCCTCGGGCTCATCATAATCTGAAAAAGCCGGAAATGCAAAAAACGGAATGTAATTGAAACCGTATGCTGCCGCTTCGTAAAAGGAATAATCTAGATTGAAAAATCCAGGATCAGTGGGAAAATTTGGAGCGAACTCTTTTGTTATTATAAACTCGACTTCTCTATCATAAATTAACTGATATTCTCCGGATTCCAGACAATATGCATAAAGATACCGATTGTCATCGAAAATTGATACGATGATGCAAGTTATCTTTTTTTCATCAATCGTGTTTATTAGAACTAAATCGCCTTTGTTGAATTTCATAGTCATTAATCTCAGATAATTTTTCTTCCCAATAATCTATGATGGCAGCAGTAACATCAAGATGTTGAGCTGTTTTAACATTGTTCAAGGTTGAAGATAACTCTAATTCCAAATGCCTATCCCACAAATAAAATATGATATCATCTATAGATTTAAAGGGGGGAGAGGAGTAGGAGGGTAGGGGGGTAGTAGGTTTAAAAGTCATTTTTTCTTTCCTCAATTATTTCTATTTTGCCCATCTCAATCAGGCGTCTGATTGTATCGGAGCCCATAATACAAACTGAACCGTTATCATAATAAATCTCATAATTGGTTTTCCAATTAAACAAAGGCTGCTCAGACCATGTGCCAGATTTTATCTTGCGATAGACAATTCCAATCTTATCTCCATCACGGATTAAGGTTCCGATAGGAAACGGGGGCGGTTTACTTTCCATTCCTCAACACTGCCTTTAGGGTGGACTGGTCTAGCATCTTGATGTTACCCGCAAGAACCACGTGCTCGACGAGAGCGGGGGTGATGAAAGGACCATCTATCCGAATGGCGGAAAGAACGCCTAGAACTCGACCACCCTCATCAAATAGAACAGACCCAGATGAGCCCGGCCACGCAAACGTGTTGACCAGGAGGGTATCAAAATGGGTTCCCGTTAAAAGACCTTCTGAAATGTGCCATCCCTCTCGGGCTGGGTGTCCGCAATGGTAGGTTCGCTCTCCCATTTGATTATTGATATCTCGACGAAAACGGATAGCTTTGGTGTAATGCAAGCGCTCATCAGGCACTAGTACTGCGAGATCTGAATAAGGATCGATATAAACCACTTTAGCGGAGGTAGTGTAATGGCCTTTTTCTACTATTAAAATTTCTGCTTCCCCTTCAACTACGTGAGAAGCGGTCAAAATGAAACGATGCTTGCCTAATCGAAAATAATTACCGGATCCGCTTCCATCATAAACCCCATCGCGAGAAATTTGAATTGCCACCGATGACAGATAAGAAACTTTTAATCCTCTGGGTGCGTAAGGTTCCAGTTCAGCAGCGTAACTGTCATCATATTCCGGTGTTAAGTCAATATCCAAATGTGCATCGGCCGGGCCGGTGCATGCTAGTAGTAAATAAAATAAGATATTTGTCATCCTTATGTCCCCCCCCTATAAGTAACTAGGAAGTCAAAAACAAAAAAGTCCCACGAAACGCTGGGCATCGTCGGACTTTAAAGGGGATGAATGGAAGCAAACAGGATTGAGACAGCCTGTTTGATGTCTCTGTCTAAGACACTAGGCTTGAAAGTAATACATTTTTCCGGCAATTCTTCTTTGATTTCTTTTTTTGATTGGCCATAGGGCGTCTCTTGTTTGATGATTGTGTTCTTAAATGGCTTCTTACATTTCTCAATTGAATAGGAAGACTTAGAAGCACTGGCTATGAGTTGTGTGTTCTCATCATAGAGCTTGACCACAATAGTTGCGAACTGTTCCGTAGTAAAGATGTCAGTTATCATTACCCAGTGAAGGTTTTCGTTTCCACACTTAAGGGGGTAATGATAATTGCACGTAGTATCCAGTGCATATTCTATTGTGTGTGTGTCGTAAAGGAGCACTTCTTCTGCTCGTCCTGATCGGCTGACCCAGTGCCCGTTGGTGTGAGCCGATGACAAGAGCAAACTATTAAGATAACGTTGGTACGGTTCAAGCCCTTCATCATGGATGGTAGGCGGCGCTACATAAATTTTTTGTATTTCTAGTGGTTCACCCACCGATAACAAAGAAAAAAGAAATAACAACATCACTAGTTCCTCCCGTGATCGTCTTGGAGACGGACAACATCATGAATCTCGGTGGTTGAAACTTCGACAACCTTTACATCTGTTCCTTGCGATGCACAAAAGCGGTGGACTGTCATCGGACAAATATGGTATGTATCTCCGGGCTTCATTATAATAGAATGCTGGTCTCTTTGAGACCCTTCTTCAAGCACCAATTCCATCGTGCCTTCTATAACCATAATAGTTTCTTCTTTTACACGGTGAAACTGTAGGGACAGGCGCTTTCCTTTATTAATGTGTAACACTTTTCCTACGTATTTTTCAGTGAGAGCCCAAACATTTTCATGTCCCCAAGGTTTATTAATAATCATTGTATCTCCTTTGCGTACAATTTGAGTGCGAACTCAATTCGCTCTGCGTATTCTTTTAAATCTATTTCGATTCCGTTGTTAAGAGCGAAATCATAACCCAAATACCAAGCCAGTGATTCTTCAAATAATGAATGAAATTTAATTAGTTTATCATTTTTAATTTGATGTATAACATGACCAATTTCATGAACTAACGAGATTAGTTTTTCAAATTCATTTTGATCGTCACCAATGTCAATGATACCGTAGCAACCTAATTCCCCAATCTCGTCAGGGGGCGTAGGAGTCCAGTAAGAGTTTGTTCCATTAACAAACTCTACACTGACATTGAACTCACGCTCAACAGTCTCTAGTAGTTCCTGAAATTTCATTGAGAGAGTCTCGTTGGTCGAAGTACTTGATAAAATCTGCATAGCCTCCAATAAATTTTTCTTGACCTGTCGACGTATCAATTTCGACAATCATCGGTACTGTACCTTGTTTATAAATAGCTTTATAGTAACCTAATAGCGTATTGCTATGGTCAACAGAACAATACTCAAAGGGAAGCTTGTTCTCTATCATCAACATCTTCGCTTTAAGACAGAAGGGGCACTCCCCCCAACAAATAATTTTATAATATTTCATATCAACCTCTGAGAACTTGTTTCTTTCTTATTTTACGATAAACCTCAGCTGGAGATCCCACTATTATTAAGGATCTGGGCATATTGCCTTCTTGAATTGTAACTTTGCTGAACATAGCCTCTGGTTCGAGTCCCAGATTTGCAGCTTCTGTCATTAAACTTTCATTTGAAATTAAATCGTCTGTTACCGATATAATATGTTGAGGGTTTAGATACACTTCTTTAAGTCGTGCAGTCCCTCCCCTCATACCTCTTTCTACCTCAACCAATCTGACTAGCATAATTCTCCTCCGCAACGTTATGTCTTACTTGTCTTGTTTCAACTGACCAGTTTTGCCCATCAAGCATAATGGTGCAATTATCGTGGCTTTCATGCCCGATAAACAAAGCCACACAAGGTTTTGTTGTTTGATGATAATTCGAAAATAAATCATCTGCGCCTAGGATTCTAGACCTCTTCAGCAGTGTTCCCGCTGGAATCCATAATAGGTCTCCCTTCTGATACATTTTGTTCTCCGTTGTAATAATTCTCAAGGCCTTGAAGAATTGACTGGGAATCCAATAACACTGAATCAACGTCCGTTATTGTTTTTCTCGCCTTATCTAAATAGGAGATAGATGTTGAAAAATCATCATCACAATCTTCTAAAGCCAATGATGCATGTTCTAAAATTTTGACCGATGCATGCAGTTGTTTTAGGGCCTTGTCAATAAGCCTATTTGCTTCTTCTGGGACTTCTTCCAGTGCGATCCCATAAGATATTTTAACTCTCATTTTACCTCCAAATTATTAAAAAATGTTTGTGTATATTGCTTGCATAATTAAACCAGTAACAGCTAAACCAACAGTCCAAATAAATTTTGCTACGTTTTGCTGCCACTGTTCAAGGTCACGAACGCGAGCATAAAGTCCTTGATCAGGATTATAAATTGCCTCTTTAATTTTTTTTACATCTTCAAGCATTTCGTCTTGTTTGTCTGACATGCGTTGTATCTGGTGTGCCAAATTTCCAATTGCTTCCTTAAGATCCTGTATTTCTGCTTCATCCATATTTTGTTCCCTGATATTAAATAGTGCTAACAATCAACAATCGCATGTGACGTTGTTAATAATGTCCCAGCCGCGCTGGCTGCATTCTGCAGGGCGCACTTTGTAACTTTACAAGGATCGATGATGCCTTTTTCATAAGTACTCACCATGCATCTAGTAAGAAAATCATATCCTGTGTCCATGGTATCACAATTCTTAACGTTTTGTATGATAATGTCTTCAGATTCTCCGGCATTAATTGCCATTTGCCGTAGAGGTGCCTCACAAGCCTGTAAGACCACCTGAGCACCCAAGGACTGTTCCTCATTATCTGTTTCCACAAAGAGGTCTGTTGTGGCTCTTAGGAGCGCTACACCGCCTCCAGGGACTATGCCTTCCTCTTGAGCAGATCTAACGGCCTCTAAAGCATCATCAATGCGATGCTTCTTTTCGTACATTTCTACCTCGGTGGCTGCTCCCACCTTGATAACAGCCACTCCCGATGCAAGCCTTGTGACTCGTTCTTGTAGTCGTTCACACTCAGCAAGGTTATCAATTTGTCGTATTTCGTTTTTAATTGCTTCAATCTTTTCGTCAACTTCTTTATCATTTCCAGCGCCTCCCACGATTGTTGTCCAAGTTTTTGTTACGCTAATTTTTTTACATTGTCCGAAGTGGCTCAGTTGAATATCTCTCAAAGTTAAAGAGTTTTCCCTTGTGATAAAAACAGCGCCAATGCTTGTACAAAGGTCTTTCAAGATATTTCTTCTCTCCTCTCCATAACGAGGTGCTTTGATCGCGCACACTTTCATTGTGCCGCGAACTGAATTTGCAATTAAAGCAGCTAATGCTTGTCCTTCGATATCATTAGAAATTATAACTAACGGTCGATTATCTCTCGCCGATATCTCAAGCGTGGGCATGATTTGTTCAATGTGTTCAATCTTTTCATCCGTAACCAGAATGATCGGGTTGTCATAATCTACTGTTCCAATTCGTTCGTTGTTGATAAAAGAGTTAGAGACATACCCAGAATCAAACCTGAAGCCTTCGATGAGATCCAGAGAGGTAACTAGGCTTCTAGCCTCTTCAACTAATACAGAGCCATCTTTGCCGGCTTTATCAACGGCTGTTGCGATAAGCGTTCCGATTGACAAATCGTTGTTAGCAGAGATTGTTGCAATGTGGCGGATGTCCTCTTCCGTTTGAATTGGTCTCGACATTTCAGTCAAGCGTTCAGTGACTTTCTCAACTGCTTTATCTATACCTCGTTTGAGTTCGATGGGGGAGACCCCGGCAGTAAGGTATCTCTGTGCTCCTTTGAGGATAGCACGAGCTAGAACTATTGCTGTCGTTGTTCCATCACCGGCTTTGGCAACAGATTCTTCTGCTGCTTGTTTAATGACCCGCGCTCCAAGATTTTGAAATGGATCTTCGAGGATAACAAATTTTGCAACCGTCACGCCATCTTTGGTAATGATGGGGATGTTTTGTTCTTTATGATAAAGGGCAACGTTCCGTCCTCGGGGGCCGAGGGTGGTTGCCACATTATCGGCAAGGATGTCAACCCCTTCAAGTATCTTTTGGTTAAGGGATTGCCCTTTATCATAATGTTTCATTATTCCTCCGAATATTATATATAATATAACCTCTTATAGGAGGTTTGTCAAGTTATTTTAATAACAATTGTTTGGTAATTGCATCAATTAAGTGATGCAGCGATGTTTGGGACATCGCAGGCTGGGCAGATTCCTTCAGGGCTCCTTCTTCGCAAGAACTTATATTGAAGGCTTTAAAAGTAAAATCAGCTCCTGCTGCTAAATGAGTTTGCAAATTTTCGTAATCACTCTCTTCCAATGAAGAAACATAACTCATCAATTTCCCTTTCAGCCCTCCATACCAAGCATCGAGAAGCTTTAAGGATTCTAGAACTTCGCTCATTTCTCTATCCATCACACTATTGAACATCTTGGGGGAGTAGTCCCCTTCGAAAGTAAAGACACCAGAATTAGCGGTTCGCGGTGGGCTCTGTTTAAGTATATTATTGAGTTTTTTAATGTTATAAAAACCACCTTCGTCGGGGGGAGCGTTTCCAATAATATCTTCTCTTGTTATCTTGTAAGCAGCTACCGCCAGTTTATCACCTCTTTTTTCAAAAGCAAGATAGTAAAGACCTCCATCATTAATGGGATTTTCATTTGGTGTAACAAAAACTCTGGACCTGCGCGGCGAGAGCTTTTCGGGACGGAAAACGGTATCGCTCCTAATTGTCCGGACACCTGGCTTTTGATTAGATTTATAATCCTTGTAATAAGGGATTGACAATGTCTCTAAAAGCTGCGAGAAAGAACCTCCGAGAATATCGGATGCTTTAAACTTTAAAGAAATACCAACTCTTTTTCCATTTTGCATAACCACGATGTCCTCTATACCGCCGGATCCAGCGGGAACTGTCTGTCCCTTCATCAGTTCAGCAATGAAAGCTTCATTAACAAAGCCAGCGGTCGACTGGTTAAACTGCTCTTTAATTGCAATTAGTCCCGCCGACAGGGCGAATTTAGACATCAAACTGCCGAGATCTGAACATTTTTCCGACTGATACGTTGCCAGTTCATAATCAAAAAATCTGAATGACTCAGCTAATGTTTCAGCACTAGTGTAGTCCATTACAATGTTGATATTGGCCATCAGTGTTTGTAATGCTGCTCGAGAAGATTTTAATACTGTCTCTGTTTCAGTTCCCGTGCCTATAATCGAGATTAACTCAGCCAGATCTAATCCCAAATTGGACGTGGATTTCTCTTTTCCTTTTCCGGGGCTCACTCCCCCCTTCACCTCTTTTAACGGTTCTCTTTTTCCGTTCAAAACTTGTTCAATCAATTTATCTAAATTGTTCTTCTTCATTTTTTATAGTTCCTCTAATAATTTCTTAATATCCAAACCAGCGCAATCGATTTTTCGATTAGTAAGATGATAGTGGCTTATAAAGCCTTCAAAGCGCCCTTCAGCGCATTTCTTGCTCACCTTGGTGTTGGTATTGCCTGAGCGGTCAAGAGGGGTCTGAAGTGGTATTCCCGTGGCTTTATGAACGGCTTTCATGAGAGCTTTGAGGGCTTCAATTTGCACAGGATAAAAACCCAAGTGCTCTTCCAATTTCTTGCCGTGAACATATGCATTACTAACAACAGGGCGTTCTCCATACTCGCGTTTAACATACCAATCCTGATACTTGGGGTAGTATGCATTACTGATCTCAACACCTACGGATCTGTTGTTCCACGTCTTGCCACCAGCATGATAGGCAATATTGTTCATATCCATAAATTGATAGATAGTTCCATCGTTATCGATAGAAAAATGAACAGAGATGCCCCTTCTCGTCAATACTTTATAGCATATCTCAGAAGATAAACACACATCCCAATGACAAACGAAAAATTTTGGATCACGCTTGTAATTTAATCTTTTGTATCCACTTCTCAACTTAAGACCTCCGCCTTCAAAAAAGAGCTTTACCCGAGGCCATTCAATTGGAGTGTATTCTGTATTGTAAATGATAAATGATTCGGAATTATCTTTATGACTCATTGGTGCATGATTCTCCCAATTTGCCACGCGATCATTGTAGATCCTGCGATAAGTTGAGGGACCACAACAGCCATCTGCTGCAATCTTGTGCTCTTTTTGAAATTCTTTGATAGCATCTATTAATTTGTAACTGAATTTGGTACAACCAAACCACTCTGGAGTCCAGCCAAGTTTCGCTGCTGATCCTTCATTGTAAAAAATCTTATTCATTAAAGCACCTCGTCTGCTAGTCCTTTTTCAATTGCCTCTTCGGCTGAAAAGTATACACTTATCTTCCTATTAATTAGTGATTGAATTTGTCTTTTCGTCATTTGTGTTTCACTTGACAAACATTGGATGTAATTATCCTGCAAGGCTTTCATTTGTTCCATTTCATTTTCAAGATTATGCAATTCTCCAACCGAACCTCCATTAACGGCATGGATCATAACTCTACAATGTTTGCCAAGTTTTCTCTTGCCCTTGGTGCCGCCGGCAAGTAACAGTGTACCTGCTGACATGACTTTACCAAAGCCAATGGTTTCAATGTCACAAAATTGTTTACAATGATTCATGATATCATAAACTCCAAACATTTCATCTGCCGAGCCACCATAGGTTGAAATATAAATTTTAATGTCCTCTGCTCTTTCTTCTTTTTCTTCTTTTTGTTGAGATAAAACAAGCAAAGCCGAAATAAGATCGGCCGTTTTTTCCTCATTTATCTCGCCAACAAACATGATACTTCTTTGTTCGGGGCCGCCTTGTAATGAGTTTAACAAATCGACAGCAGTTCCTTCTTGTTCAGCCTCTGCTGAATCATCCTCTTTGGTTTTCTTTTTATCCTTATTACCGAATTTAATCATGATAGTTCCTTTTTTTCTTTCATCATACGGTCAACATAGCTTTCCATATCTTCCCAAGTTGAATATTCCAAGATATTCTGGTATGAAGAAGGAAACGTTGCGACATAATTTTTCATTATTGATTTTTTAATACTATCGATGTTAATTTGATCGATGTATTTTTGGGCGATTATGTTTTGTTCTGAACGATCTGCTTCTTCCATAGCCAAATACTTCAAATGCAAGACCTGCAGGAGACCTTGTTCGCTTGCAACAAATAATGCTGCGCAGCTTCTTTGTGTTTGTTTCAAGACGGTAATGGAATGACCTATCGCTGTAACGTAATTAAAAAATAAAGTGGTCACCACTCCGATAAAAAAACAAAATAAATATTCTAACATTTATCCTCCAAAATAAAAAAGAGAGGTTAGCCCTCTCTTTTAATTATAACATATTAAATAATTTATGTCAAGTTATTTTTTTGCTCGTCGGCGTCGAGCGCGAGTATTTTGTCTACTTCCTAATGCCTCAGTGAGGTCAGACTGTGCTCGTTTCGCTCGGAGAAGACGTTTTGCGACTCGGCGAGCAACTTCCTCTACAATTTCTTTTTTCTCAGGGATGTAGTTGATACCTTTGAGGGCTTCCAAGATATCTTCTTCCTCGGGTTCACCAACAGGTCCCATAGGTTCTTCTGGAGGAAGTTCTTCTTCGGCGCCTGGTATCTCTTCTTCTGCTTCGCCTTCTGGCATAGCCGCCTCAAGTTTCTTTCCAAGGTCAATAATTGCTTGAGCTTCTTCATCCGTCAATTCAAGATCTTCTCCTCCTTCCATATCATCCATCGGCTCTTCTGGGGGCAGTTCTTCCACCGGTTCTCCGACGGGCTCTTCCGGAGGCAGTTCTTCCTCTTGTTCATACATAGAACTCATTTCATTGATGACGGGGAGGTTAGCCAAAGTTGCAAATCTACGAATTGCTGCTTCACTCAATAATTTTTTAGCCATAATTCTTCTCCTTAAGACTTTTTCAAACTAAATAGACATCAGAATGAGAAAAGTGCTGAAATTTTTAAATTTCTGGGTGCTCTTCTGCAATAATGTCAAAGATATTATCAATATCTCCATCACCCAGGCCAAAATCATTTAAAATTTCTTGAGATTTACCCGAGTCTTTTTTTATCTGGTCTCTTTGTTTTTTACTTTGTCTGTTGTTTTCTTCTTTGTAATGATCGATAAACATCTCCATCATAGGATCCTTCTCAACAACGGCCTGAACGCAAGCACGAAGAAATTCTGATTGTGTTAGGCTATGATACTGCATGCGTATCTTGAATTTTGCATGCAGTTTATCTTTTGCATAAAATGTAAACTTCTTCGTGTCCTTTGCGTACTTGTTAGGCATATTAAGATCCTCTACTCTTACTAATTACTTGCTTGGCGGTGTTCCAGCACATCGGGCAGTATAATCTTACAATTTTTTCTTTCTCCCTCACAACAACGTTCCAAGACGTCACCATCTTACGATCTTTTTTATCATATGGCGCTGTGCAAGAGGAACATTGGTCAGGCAAGAGGTCGAACATCCCTACGGTGTCCTCGAGACTTTTGTCCCGTTTTGCTTTCGCTCTTCGTTGGGCTCTATTCATTTATTCTCCTGTTGATCCAAACCCTCCGGATCCCCTATTCGAAACACAGATATTGCTATCATAAAGAGTGTCCGTCATTATCTTTCTTGCTCGGAAATGGATAATCGGGATCATTACAACTTGGGCGATCTTCTCTCCGGAATGAATTGCTCTTTGGTGTTTACTTATATTGTGAAGATTAACCATAAGTTCTCCGTTATATCCTGGATCGATCACACATGCTCCAACAATCAATTGCTTTTTTGATGCCATAGATGATCGGTTCTTGACCTCCAGCATAAAGCCGTGGGGCACACCAAATTTAAGACCAGTTTCAACAACAACTGAGTGTCCGGCTGGAATCTTTAATTGAGATCTGTTATCCGACGGGCAATAAAACACATCAAGACCGGCGTCCGAGGGATTTGCTCGGACTGGGTCTTTTGCGCTATCTCGTAATTTGAAATAGTCTATCAACATTATTTATCTCCTTTGAGGTTTTCATAGATATCAATGAGTGCTTCCATGTCTACGTCATTCTTAAGTAAGCGATAGGCTCGCACGGTCAGACTAATGTCTTCCTTTGTAAGCCAGCCGTTATCAATGTATTCAGTCTTGAGTTCTCGCTTCTGTTCTTTGTACGGCTCCATAGCGTCTTCTAGAGCCTTGACAGATTTAATATAATCTCCCATATGCTGCTCTTTGGATCGTGGCTCTTCATACTCCTCGACGATTGCCAAGGGTATTTGGGAAAATTCTTCGTGAGGGCTCATTTTAATGCTCCTACTGTTTTAGTGTCAAAATCCGTGTTCTTACACCAATGCACTGCTTCAGAAATAGATCGAAATTGGTTGGTCGTCACGCGGCGGTCCGATGACAGAGTGATTGTCAGTGTACCCGTCGTGGGGTCCTGAAAGATGTGAATTATCTGCGTGGGATTAACCGCTAGTCTCTCACCTTGAGTGCTTCTAATTTCTACAAACTTCATAATTCCTCCTTATGGTTATATAATTTAGTTCGTGCCCAAATGCCGATGATCGGCAATGATGATATCAAAGCGAAGAGGGCATTCCATTCGCCATGACAATTTGTTAAGTGTTCCATTATTCCTCTTATTTTGGTAAAATTAATACTTCTTCGTTTTTCTTGTTTTGTCGCTGGGCTGTGGATTTGCCTTTAGTCGACCACTTTCTATATTTTTTAGCAATCATAATTACTTTCTTTGACTGAGCCCAGCCGAACAAAATTTTGTTCTTCGTGTTACCGGAAATAAAAACGTTGCTCAGTGCCCATTGACATGGTAAATCATCAATCCAATCGAGCAAATCTCTTTCGTCTTGTTCAGCCCAGCCTCCATATTTAAAACCGCTGGCTAAATAAGGCGGATCCATGTAAACGAAGTCGCTCTCTGTCGGTTCGACATCTTTATAGGTTCCGGTTATGAATTGTAGATCTCTATCTTTCATAACTTCTTGATGGTTTTCGAGTTTCTTCTTGGCTTTGATTGAAAAATCAAGAGGGCCGATGCCCCCACTCAGATTGCCATCTTTTTTAACATTAACATTACTATTTCTTCCGTACAAAGTTAATATCAAATAGGCACAGGCCTTCGAAAGACCTTTGAAACTGCCAGAGTTATAATCTGTCATCAAAGAATTGTAGCCGGCTAAATTAAGTTGATCCAAGTGCATATTGGGAACAACTTTACCGTGCCAAACACAAGTTCCGATATTAGGATCTTTGAGGTACTCTGCTCTGGCTTTCTTTGAAGAGTTTGTCATGTTGTATTTAACGATCATTGCTTCCAAAGCAGAAAGAAACTTATCGTCCTGCAAATGCGAATACAAATTTTGCAAATGTGCATTGCTATCCACGAAAGTTACGTCATCGTAATCGGTCGACAAACCAACAACACAAGAACCAGAAAATAAATCATACATTACTCCATCAATTGTTTTAGGAAAATGAGATAAGATTTGGTCTAGTATCTTTGATTTGTGGCCGATGTAGTTTAATAGGCTGAATACTTTATCGGTCATAATGTTTTGATACCTCTTCAAAAAATTCTTTTGTCCACATAATTGAATTTGTTCTAACACACAGGCAACCATTTGGGGTTTTAAATGTTGAACTAACAATACTAGAATTAGAAGATCTAATACCCTTCTTGACACAGCTTTTGTACACTGATAATATTGCTTCGTAGTCTTCTTTCAGTCGATCAAACCACAGAGGGTCGTCTCCTTCAAAAATAAAAGTACCTTCGAACTTTTCACCATAACCAGAATAGGACGATATTAACATGCGCTTATGTTTTTCGTAACAAGAAGATTCTTCATATGAATTATATTTTTTTCCGCGGGGTTGTATTGCACCAATATTAAACACTTTGTTCCTAGATGGTAAAATATGCTTTTCATCTACTTTCGTTAGTTTGATTTCTGAATGCTTAGTGTCGGGCGTTGGGTCGCCGTCGCCTCTTCCTCCGAGAAATTTTTCAAATTTTCTATTCTTTGAATGAGTATCGTTGGTGCTTGAAATCGCCCCTCTGCCGTAATCTTGAAGAATATCAAAAATGTTGTAATTCCTGTTTATCATTTCTCTTACGAGAGCATTACATTGCTCCGTTGCTTTTCTTTCAGAACATTCCGGATCCGGAATTCCGTTACGATTTTTTAGTGAAACAAACGAGTCACTTCTAGAAGAAGCAATCGTCATTTGTTCTTTTATGGCTTTTAACTCCTTTTCTTTTATTCTTGGCATGCTGTCCTCCTTGCCTTTATTATGTTTATAATATAACTGATTTATGTCAGTTTGTCAAGTTTTTTTTATCCAATCATCATCCATTTTCTGTCAATGGCCCCGTAAGTTGAGAACCCCCATGTTTCATTATATTTTGGATGCTTGATAACGTACGGCTTATTAAGATAAATAATGTCGCGGCTTGGATCAATACCCCAACAGCGCAGTCGAGTAACAACTGAATTAGAATCGATCACATCGATGGTGTGGAACCACTTTTGATTCTTGGTTTTCTTGGTATTGATTTTGATCGGAATACACCAAGCAACACCTAGGTCTGCATCGAACTCCGAAAGCGGGGGCACCTTAAACTGTTCGATGATCTTATTAGATCTCTCAGACATAACCATATTAATGGGATATATGCCTGTAAGGGTTTGTGTGTTTTGAATTCTCTCTGCTGTTGAGAAAGAACCCTCTGCTTTGTATGTCTCGATATTCTCATTCAGCTTCTTCTTGCTCTTAGGCTTATCAACCACAATTGCAGACCAGAAGTGCTTATCGCCATAAAACCTGTCATCAATCAAATCATCCATCGCAGAGGCTCTACAAAGGGCGTCTAGGGACTTCTTATTGAGTCTCCGTGCTACCACCCCTCCATCAAACAAAAGATGTTCTACGGACGTAAATGGACGCTTCGCGAGGATCTCATCGATAGCAGCATCTCCTAATCCTTTTATGGTCGTGAGGGGCGCGACTAACGTTGTAGAGTCGGAAGTTGACCAACGTCGACCAGAGGTGTTAATATTCAATGGTTTGATTGTGTAGCCCCAAGACTTAGCAATGTTAATCGCCGCTTCCTTACGAGACTCTGGTTCTTTATCCAAGAACGCACAAGCCCACTCAGCATTGTAATAGGTAGCCAACCAAGCAGTCTGATAAGAGATGATTGAGTAAGCAACAGCGTGAGACTTGTTGAAGCCATAGCCTGAAAAGTATTCAAACTTCTGCCACATATCCATAGCGGTGTCACGAGAAATACCCTTATCCACGCAGCCTTGGACAAACTTGGTCATAATTTCTTCTTTCTTTGCTTGCTTAGAAGCATCAAGACCTTTTTTGGTCAACAATTTTCGAAGTAAATTAGCGTCATCAAGATTAATATCTCGGCCTAATTTGTGAGCAAGAAGCGCAATCTGTTCTTGAAAGATCATGAAACCATTTGTTTCTTTTGTGATCTCCTCAACAATTGCGTTCTCATACTTAATGGAAAGAGGATCACGAACTGCTTTTACGTACGCCTTGTCAACACCGGCCGATAATGGCCCTGGGCGATAAATGGAAGTAATAGCAGACAGATCGATTATCGACATCGGCTGCGTTCGTTTCGAAAGACTTTGAGCACCCTTTTCTGTAAACTGAAAGATTCCCATCCACTTTCCTGCTTGGAAAATGTTTTTGTAAACCACTTGATCATTCAGATCAATCTTGTCGGGATGTAAGTTTTCATCATAATATTTTTTAATATCCTCGAAGGTAGGGTTCTCAACTCCATGGTGATGTTGAAGGATGCGTTCGATGCATTCCTCCACCATTCGCAAGGTTGCAAGACCTAAGATGTCGAACTTAATGAACCCCATTGGTTCAAGTTGTCGGACTGCTTGGCCTTCAGACCACGGAGTTTGTCGAACTCCCTTTGATGCAATCAAAGGCATATAACGATCCAACTCTTCTCCGATGACCACACCTCCGGCGTGTCGAGAAGTCGATCGGATTTGACCCATTAGACCTTCGACATGAGATTTAACCTTCGGATGCTTTAAAAAGAATGCTTGAAGAGTCTCTGAGAATTCACAGACTTCTTCAAATGTAGGAGTGTACACTCCAGCACGGATACCATGCTTCTTCTTTGCCAGAGGTGTGGCTTCTACCATCATCGTGTTCGTAACCTTATTGACTTCAGTGAACTCGATGTCATAGAACTTAGAAATGTCCTTGATCAACGAGCGCAGTTGCAATGTATTAAAGTTAGAGATTGGAACTACGGTATTAGAACCCCATTCGTCAATAAGAATTTCCTTAAGAACCATAGGATCGGAAACATCGTAATCAATATCGGGATAATCCGTCGCATCCGCTCTGAGGAAACGAGAGAATAAAAGGCCATACTTAATTGGATCCACTTGAGTAATACCAAGAGAATAAGCAACAAGAGAACCAGCCGCAGACCCTCTCCCAGGTCCTGATAATTGTACTTCATTTGTTTTATCCGTTATTGACTTCATCGTCAAGAAATATTTCGAAAATCCTCGATCCGAAATAACTCCAAGTTCGTGCTTGAGGCGATCGGTGTACTCCACCCAAGTGGAAGACCCTCGTTCGATAGAACGCGATGACAGAATTTTAAATAAACCCTCGAAGGATAGTTGAGATAAGTATTCTGCAGGGTGATGGCCAGCAGGTACGACGAAGCTAGGGAGGCGTACAGTATTATCAGGAAGAAAATTTTCAATCCTTTTAAAAGCAATTTCGCAAGTTTCCAACAATGACTGGCGCACCAAATCATCATCGTAAATAACATCGCAAGAAGTCGAGTAACGCTTGTAGTCTTCCCACATTTGCACACCGTTCTTTGGATAAAGTTCGTAACCAATTTCATCTACACCCTCCGGAAGTTCATCAGACATCCATTCAGGCTTGCCTTTGCCGAGCCAGCCTATTTTCTTATATAGTTCTCGATCATTCCAAGCGTCTGGGGTTGGATAGTGAGAATCGCACGTTGAAACCAGGGGAATCCCGAACTCTTCGTGCATTTGAATAACATAATTATTTAATTCGTGTTGTTCAGGGATTGCATTCCACTGCAACTCGCCATACCAACGATCACCCAAGATGGCCAGCATCTTTGTGGTCATAGATCGCATAGCATTCATAACAGCCTCAGAGCTCTCTTCGCGGTGCTCCCAATAGCATCCGGCATAGATACCCCCAAGACAAGCAGAGAGAGCAATCACGCCTTCGTTATGCTTCTGTAAGAGGTCAAAATCTATGCGAGGCTTGCGGTAAAAGTTATCACCATGATAAGATTGAGACACCATTTTAAAAATGTTGTTGAGACCCTCCTGGTTCATAGCAAGAAGGACAATGTGTCTCTTGCGGTTCAACTCTGATTTGATAGATTGTTTTGACTCTGCTTCGTTCTCAACGGTGGTACCCGAGCGAGCGTCATCTATCTTCTTAGACTTGTCTTTGTCTGCTCGATGTTCTTCGAGTTTGATCTTCCAGTCCGCAACGGACTCGATGAAGTATGCTTCCACACCAAAGATTGGTTTGAAGTCTTTACCTTCTTCTTTCATGCGCTTTGCATGCAGCACCTGATAGGCGAGACCATTCATATTTCCGTGGTCTGTTAGTGCTAGAGCGTTGCTTCCGTTTTGGAAAGCAAAGTCCATATGTTCTTGGGGATGACCGAAGCCATCGAAAGGCGATCCAACGCCAGAGTGGGCATGTAGCCCAACGAAATCTTGTTTGTTCATGTGTCCTCCATGATTCTTGTGTGTTGTTTATTATACTTATAATATAACGCGTTGTGTTTAATTTGTCAAGTCAATAATAAAGAAAAATTCTTTTAAATTGGTTGAGACCTTCTTTTGAGAATTAGACTGTGAGCATATTTTGTGGCTCCTATCTTTTACTGTTAGGTTTCCAAATCCCGAGCAAATTTCAACTAATTCGTCATACGACAGCACATTCCTCGGGGCGTCGCTATAAGAAAGAATTATTCTTTTAGTCTTAAACATTCCCAAAAGTTTTTTAAAGTCGGATTTTGCTGAAGCTTTAGAGTAAAACTCACCGGCCAGTGCTTTATTTTTTCGGAAGCACACTTCCTTCGGTCGAGGAATTGCATAGTCTGTGTCAAGTATTGGCTTTTTCCAAGATGCAACGCTGCTGTCTAGATGATAACAGGCATCGTACAGAACACCATGAGTATAAGGCGGGTCTAAATATACCACATCATAATCCTTTTTCTTGAGGTCCAGAACATTTCCGGAATACGTTCTTCCGATTGAACCGGCGATCAAAGATGGTATTTCAAAAACAACATCTTTCAAAGACGATGGGGACCACACCTTGAGACAGGATTTTTGATCTGTCGATCCATTGAAGACTTTGTTCATCGCCATTATAATAGAAAAAATAACAGCGTTTCTGTCTTTCTTGTTTTTTATCGTATCAGCATAATCTCTTGCAATATCCAACTTCATCGCATTGTTGATGGTGAACCCCAGCGGCCTAGACTCAACTTTTCCTTTGGTTCCTCTAATTGTTCTTTGAACCGACCCAGAATAGTTTTTTGTTATCCACCCATTGTTGCCAGACAACGCATTTATATGCTTGATGTGTGCCGTTACTCTCTTTTGATTGAAGCCTTCCAGGAAGACTCGAGAGTAAAGGTTGGCCGATACCATCTTGTCATTCGCAGTAACCAAATATCCATGACCTCTCAGGTAAGCCGAAACAATGCCGGAACCAGAAAACCCGTCAAGAACGTTTTTTCCATCGACTTCTTGAACTAACTTCAGGATATCATCCAGCAGTTTCCTCTTCGAGCCTTTAATTGATACAGTCTTTATATTCATTACTCACCTCTATTAAAAAAGGCAGCAGTGAGCCTCTTTAATGCTTCATCAATTTCTTTTTTAGCACTGGCGGCATCGGGAATCTCAAATAATTCTATTTCTTCAGGTTTTACCAAAAAAGTTAATTTGTCCATTGGTATTTGGCAAGTAAACCCATCATTGACTTCTTTGCTGTAATTATCTACCACTTCTTTGTAACTTATTATTGCCATTGAATAAGAAAGTTCACTGCCGGTGTCCGTAATTATTAGCCAGTCCGATGAGCATTTGAGGGATTTGTTCTGCCCCTTTTGCAAAGTGTTTGTGAGTTTGATTGTCGACGTTTTTCTCTTTAGTTTACCTGTGCGTGTGTACAGGCAATACTTTTGACTTTTAGATTCAAAATCTTCCTTTGTTTTTGAGTCTTGCAAGTCACAACCGGTTGTATCTATGTGTATAAGCCTAAAGTCTGTAGCCTGACAAAGTCCTATTTCTATTGCTCGACCTTTAAGAAAGCGAAGCGAGGGAGTGTTTAGGTCGTCACCCATCTTCTCTATCATTGAAAAGAATCCGTTGTAATCGAATTGATATATTTTATTAAAGTTCTTCATGTGTCCTCCATGATCTTATGTTGTTTATTATATTTATAATATAACGCATTGAGGACGACTTGTCAAGTTTTTTCTATTGGTTTATTAAAGATTGAGCCCACGCTTCAATTGCAGATTGATCAAAACCTCTCTGATATCCAACAACTCTCAACTCTTCGTCCAAGAAATAAAATGTTGGCCAGCCGCCGAGATAAAATTCTCCGGCTGTTTCAATAGGGTCAGCCGTGACTAAATCCCTAGATCCTCCCCACGTTGGAGCAGTGGTAATGTTATGTAATATTTCCCAATCTTGCAGATCAGTGTAAATTGGTGCATCCCCTTCGAAGTTTTCA
>Ga0114905_1000769_pt1 | contig 19068 bp, 20 predicted proteins | sample MalvireepMed_b05_FD_83499 | JGI IMG/M metagenome (GOLD analysis project Ga0114905, IMG submission 83499) | Marine viral communities from the Global Malaspina Expedition - Malaspina viral metaG DeepMed_b05 | ecosystem: Environmental > Aquatic > Marine > Oceanic | place: Mediterranean Sea...
CTCTACACGGCAATGACAGGGCTTGGCGCCCTTCTGCAGTCGCTTGGCAACAGCTACCGCATGGACCGCTACTTCGCCGTTGTGCTGACCTTTGCCGCGATCGGCGCGCTCGTGACCGGTCTGCTCAGCCTGTTGGAAAGACGCCTCACTCCTCCCCCTGACCGTGCGTGGCGCGCCCACTGACATTGGCGTGCCGCCAAACCCAGTCCTTCGAAAGGCCACGTCGTGCCAAATATCTCCCCCAAGTTTTCCCTCTCCGGACTCTCCCTTGCCCTCGGCCTCTCGGTGATGGCCTCGACCTCGCTGGCGGAGCCGTTCCGCATCGTCGTGACCGAAACCGAAACCCCGCTGGTCCCGAACTCCCTGATCTATCTTGCCGAAAGCGCGGGCTATTTCGATGATCAGGGCCTGGAGGTTGATCTGGTGCCTGCCGCGCAGACCCCGATGGCGGTCGCCGCCCTGCGCTCCGGCGGCGGCGAGATGGCAAATATCTCGGTCGGCAGCCTGCTGGACCTGCACGCGGAGGGCGCGGAGGATATCGTCGCCGTGCATTCGTCCGACAAGGCGATCCCCTTCATGATCGTCGGCAAGCCCGGGCTGACGCTGCAGGACATGGCGGGCGCGACCTATGGCGTCGGGCGGATGCACAGCCTGGATTACGACCTGTCGAGCCTGGTGCTCGAGAACCTCGGCGTCAATTTCGACAGCCTCGAGGTCGTGCCGCTGGGCGCCCCGGCGGTGCGGGCGCAGGCGCTGGGCGCGGGCCGGATCGACTCCACCACGATCTCCATCGGCAGCTTCCTCGCCATGCCCTCGCATGAGGAGTTCGACGCGCTGGTCAGCGTCGGGGAGTTCTTCCGCCAGGTGCCCATCGTCACCAAGGTCGACGTGGTCACCGCCGACGTGCTGGAGCACCGCGCGGATGATCTCGACAAGGTGCTGACCGCGCTGACGCTCGCGGCGCGGGACTATGCCGCCGATCCCGAAACCTGGGTGGACGACATGGCCGATGATCGCCCCGACATCGCGCGTGCCACGCTGGCGGAGCTGGCCAAGACCTACAGCGAAAGCTGGACGGTGAACGGCGGCTTGCAGAAGAAAGAGATGCTCTACTCCCTGCGCAGCCTCGGCCAGCCTTACAAGCGCGAGAACGGCGAGGACACGCCCTTCCGGGTCGAGCTGGAGGACATCACCGACTTCGGCCCGATGGACGCGGTGCTCGAAGAGCTCGGGCCCTCGACCCTCGGGGACGAGATCAGCCGGTGAACGCCCCGCTGCTCAGATTGCGCGAGCTGGGCCATGACTTCGGAGGCCCGCCGGTGCTGCACGGGCTGAGCTTCGATCTGCGGCCGGGCGAGCGGCTGGCGATCCTCGGTCCCTCCGGCTGCGGCAAGACCACGTTGCTGCGGCTGGTGGCCGGCCTGCTGAAACCTGCGGCGGGGGAGATCACCCTCGCCGGTGCCGCGCCGCGCCCGGGAAAGGGGGCGGCGGTGATCTTTCAGACGCCGCGCCTCCTGCCTTGGCGGCGGGTGTCGGAAAACGTGGAGCTGGTACTGTCGGAGCCATCGCGCGCCGAGCGCAGGGCGACGGCGCAGTCGCTGCTGGATCAGCTCGGGCTCGGCGCGCGGGCGCGGGACTGGCCGTCTGAGCTTTCCGGCGGCCAGGCGCAGCGGCTGGCGTTGGCCCGTGCACTGGCGATGCAGGTGCCGCTTCTTCTGCTGGACGAACCCTTTGCCAACCTCGACCCCCTGGCGCGCGAACAGATGCAGGAGGTCCTGCTGCAGCAGACGCGCCGCGAGGGCCGGGCCTTCATCGTGGTGACCCATTCGGTGGACGAGGCGCTGGCGCTCGGGGACCGGATCCTGCTGATGGAGCCGCAGCCCGGGCGCATCCGGCGGGAGATCCGGCCGAAGCTGCCGGGCATCGGCCTTGAGCGGCGCAGGGCCGGGGGCTTCTACCCGATGCTGGCGAAGCTGACGGAGGAGCTCCGCCAGAGCGCGGCCGGCTGACCATCTGCGCAGTCTCCCGGACAGGCAAGCAAGACCGGGACATGAAAAACGGCGCGCCACCGGCGCGCCGTTTCCATTTTCAGAGACGGATCCCGGGATCAGTCCAGCGTGTAGGCGATGACCGAGTCGCCCGGCGTCGTGCCAAGCGAGCCATGGCCCCCTGCGGCGATGACGATGTATTGCTTGCCATCCTCGCCACGGTAGGTCATCGGCGTTGCCTGGCCGCCAGCCGGCAGGTGATGCTGCCACACCGTTTCACCGGTTTTCATGTCGTAGGCGCGCATGGTGTCGTCGAGCGCCGCACCGGAGAAGGCCAGTCCGCCCGCGGTGGTCAGGGCGCCGCCATGTGCCAGCATTCCCATCTCGAAGGGCAGCGGGAACTGGATGCCGGCGATCTTCTGGCCGGCGACGGTGCCGTTGCGGTACTTCCATGCGGTTTCGCCGCTGGTCAGGTCCACGCCCACGCGCACGCCCCAGGGCGGGGTGTTGCACGGAACGCCCAGGCCCGAGCGCAGGTGCTTGATGGACACGGCGTAGGGGCCGCCCAGGTTCTCGTTGCCGGGACGCGACTCGCCGGCCGGGCCGTCGGTGGAGAACATGCGCTTGTCCAGCTCACCCTCGGGCCGTTCGAACAGCTCGTAACGGTAGCCAAGGTACTGCGGCGTGGCCATCATCCAGTGGTTCACCGGATCGACGGCGACCGAGCCCCAGTTGAACACCCCGATATTGCCGGGCCAGACCAGCGATCCCCCGCCGGTTTCCGGCGGCGTGAAGGGGTTGCCGTCATAGCGCAGCGAGCGGAAGTCGCGGCGGCACTGGATCTGGTCGAAGGGCGTGGTGCCCCACATGTCCGCCTCTGTCAGCGGCGCCGGCGTGAAGTTCAGCGACGACATCGGCTGGGTCGGCGACAGCTCTTCGCCGGGGATGTTGGTGTCGGTGGACACGGACATCTCGGAGACCGGGCGGATCGGCTCACCGGTGCGGCGGTCGAGGACCCAGATGTTGCCGATCTTGGTGGGGATTAGGATGGCGGGCACGTCTTCGCCGCCCTGCGGCAGCGACATCAGTACGGGCTGCGAGGGGATGTCGCGGTCCCAGAGGTCGTGACGCGTGGTCTGGAAGTGCCAGACCATCTGGCCGGTCTGCAGGTCAAGCGCCGCGAGGCTGTCGACCATTTCCTCGTCCACGGCATCGCGGCGGATGCCGACCTGGTCGGGGGACATGTTGCCGAAGGGCACGTAGACCATGCCAAGGTTCTCATCCGCGGCAAGCTGGGTCCAGGCCACGGCCGAGTTCGGCTCGTACATCTCGCCGTCAGCCAGCGGCTCGGTCTCGTCGGGCTTGCCGGCGTCGAACTTCCAGACGATTTCGCCGGTGCGCACGTCGTAGGCACGGATCACGCCCGAGGGGTTGTCCTCGTAGTAATTGTCGGCGATGGCGCTGCCCAGAACGATCAGATCGTCGGTCACCAGCGGCGCCGAGGTCTGCTGGTAGGTGGCGCGTTCGAGGTTGGGCTGCTTGTCCTTCAGATCGACGAAGCCGTCGGTGCCGAAGCTCTCGCACAGCTCGCCGGTGTCGGCGTTGATCGTGAACAGGCGCGCATCCACCGAGGAGGCGACGATGCGACGCGGGCATTCGGCCACGGCGGCCTCGATCGCGGCGGTCTGGACGGGATCGCTGTCCGCGGGGACCTCGTAGTCGCTGGAGTCGTTGTAGGAGACGCCGCGGCAGGTCTGGTGCTGGTATTGCGGGTCACGCTCCATGTTGGAATCGTACTGCCAGATCAGCTCGCCGGTGGCCGGGTCCAGGGCCTGGACGATGTTGTGCGGCGTGCAGAAGTACAGCATGCCGTTCACCTTGATCGGCGTCGCCTCGAAGGTGTACTCGCCCGAGTCCTGATCGGCGATGCGAAGATCACCGGTGTGGTGCTCCCATGCGACCTTCAGCTCCGACACGGTCTCGGTGTTGATGTCCGACAGGGCAGAGTAGCGCTGACCAAGGTTGGTGCCGCCATACGCCACCCAGTCATCGGCCGGGTAGGGCACGCCGCTGGGATCGGTGGTCGGGTCACCGGCTTCGGCCACCTGCAGCGTGCCGGATTTCACGACCGGGTCCACGAACCAGGACACGACGCCAAGCACGATGATCACGGCCAGCACGGCACGCAGCACGAAGGGGCCGCTCTTGAGCGAGGGCGCCCATGTCCTTGACGGCGCGTCCTTCAGGCCTTTGACCACGAAGGGCAGGGCCAGCAGGATGCCGAGGAAAAGGATGAGGGCGCCGCGGGGGATCCACTGCCACTTGTCGAAGCCGACTTCAAAGAGGGTCCAGACGAAGGACAGGGCAAGGGTCAGGGCGTAGATCCACAGCCCGCTTTGCCGGCTGCGCAAAAGCTGAACGCCGGCTGCGATCAGTCCGAGGGCCATGATGACGTAGAACGGGCTGCCGCCTGCGAGGGCCAGTTGGCCCCCGTAGAACAGGATCAGAAGCCCCAGTATTGCGGAGAGAACTCCGCCTATACGGGCGAGCATGGTGAGCTCCTTTGATTGCCAAAAGGGTCTCCTCCCTCTCCCCGCGATAAAGCGCCGCAAGAAGTCTCTGATTCTGCTACGCCTCTCCGCCTGCAGGTTCAAGATTTCTTAAGGTGTATTGCGAAAAGGTTTTTTTAACACATGGGGGGAGACCGGGCCGGCGATCCGCCTTGAGGCGGATTGGCTGTGTGCGAACGACATGTCGGCGCCGGATCCGGTGGAGATCCTGCCGCCCAACGCGGGACCTGAACCGGCGGCGGGTCTTTCGGTCAAGGCTGTCATGTGTCAGACAAAAGCGGCTTTCCTGTCAGGTCGCTGACCCGGATCGCATGTGCAAAGGAAGAGCTGTCGTTCATGCCCCATGCAGAGAAGGTCGGCAGTGAGCCCAGAGTGACCGATGCTGCCGCTTTGCGCGAACGTCGGCTTTGGCGTGTGATCCATCAAAAATTGCCGAGTCTAATAATGAATAGTGTTCTCACTTTAGCGGAGTGCCGCAGATTGCTTCGACTTCCGGAGCGCAGGCATCGGTGCGGCGATTGCGCCAACATTCAGTTTCCACATTATCCTTAAACCAATAGTACATTGGAGGCCGTGGAACTTTAGGCTCGTTGTGCCTATGGATGAATGGTTTGCTAGGTTTATAGCGCACAGCATTGTAGGCTTCCGCCGAAATCAGCTCGCGTATTGGGACCCATTTGACGCTGACAAATGTTGGACGGGTTGTCTGCCCTTGGGTTGTTCGAGGATCGTTGGCCAGAAAACAACTGAACGACTGATCATTCGTTACAATGTGCGACCAGTAGTAGTGGCTATCCGTTGTGTGAGGGAGCTGCCATTCATCGTTTTCCCGCAACGCTTCCAAACACAAATCTCGTAACGGCGTCCTGTGTGTCGCATCCTTGCCAAAGGAAAGGCTGAGGTGATCTGGCCCAAGGGCTTGGACAACGCTTGGCTTAGACGGAGGACCCTTCAAGCCACCCGGCCGGGCAAATTGCTTCTTGAAGCAATTGACCGTTCCTATTGCCGTATTGCTTCCTGATGTTTTATCAGACGACACTCGAACGGTGACACTCAATGCGGTTCCAGTCGACCAATTCTTCTGATTCCATTCCTCGGTTTGCGTCTGCAGGCGACTGTATTTCAGCGGATAGAGGACTTCGAACGTGAAAAAGATCCACGCAATCAAACCGACGAATAGAGCAAGAGGTATCGCCAAGATCACCAGGGCAACTTTAGGTATCCGCAAACAAACGCTCCAATAACGCGTGGACTTCCCCCGCCCCTCCTCGACCAGACGTAAAGCTTCGCAGGCTCAGTAGTCAATGAAAATGCAAAAGATGGTATCTCCTGCGCGACCAAAAAGCGGACGCAGGAGCAGCTTACTGCATTAACGATGGGCTGAATTTGAGGCGGTCGCAAAAAATGAAAGCAGTCATTGGTGAAGCCGCAGCGAAAGTCGGGAAAGTCCCGCATAGCGGGGCTTCGCCTGTGCCGCCTCCAAGGTCCGGTTTGGGTCAGAAATGCTCGGCGGTTAGGTCGGGATTGCTTGCCACGGCACGCTCTCGCAACCCAGAAAACCGTGGTTTCGCGTCGCTTTCGCTCGGTGTTCGACAAAGGCGCGTTTCTGACGTGCTGCGCCGGTCGCGCCGGCGGCTGACGCCATGCCCGGCTTGGGAGGGCGGGTTACGGCAGCGGGTGTGCCCGGCATCGGTGGCCGCCCTTGCCCGGCACGTCACGAAAAATCAATCTGTCGCGCGCGCTCGCGGCGATGTCGCTCTTTGTCATGTGATCCATCTCTCAAGAGATAGCATCCCGAGAATGAGGCTCTGCATCCCTTGGTGTGCCGAAATGCGGAGCCTCGCCTGTGCAAGATCTATGGAGGAGACGCACATGAGCAATATCGGGGTTGTTTACACTGGCCCGGGGGCTGTCGAGGTTCAGAAAATCGACGATCCGAAACTTCAGGCCCCGGATGGGCGCAAGCTTGAGCACGCGGTCATCCTGAAGGTCATTTCGACCAACATCTGCGGCTCCGACCAGCACATGGTGCGCGGACGCACGACCGCCGAGCCGGGCCTCGTCCTCGGCCACGAGATCACGGGGGAGGTGATCGAGATCGGCGCCGATGTCGAGATGCTGACGGTCGGGGATGTCGTCTCTGTGCCGTTCAACGTGGCCTGCGGCCGCTGCCGGTGCTGCCGCGAGGGCGACACGGGTGTCTGCCTGACGGTGAACCCGGAACGCGCGGGCGGCGCCTATGGCTATGTCGACATGGGCGGCTGGATCGGTGGCCAGGCCCGCTATGTCACCGTGCCCTATGCAGACTTCAACCTGCTGAAGTTCCCGGACCGGGACCAGGCGCTGGCGAAGATACGCGACCTGACCATGCTGTCGGATATTCTGCCCACCGGTTTTCACGGGGCGCTGCAGGCCGGTGTCGGCGTCGGCTCGATCGTCTATATTGCCGGCGCGGGGCCGGTGGGCCTTGCCGCGGCAGCCTCGGCGCGGATCCTCGGCGCCGCGGTGGTGATGATCGGTGACTTCAACAAGGAGCGTCTCGACCACGCGGCCAAGGTTGGCTTCACCCCGGTCGACCTCTCCAAGGGGGACAACCTGCCGGAGATGATCGCGGAGATCACCGGCTCTCCCGAGGTTGACGCGGCGGTCGACGCGGTCGGCTTCGAGGCGCGCGGTCATTCGGGCGGAGAGCAGCCGGCGATCGTGTTGAACCAGATGATGGAGATCACCCGCGTGGCGGGCGGCATCGGCATTCCCGGACTGTATGTGACCGAGGATCCCGGCGCGGTGGATGACGCGGCGAAATCCGGCAACCTGTCGATGCGGTTTGGGCTTGGCTGGGCCAAGGCGCAGAGTTTCCACACCGGCCAAACGCCGGTGCTGAAATACAACCGCCAGCTCATGCAGGCCATTCTGCACGACCGCCTGCCGATCGCGGACATCGTCAACGCGACGATCATGCCGCTGGATGAGGCCGCAGAGGGCTACAAGAGCTTTGATAGCGGTGTCGCGAAGAAATTCGTTCTCGACCCGCACGGTATGCTCGCCTCTTGATCTTTGGTCCGCCGCCAACCGGCCGTCGCCCCGAGGGGCGGCGGTCTTCTCATCTCATGCGTGGTGCCCGAGGTTCGGCGCGACCTCTTTCTTCAGGGCCGCGATCTCGGCCAGGTCTGGGCGTTGATGACCGTTGCCGGGGAACGCAGTGGCAGGCGCCACCGTCGCCTCACGCATCCAACGCCGCAGCACACTCTCTGCCAGCTCAAGATCCCGGCAAGCTTGAGAGACCGACACGCCCCGCTCGCTCACCAGCTTTACCGCCTCGATCTTGAACTCGCGGCTGAACTTCCGTCTCTTCATTTCCACTCTCCAGTTCCTTGGTCACGATCTTATCTTCGTGTCCACGAAACCGGCAGCAGGCCAAACCGCGGACTTTTCAGGGGAGCAGGTCAGCAAGAAGCTCCGCATTCTGACAATCGTCGACACCCATTCTCGGTTCTGTCCCGCAGTCGATCCACGCTTCGCTTACCGCGGCGAGGACGTTGTGCAGACGCTGGAGAAGGTCTGCGCCCAGGTCAGCTACCCGAAGACCATTCGCGTCGATAATGGCAGCGAATTTATCTCTCGAGATCTCGATCTCTGGGCCTATGCCAACGACGTCACGCTGGACTTCTCACGGCCCGGAAAACCGACGGACAACGCCTTCATCGAGGCGTTCAATTCGAAGCTCCGGGCGGAATGCCTGAACGCTCACTGCTTCATGAGCCTTGCCGACGCCCGGGAAAAGTTGGAAGGTTGGCGTAGACACTACAACGAAGACAGACCCCATAGCGCGATCGGATACAACGTCCCGATTGACATGCATTATCCCGATGGCGTCACCGGCCCGTCATCGTGAAGCTGCCGGAAAATCCAGATTCCGGCGGTCCCAGGTTGGGGAGCAGAGCACCAACCTGCAGCCTCTCGCGATGAATGAGGGTCCAGCAGGGGGCAGGTCAGTCAGTCGTGAGGTCTGCGTCGGTTTCGGGGGTGCCGGTCAGGGTCGCGAAGGGGCGGGCGAGACCATGCAGGAAGGTCATCACGATGAAGACGGGCACGGCGATGGCCACCCATATCATCGGCAGCGACACGGTTTCCGCCATCATGGTCAAGTTGCGGTTCAGGAAGCCGCGCGTGGGATTCATTCCCGGCCCGAAGATGCAGTACCACAGGATCGGCAGGAGGAAGAGCAGCAGCGCCGCGGCGCGCACCGCGGCAGTGGCCAGCTTCAGCCAGCGCGGTGCACCGGCGGGGAACTTGACCAGGGCCGGGTCGAAGCGTTCGTAATAGGATGCGCTTGCACCCAGAAGGCCGACTCAGACCATGGCGTAGCGCGCGCGTTCCTCGGTCCAGGCAGGGGGCGAGGCAAAGCCGTGGCGTGCCACGACCTGCAGGCAGATCAGCACAACCATGGCGACGAGGAAGGCGCAGCCGCAGCCCAGCACCACGCTGTTGAGCCCACGGCTGAAGCCGTTCAGCTTGCGAGAGGTTGTGGTCAGCATGATAGGTCCTTTCGGTGACGCGCGCGCGGCGCGAATGGAGGCCGGGACCTTGACGCGCCCGGCGGCGTGACCTGTCTTCGTGTGCCCGGCCTTGGCGTCATGTGTCTTCGTCCTCCGCCAGGGGCGGGGAGCGTCGGCCCGCAAGCGACGCACCGGGCGCGTGAGGTCCCACGCGCCCGGAGAGGCGCCTCCGGCGGTCAGTCCAGGAACCCTTCCAGCTCGTCGACGATGGCGGGGTCGGCGGCTTCGTCCCAGACGGCCTTGGTGGCGTCGACGAACTTGTCCCGCTCGCCCGGCTCAAGCTCGGTGACGGTGACGCCGAGGTTGCCCAGCTCGTTGATCAGGTCGGCGCCGTAGCTGGCAGACCAGCTGCGGTTGGCGGCCAGGCCGTCTTCGACGGCCTCATCGACCCAGCCCTGTTCTTCCTCGCTCAGGCTGGCATACCAGTCGGATGACAGCATGATCACGCTGCCACCGGCATCGCGTCGAGCGGCACGAAATTCTTGAGGATGTCGGTGTGACGGGCCTTGATGGCCGAGGACGGCGGGTTGAAGTAGCCCTGCGCCACGCCGGTTTGCAGCGCGTTCGGCACGTCGGCAAAGCTGACCACGGTGCCCTTGGCGCCCCAGCTTTCGAAGAACTTGATTTGTTCGCCGTTCTGGGCCCGCAGGCGGACGCCTTCCAGGTCGGACATCCTGGTGACCGGAATGTCGGTGGTGAAGATGCCCATCAGGCCGCCGCGCATGTTGAAACCCGGGATCGTCACACCGTAGGTCTCAGTCTCGGCGTTCACCTGTTCAAGGATACCGCTTTCGGCGACCACGTCGTCCATCTGCTGTTCGCTCTCGAACATGAAGGCGGCGAGGAAGCGGGCGTGATCCTCGGTGATGAAGGCCAGCACCGTGGCGCCGCCAACGAAGTCGGCGAACCCGTCGCCGGACAGGACGGCTAGAAGCAGAAACAAAAGGGGCAGTGCAGGCTTGGGGTCTCCTTTGGACCTCAAACGATGTGCATCGGGCGGTCACTCGGCCTGCAGCGTCTCCTCGGTGAAGACTGCGCTCACCCAGTCGAGAAACACCCCCAGGCGGCGCGAGACGGCTCTATCGCCGGCATGTATCGCGTTGAGTGGCGTCGGCTCGGGACGGAAATCACGCAGCACCTCGACCAAAGCGCCGGATGCGAGGTCGGCGGCGAACCTGTATTGCGGCGCCTGGATGAGGCCGAGGCCCTGTTTCGCAAGGGCCGCCGTCGTGTCGGAATTGTCACTGGAGACGATGCAGGCGACACGACGATAATGCAGCGTGCCATCGCAGGTGAATTCCAGCGGCATCACATCGCCCGTGCGGGACGATTGAAAGCCCACCATCCTGTGCCCCTCCAGATCGTCGAAATCACGCGGAACGCCGTGCCGCTCGAGGTAGGCCGGACTGGCGCAGGTGATCTCGGGCAATGCGCCCAGCTTCCGCCGTCTGAGGCTGCTGTCGTCGAGATGTCCCGCGCGCAAGGCGCAATCCACACCATCCTGCACGATGTTCGCGAACCGGTCGCTTTGCGAGAACGCGACAGTGAGCCCCGGGTGCTGCGCCAGAAAGTCGGGCAGTCGGGGGACGAGGAAGGTGCGTGTCAGCAACCCGGGCGCGTCGATGCGCAGGTGGCCCGTCGGGCTTGCAGCGCCGAAGGTGGCGAAGGTCTCCTCGACCTCGGCAAGGATATCGCGCGCCCTGCGGTAGAACTCTTCGCCTTCCGGCGTGGCTGCGACGTGCCGGGTGGTGCGGGCCAGGAGGCGCACCCCGGTTTCTCGCTCCAGAAGGTTGATGGCGTTGGTCGCGGTGGAGCGCGCCACGTTCAGATCGCGCGCAGCCCGCGCGAAGCTGCCGCCTTCGACAATGCGGGCAAAGAGTTCAAGGCGATCCAGTCTGTCCATTCCAATAATTAGTCAGGAATGAATTCTGATGTCAATTTTCAGGCGATTGTTTCGTCCGGTGCAGGGGCATAGCTGTCGCTCGTAACAGAAGGAAGCAGCCATGACCCAAGACAATAGAACCGCCATCGTCACCGGCGCCTCGCGTGGCATCGGGGCCGAGATCGCGCGTCAGCTTGCGGCGGACGGTGTGGCCGTCGCGGTGAACTACGCCAACAGTCCTGCCGCGGCAGAGGCCGTGATTGCCGAAATCACCGGTCTCGGCGGTCGCGCCGTGGCAATCCACGCCGACCTGTCCGATCCCACGGCGGCCGCCCGGCTCTTTGATGAGGCCGAAGCGGCGCTCGGGCATGTCGACATCCTCGTCAACAATGCCGGGATGATGAAGCTGGCCCCGCTGGCGGAGGTCGAGGATTCGCAAATCGACGCGCAGGTCGCGCTGAACCTGGCGGCACCGGCCCGACTGATGCGCGAGGGGGCACGCCGGATCGGCGAGGGCGGGCGGATCGTCAGCCTCTCGTCTTCGGTGGTGGGCCTCTATCAGCCGGGCTATGGCCTTTATGCCGCGACCAAGGCGGGGATCGAGGCCCTGACCCACGTGCTGGCCAAGGAGCTGGGGCCGAAAGGCATCACCGTCAACGCCGTCGCGCCCGGGCCGGTCGGCACGGAGTTCTTTCTCAAGGGCAAGAGCGATGCGCTGGTCGCCCGGATCGAGAACATGAACCCCTTTGGCCGCCTCGGCACGCCGGAGGATATCGCCCGCGTCGTCCGCTTTCTGGCCGGCGACCAGGCGGCCTGGATCAGCGGGCAGGTGATCCGCGCCAATGGCGGCGTGTTCTGACGGCGCCCCCCTCATCCTCTCGACCCATACCTCACCGCAAGAAGGACAGCATTCCATGCCATTCGTGAACATCAAGACCCCCGAAGCCAGCCTGACATCCGAGCAGAAGGCCGAGATCGGCCACCGCGTCACCGACATGCTGGTCGAGTATTTCTCCGAGGCGGCGCGCCCGCACACCATGGTCCTGATCGAGGAGGTGAAGGACGGCGGTTACTACCGTGCCGATGAAACCTTCGTCATCCCGGAGGCGTATCGCGCCGGGTGACCCGGCAGCTCCCGCAAATCACATCGCGATTGGCGGGGGCGCCTGCGTCTGTTCGGCAGGCTCAGCCTTGTTCAGGGATTGTTGGCCTGCGGGCGGCGTGATGAGGACGCTTGGGAGGATACATCGCAACGCCGCGCATCGGCCCTCGCCGTATCTTGTTACGGCCCGGGCGTGCGAAGCGGCAGCGGCTGTCGGCGCGCTTGCACTATCGGCAAGAGACCATGCCGCGCGACCTGTGTGCGTTCGTCGCGCAGATCGACAATCCATCCTTCATGCCGATCACGCGGCGTCCAACATGATCTTCGAGCGGCACCCTCGCGTCCGCTATGGGGCGGGGGGGCCTTTGCGTCTTTCAACGTCCGAAGACCCGTCAGGGGCCAAGACAGGGCCCCTACGGCGCGAACCAGCTCCGGCAAGACGCCTTTCTGGTCTGCTCCTGCACCTGTGATCGGCCAAGACGACCGCGCTCGGGCGGTGTCGAGATCGCGCGGAGCTGTCTTGCATCGCGTCTCGTCCGGGGGCTTCCGCGCTCGTCAGGCGAAGCGCCTTTGCCGCGTCATGCTGGGAAGCCGGCCTGCGCCAAACCGCGGGGCTTTCAGGAACTGAGGTCAAGACACACGCAGCTCTGGAAACCGCAGACACGGCGGCGTAACTAACGACACTCAGCCTCCGGTAAACCCAACGCGGTTCAACATGATCTCCGAGCAACTCCTGTCCTTCTTCGCCTTCGAGACCTACCACCTGCAGCTCGCCTGTCTGGGGCTGGTCATCATCCTGTCCTACTGGGTGCCTCGGCTGGTGTCCCGGAGGGAGCCTGTCGCGGCGCCCTTGATGTTGATTGCCGGTGGCATCGCCGCCTGGCTGCTTCCCGACGTGCAGCCGCTGCCGGATCCCGGCGGCGCGCCAAAGATCTGGGAGCATGTCAGCGAAATGGCGGTGATCGTCGCGCTTTTCGGGGCCGGAATGCGGATCGACGAAATCGGCACGTGGCGGCGCTGGCGGCCCGCGACACGGCTTCTGGTGATCGCGATGCCGCTCACCATCATCGCCGTCGCGCTCCTCGGGTCGGGCGTCGCGGGGCTGTCGCTTGCAAGCGCCATCCTGCTGGGCGCGGTCCTGGCCCCCACCGATCCGGTGCTGGCCTCAGACGTTCAGGTCGGTCCACCACACAAGGGCGGAGAGCGCCCGGTGCGCTTCGCGCTCACCACCGAAGCGGGCCTGAACGATGGCCTTGCCTTCCCGTTCGTCTACCTCGCCCTGTTCGTGGCTGCCGAAGGCATGGCGCCGGCCGCCTGGGGGCTTGAGTGGATCGGGATCGATGTCGTCTACAAGATCGTGGTCGGCGGGGTGGTCGGCTGGGCCGGAGGCTGGGTTCTGGGCCTCGTGCTGTTCAACTTCCCCAGCAAGGCCGCCCTCGCTGAAACGGGCTCCGGCGTCATCGCGCTGGCCGGCGTGTTCCTCTGCTACGGGTCGAGCGAGCTTGTCGAAGGCTACGGTTTCATCGCCGTCGCCGTCATGGGCTTCACGCTGCGGCGGGTCGAGAAGGAGCATGACTTCCACCGCCGGCTGCACGATTTCTCGGAGGCCATCGAGCATGGGCTGACGGCGCTTCTTCTGGTCGCGTTCGGAAGCGTCCTGCCGGTGCTTCTGGCGGATCTGAGCTGGTCGCATGTTGCGGTCGCACTGCTTCTCATCGTGGTGATCCGCCCGCTTGCGGGCTGGATCAGTCTCGCGGGCACGGGCGTGTCCCGCGACGAGCGGCTGGTCATCGCGGTCTACGGCGTGCGCGGGATCGGATCGATCTACTACCTCGCCTACGCCGCCTCCGAGGGCGAGATCGCACAGCAGGCCGAGCTGTGGTCGATCGTGGCGATCGCGGTGTTGCTTTCGACCATGCTTCACGGCTTCACGGTGGGGTTCGCGATGGATTGGTTGCGCCGGGACGCGCCGCCCGACGCCTAGCCCCTCGACGCGTGTGGTCAGCGGAAAAGCCGGGCGCGCCGAGGAACTTTCCACGAGCCATGCCGGTTGGGCCAGGAACACGAAGAAAGGATACCGACATGGCCATGAACTCGCTCAAAGACATTTATCTTGACCAGCTGCAGGACATCTGGAGCGCCAATACCCAGTCCCTTCCCGTCGTGACCGAACTGGGGCGGGCGGCCCAGGACAAGGATCTGTCCGAGGCGCTGATCGACGGCGGCAACGGCATTTCCGACGGGATCGCCGAGATCGAGAAGCTGTGCAACGAGCACGGCATCGAGCCCAACGCCGAGCATTGCAAGGGGATGGAAGGCCTTGTGCGGGAAGCCCGCGCTCATGGTCTGTCCAACGACATCACCGATGCCGATGTGCGCGACGCGGCCATCATCCCGCAATACCAGCGCATGGTGCACTACGCCCTCGCAGGCTACGGCACGCTCGCGGCCTTCGCCAACCGCCTCGGCCTCGACAGCGACGCCGCGGTTCTGAAGAAGTGCCTGGACCAGACCTATGACGGCGACCGCCGCATGACCGAGATTGCCACGCGCGGCGGCGTCAACAAGGAAGCTGCCAGCTGATACCGGTGTCAGCCGCACCCGAGGGGCCATGCGAGAAATCGCGTGGCCCTTTTTTGTTCCAGTGCCTTCGCGAAAACCGTCCGCCGCGGTGCAGCCTTCAATGGGGGCGCCGGACAGGGCCGAGCTTGCCCGCTGCCCCGACAGTGGTCGCCCGGACACGCGCTCGGATCGTCGGGCAGAGCATTTCTGCGCGCGCGTCAAAACGGCAGGGGGGCGCTGTCCTTGACTTCCTTCATCACGAAAAAGGTCCGCGTCTGGCGCACGCCGGGCAGGGCGATAAGCTCCTTGCCGTGCAGCGTGTTGAAATCCGACATGTCGCGAACGCGGATCTTCAGCAGGTAGTCGAAATCGCCGGCCACGAGGTTGCAGTCCAGCACCTGCTCCATCCGCAAGACCGCCGCCTCGAAGGCCGCGAAGCTCTCCGGGGTGGAGCGGTCGAGCACGACGCCGACCATGACCACAGCGCCGAGGCCCACGGGCTCGGGCGCGATCTGGGCATGCACGCCGGTGATGTAGCCCTCTTCGAACAATCGCTGGGTGCGGCGGTGGCATGTCGGGGCGCTGACATGCACGCGCGAGGCCATTTCTGCATTGGTCAGCCGCCCCTCGGCCTGAAGCGCCCGCAGGATCCTGATGTCGATTCGGTCCAGCTCGTGCATGAAAGGAACTTTCACAATTTCTCCTGTCCTTGTTTCGATAGCGAAACACATCTGTCAATGCGTGAAAATCCCGAAACTTTGCCGTCCAACTTTGAAAGCACCTTTCCGGCGGCTTCCTTTAGCGTCTGGGCAGACAGCCCTTCAGGAGACGCCCGATGTCACTTCTCGAGAATTTCGACCGTTACCCGCTCACCTTCGGCAAGACGCCGATCGAACACCTGCCGCGCCTGTCGCAGGAGCTTGGGGGCAAGGTCGAGATCTATGCCAAGCGCGAGGATTGCAACTCGGGCCTCGCGATGGGCGGCAACAAGCTGCGCAAGCTGGAATATATCGTGCCCGACGCCATCGCGTCGGGGGCCGATACGCTGGTCTCGATCGGCGGTGTGCAGTCGAACCACACCCGCATGGTCGCCGCGACGGCCGCCAAGCTCGGCATGAAATGCGTCGTGATCCAGGAAAAATGGGTGCCGCATTACGATGCCGTCTATGACCGGGTCGGCAATATCCAGATGACCCGGCTGATGGGGGCCGACAGCCGGCTGGTCGATGACGGCTTCGATATCGGCATTCGCAAGAGCTGGGAGGACGCCATCCAGTCGGTCAAGGACGCCGGCGGCAAACCCTATCCGATCCCGGCGGGGGCCTCGGTGCACAAGTTCGGCGCGCTGGGCTATGTCGGGTTTGCCGAGGAGGTCGCCGAACAGGAGGCGGAGCTCGGCGTCACCTTCGACTATGTCGTGGTCTGCGTGGTGACCGGCTCGACCCAGGGCGGCATGATCGTGGGCTTCGCCGCGCAGGATCGCGCCGACAGGGTGATCGGCATCGACGCCTCCGGCACGGTCGAGCAGACCCGCGCGCAGGTGCGCGGCATCGTCGACAACACAGCCGAGCTGGTGGGCCTCGGGCGCAAGGTGCGCGAGGACGAGATCGTCATCAATCCCGATTACGCCTATCCGGCCTATGGCGTGCCCTCTGACGAGACCAACGATGCCATCCGGCTGGCGGCGCGGACCGAGGCGATGATCACCGACCCGGTCTACGAGGGCAAGTCGATGCAGGGTATGATCGACCTGACCCGCAAGGGGGTCTTTCCGGAAGGCTCCAAGGTTCTCTACGCGCATCTCGGCGGTGCCCCGGCGTTGAACGGCTACAGCTACCACTACAAGGACGGATAAGCGCGGCCCTCTCGTGCCGCGCGCGCTCCGGGTGCGCGGGCGCGGCACGAACCCTCGGGCTGGACCGGATCTTCACCAGGGAACGGGCTTGCCTGCCCAGTCGAAGAACTGTCCCGTCTGCTCCGGGCCGAGCCCGTCCAGCACACCGAGCAGATTGCCCGCGGCCTCGGCGGGCGTGACCTTGCGGTGGGCCGGGTAGTCGCGGGTGAACTCGGTCTCCACGGTGCCGGGATGGAGGGCCACGACGATGGCGTCGGGATGGGTGCGGGCGATCTCGATCGCGGCGGTGTGGACGATCTGGTTGGCGGCGGCTTTCGAGGCGCGGTAGCTGTACCAGCCGCCCAGCCGGTTGTCGCCGATGGAGCCGACCCGGGCGGTCAGCACCCCGACGACCGAGCGGCCATTCCGGGGCAGAAGCCGCGGAACGTGCCCGAGGACCTGTGCCGGTCCGATGGCATTGGTGGCCATGACCTCGGCCATTCTCGAGGCGTCGATCTCGCCCAGGGACTTCTCCGGCCGCGCCCCTTGCGGCGCAAGCATCCCGCTGGCGATCAGGATCGTGCCGAACGGGCCGGACAGCGCCTCGAGCCGGGACCGCACCGTATCCGGGTGCGCGAAATCGATGCCGTCGGCCGAGCGGGACAGGCCGGTGACCTCGTCGCCGCGCCCGGACAGCGCGGCGCAAAGCTCTGAACCGATGCCCCCGGACGCGCCGATCACGAGGGCGCGGTTGTGCACGCGCGTGTCCTCATTCGAACTCGATTGGGTCAAGCCAGTCTCCTCCCGGTGGATTTCCGTACCTGCTGGTGACACGACGTAGGCCGCAGCTGCCGAACGCAAAGGGGATGGCCGTGGCAATGGCCGGGCAGGCAGTCTGATGAGGGGAGGGGAGATGCCCGCAGAGGCGCGCCAATGCGCAGGCGGTGCTTTGGGGCTGTGCAGTCACGCCCCGGTCCACTGCCGGCCGTAAGCGATCCTGCCGCGGGCGCGCGCTGACGCGCGATCCCGCCGATTTCCTGAACATGGCGCGGTCCCCGGACGATGCGCCGGCTAGGGCCGGCGCAGGCAGGTCGGCGTTGCATCGTCGACAGGCTTTGTGGCGCGGGCGGGGCATCTGACGGCCGCGCCGCCCGTGGCCGGCGTCGGGCGGTGAGGGGCCAGCCCCTCACGCTCCCCGGAGTATTTTCGACGAAGAGAAGAGGGGGGAAGGGGTGGGCAGGCCGCGCCCTCCCCGACAAGAGGCGCGGCGCGTGGTCAGGCCGGCATGGCGATCTTCTGGATCGCGGCGAAACCCTCGAAGCGGGGGGCGCCGGAATGCAGCTTGCGGGTCTCACCGGCGCGGGCATGGGCGGCGCGGAAGCTGTCGCTGCGGGTCCAGGCGCGGAAATGCTCTTCGGTCTCCCATACCGTGTGCGAGGCGTAGAGGATGGCGCCGTCCTCTTCGGGGCCTTTCAGCATGTGGAATTCCACGAAGCCGGGGTTCTCGTGCAGCTTGCTGTCGCGGCTCAGCCAGAGCTCTTCGAACTCGGCGGCGTTTTCGAGCGGCACGGTGAAGCGGTTCATCGCGAGATACATCTTGGGTCCTTTCGGGTCATTCCGCCGCGAGGCGCGCGGCGTGGGGAAGCAGAAACGGCGTGCCGGGGGGCGGCGCGGTGCCGACCTGAAGGCGGCAGCCATAGGCACGGGAAAGCGTATCAGAGGTCATCACCTCGGTCACGGCGCCGGCGGAGAGGACGTGTCCCTCGGCCAGAAGCACGATGCGGTCGGCGAACATGGCGGTGAGGTTGAGATCATGCATCACCGCCACCACGCCGCCGCCGGCATCGGCGAAGTCGCGGGCGATCTGCATGACCGCGAGCTGATGGGCGATGTCGAGCGCCGAGACCGGCTCGTCGAGGAACAGCCAGCGCGGGCCGTCCGCGTCGCGCGCCGCGCCGACCTGCGCCAGCACGCGGGCAAGCTGGGCGCGTTGCTGCTCGCCGCCCGAGAGCGACTGGTAGGGCCGGCCGGCGTGATGGGCGAGGTCGACCCGCGCCAGCGCCTGCATGGCGGCGCGGGTCTGCCCGGCGGCGCGGCCGCGCGACAGGCCGATCTCGACCACCTCGAGCACGGTGAAGGGGAAGGCCAGCGCCGAGGCCTGCGGCAGCACGCCACGCATCGCGGCGAGCTCCCACGGGGCGAGGCGGGCGATGTCGTGGCCGTTGAGCGTGACGGTGCCGGTGCAGGGCAGGTCGCCGGTCATGGCGCGCAAAAGCGTGGTCTTGCCCGAGCCGTTGGGGCCGCAGATCGCGGTGAGCTGGCCGGGCTTCGCGGCAAAATCGATGCCCTTCAGGATCTCGCTGCGGCCAAGGCGGACGGAAATGTCGTGTGCGTCGAGCATCACAGGTCCACCACGCCACGCTGCCGCAGCAGGATCCACAGGAAGACCGGCGCGACGAGCACCGCCGTCACGATGCCGATCGGCAGCTCGGCCGGGGCGGCGACATCGCGCGAGATCATGTCGGCGCCAACCAGGAGCGCCGCGCCCAGAAGCGCCGCGTTGGGCAGCAG
>Ga0114905_1000773_pt1 | contig 19027 bp, 15 predicted proteins | sample MalvireepMed_b05_FD_83499 | JGI IMG/M metagenome (GOLD analysis project Ga0114905, IMG submission 83499) | Marine viral communities from the Global Malaspina Expedition - Malaspina viral metaG DeepMed_b05 | ecosystem: Environmental > Aquatic > Marine > Oceanic | place: Mediterranean Sea...
CGATAGGGTTGTCGCATTACCGGCAGCGTCCATAACCAGTAGCTCGCCCGACGCCGAGTACAAAGTGACTCAGTTAAACAGCGTACCTACTGGAGCCGTGCCATTAAATAAACTGATGGCACTGGTAGGGTCAGTCGTACTGCGGGATACAATGACTCCAGCCACAGTATTAACAGTAATGCCCTTCTCGTCAATAAGAACTTGGGTAGCACCTAGGGCTCCAAACGCAAACTCTCTATTCGACTGACTATACCTAATAAAACCATCGAGGTTGCCTTGAGGTGCTCCGAAGGCGATAAACTGATTTGTACTATTTGTAGCTAACAAAGACATGCCCAGATTCGCTTCGCTGGTCTCAAGCACCAACGTGTCAATCCCAGCGTTAGCCGTCACACTCCCTGCGGTGCCATCCCATATATGTACCCCTGTTCCATCAGGAGATGGGAATGAGCCAGCCAAGCCAATTAAAAGACTGCCAGAACCTACGGCCTGAAGATCCCAAAAGGTATCTGTGCCATCATAATAAATACGTGAATCAACCCCAGTACCCAAGGACACTGCTGAGTTATCAGTTAATACGAGGTTCTCAGCTACCGTTACATTGCCCGAACCCGTGGTCTGGAGCGCGATGCCGTCATCGCCGTCGATGGTTAGTGCGCCCGTTGTGGTACTGAGAGTCGTTGCTTGCTGGAAGGCAAATGCTCCCGTAGTCCAGATAAGCTCTTCGGTAGCAGCTATGGAGAACTTGAATCCCCTATCGGCTGGCACATTAAGCTGAAGATGGTCGGGGCCGGCAGCGTCTCGCTGGATACTATAGAGGTCAGCGTCAGTGGTCACGCCGGTTGTAAAAGATATCGCATCATCGAGGTCGATGCGTTGAGCAACACGGGTGGTGTAGTTTGAGCCCTCGTTGATTAGACCTGGTGCGAGATTTACTTTCATGGCTATGCCCTATCGAAACCGTTTAGGAACGATATCTGAAGCGACGCATTCGATCCTGCGTTCAAGTTGATGTAAGAGAAGTTCCTGAGAAAGTCTCCGTAGTCGTTACCCGAGAGGGTCATCTTGTCACCTACGTCCATTCTTACCCCAACGCTGGCCGTAGGGGACGTGCCGTCAGCACGCCAACGCAAAGGGTTATCTTCGCAGGTGAGGATAGCCTGGGTGGTGCCGGTGGGGATGGTTCCAAGACCGCCAGCATTGTCGTCTGACTTGGTGCTATCGGTATGACCTAGCTGCGATGGCATTATGCCCTCCTTTATTCATCATCATCAAAAGGCATGGGAACTACTATACAGGCTAACCTATATCACAACCCCTTGCCACTCAAATACCGCAGACGGCGCTCGGGAGACCAACGCCGCTTACGATAATGACCTATAGCTGCTTTCTCCGAGTTGGAAAAATCAGGCATAGGTATGATATCCGATAAGTCCCGAATAGCCTCGGGTTTCAACGCTCGCTCTATAGGGTCGCCCATCTCGTTGGGTATGAGCAGCTTCCACTTATTGTCCGAAGGCAATGCCACCGCCGCCGGCATGGGGCCGCCCCATTTACGGTGTGTCCACTGCTGCCAACGCATGTAGGCGTGCTCACGATCATACTGTCGTGTCTGTAGCTGCTCTAGGGCAGAGGCGAAGACGTCGTTTGGATCGAAGGTATGCTTCTGACCATGGCCGTTGTGACGATCCGGGTTGCAGTGCTCGATCGCCTGCACCAGCTCGTCCGCAGCCTCTTCGAGAGACCCTCCCTCAAGCAAGGAGTTGGTCTTGCCGTCTCCGAGCTGCACCGCATGGTCGTGACTCTCGAGCTGATAGGTCACATATGCGTAAGGACTATACATCCCGCGTTCGGGGATATGGTCCAAGAGTTTTATAAAGCTCGGATGCCAGAAGTTAGTGTAGTCTGCGGCCATCTACGCTTCCTTATGCCCCTTGCTGGCCCTGGTAGGCGATTTACGACCGGGCATGTATATTCCATACCCTTCTCAGTAAACGGCGCCACCATGAGTCCTTGCGGCCATAACCCCTGCGTACCGAGTACGGCCATGGCCCGTTCATTAACCGCCACCGAGGAAGTAGTGCGCCTCAGCTTGCCAGAAATGGCCTACCAGCTTGCCGCTGGTCCCGGTAGCACGCACGAACTTCATGTTTCTCAGTAACCCCACATCCAGTAGGAGGTCGTCACCGGTTTCGATCAGCTCCCCTACGGTGGTCGTGGGATCGGTGTCGTCCCACCTCGCACGGATGTTAGCCGTCTCCAGCCTGCCCTTGAAGCAATGTGCGCCTGCGGGCATCTCCGACGGACTCCCTGATTCGGCAAACGAGAACAGGGTTCCAGCGGTATCGGTAATCGTATAGTGCCCGAAGTCGAGGGCCGTTAGCGAACGCGGCATTATTTATCCTGCCATAGGAGGTGGGCGTAGGACATTCTTTTGCCTAGTACCCTACGCCCACCACATTCCTCTATGGGCTTATTTGCAGGAACACAAACTGGAACTCAGTCGTCGCTGCGAGTACGTTCGTGGCAAAACCTACCACCTGCTCCTCGCTCGCGGTCTGAGAGGCGTAGTTCTCCACCGCCCCCGCTGTACCGTCAGACATGCGAACAGGTCTGAAGATTACCAATGTTCCGTCAGCCAGCACCGCGGCTTCTCCCCAGGTCTGTACCCAGAAAAACGAGTTGTCGGCAACCTCTGTGGGTGCGAAACCAACAGTTCGTGCGGTCTGCGCTCCACCTGGGCTAGGGATAACGTGCATGTATGGGTTCGCAACCAGCCCAACCTCGGACTGCCCTGCCGTTAGTGCTTCGGCGATAGTATCGCCGTCCATGAGATAGATGGGCACGGCAGGAGAATCCGAAACATCTGCTGCTACATGGGCATCCTTGCTTCTAATCCTATAGACATGCCCCTCGCCAGCACCAGATGATCCACTGTCATTAACAAACAAGTAGCCGTTAGCGTACTGGTCTGCAACAACGTCAGTATTTGGAGAAGTACCGAATGTGATTGATACGCTTTTATCGCCTACAGATGCTGACGTTTCTACTGCAATGTCTGAGTCCTGGTTGGCTAAAGCTATCGAACTCTGCACACCTGTTCCGGCCCCGGCTGCGCCGTTGCTGAAGGAATAACGGAATACCCTGCCATCGGGCAAGACCAGTCGTGTGCCTATCATGACTCCAAAATCTTCTGATCCGGTATAAGCTGTCTCTCCGGACGCGGCAGTCTTAACGACCTTCTCGTCACCGTAGTCGCCCCAAATTGTTCCGTAAGTAAAACTCATTTTGATACCTCATCACCATCTATTGGTCTTTTTACCATGGGTTGTTCCGTTTGCGTTTCTTTCCTGGCTGCACGATTTGTGTCACTAAAGTCACCCTTTTTATCATGGATAACTTCCATCTGTTTGACGTCAACGTGCTGCTTCCCCAGGTGCATATAGTGCTCCACATGGCGTTTTGCCAATCTATACACCGAGAACGCTGAATCATGCAGGAGACAGAACCACCTAGATCCCTCGCGACGAACGATCACATCGTCTGGGGGTTGTTCTTCTATCGGCACGTTAAAGCGAGCACAGTGCTGGATATAGCCAGACCATGTCTTGAATCTATGAGTTCCCTTATCGGGAATACCATAATGTACCCGACTGCACTTATAAACCGTACTTTTGTCTTCTGGAACCTCCGCGGGCTTGGCGGCCTCTAACGCCTCGACGTCATAATCAACGACCCCTTCGATCGGAGGACGGAGGCGGAAGCCCTTCTTGAGATAATTCGCGATTTGCGATGCATTGTTCGCGGGCAGTGCGCCGGTATGTTGCCAACCATGGTCAATATCTTCCAGCACTCGGTACGATTCGCCGTCATCGTCCTTCCTCGTTACTGGTTGCCGAACGAGTAGACGCTGCCAGTAGACAGCTTTGCCCACATCTACCCAGTGCGGCATCGTGTCCTCATCAACATGTATGCTGAAGTCGGACTCTAGTACGCGCCGGATTTGGGGCCACTCTGTTTCCCAGAATCGTTGGATATGTCTGGTGTGGGCCTTATCTTTCAAAAACATATCCCACACCAACGACCTACCCTCCGCGACTTCCGTGACCATTACCTGCCTATCTCCTTCTGCGGCGCCGTCGGCCACGTGACCGTCTACGCTCGCTCCTCTCCACCTGGATATCTACAGGCCCAGAGTCGTTGTTCACATTAACGACTACTGGCGTCGGAGGTTCCAGCAAGAACTGATTGATCGTGAGTACCGTGGCCTCACGATGAGCGGGACCGTCCCTGAGAATACGCTCGAGGTGCCTTTTCCCCTGTTGCTTCCGCAACAAGAAAGACCTTCCGCATCCCGAACAAACCTGATATGGCTCCCCGCTTTCCGATTGAATGGGACCAAGCTCGGCATCTCCATGTGCCTCATAGTTCGTAATGGTTCCCGATATATGGCCCTCTACCACTACTCGCATCTGGGATGCAGACACGCAGGCCGAGCACTTGTCTATGATTTTCCGAAGGTACAACCTCTCTGCAAGGTTGCGGTCCATCGGCAATGACCACATGCTATGTACGTTGTCCCAGAGCTTGATGGAGGTTGAGGGCTGGTCCGTAGAGACCAGCCGCTCTTCCTCCCATTCGATTTTACCGCCATCCGATCGGTCGGCACTCAGAACCCTGTCACGCAGGCTTCCTATGCGCCTACGCGGGAGTGCATTACCGTTTATATTGGCTTGAGTGGTCACTGTATCTTATAGATATTTGTACTAGGTTAGGGTAGACGAGGCATCCGAGAAAACTTCGACTCCGTGGGGATCTGCCCTTTCGGCCTCGCCCCACTCCTGGAAGGCACCATACTCGACTGCCCGTAGGGAGTTGTCAGTTTCTTCCGTTACATCGGCATCGTTGGCAATGACAAGGTAGAGGGCATTTTTAGACAAGATTGCGCCCTTAGCGTCCTCTCCAGAGTCCTTGGATATATTTCCGCTATGGAAGATGCCTATGCCGTACAGGCGATCCCTGCCCTTCCACCAATTTTTCAGCAACTCGTCCCCAAACCCAGCGGGCCTACCGCCTGCGGCAGTTCCGGGATCGCTGAGGTCGAGGATTATGTCACTGATCTGTTCAATATGAAGTGAGGCATCGATCGGAAGCGGGGCAGGTCCATAGGCTGACTCGTTGTCAGTCAAAAGATATGAAACGGCGCCCCGGAAGTGCGTTATGTCCAATTGATTAGTAGCACCTACGGCACTCTTTGAGAACCCGTCGAAGAGAGCAATGACATCGAGGTCCATTCTCCGCCTCAGCGAGGCTCCTGCCTGCTCTCCGGCCACCCCAACTACGCTACTGTCGCCCTGTCGCCTTATGAGGCGGTTGGACAACGTCACGATAATTCCGTGCTCGGACGGTGTTATGGAAAGGTTTGCAGTCGTAAGCTGCTGCACTTCAGAGAGGTCTACGCCCTCGGACAGGGCACCTGCGCTTTCCAGCCGAGCATAGGTATTGATATCCCACTGCTTGACGCCGGTTTCGATACGTTCGTTGCCTATGAGGTCCGGGTTAGGTGCTGCCGGTTCGTTAGCCAGCATTGCCTGTTCGATGAAGATTTTCTGTCCCGAAGACAGATTTGATGTACTTGAAAGAGTAATACCAGTAGCCATGAATCAGGCTCCTCTTATATCTGCTATACCTGGAAACCCATCTGGCTGGCCCTGTCGCGATATTGGTCTGCGGTCATACGTCCAGTCAGATATTGATCTCTCAGATCATCTATGGTGCTGATACTTCCACCAGGCGCAGGAGCTGCGCCTACCGGAGGGCTCGTCAACACCGGTGTAGTTGATTGCTGCTCCTGTATTGGTGCCTCTGGTGCCCCAGAAGTCTTTTGGCGAAGGACAAAGACATGATCCATGAATCGTTGACTGCGGATACTTGCGTCTTCGGGGCCGAACAAAAGACCGTAGTTTATATCAGGGCTAGCAGGATCAAGGTGATGCTGTTTCACGTAGTCTCGTGCATCGTCTAGGCCGTCATTAGCAGATGCGCCAGCCTGTCCCGGTTGTGTATACATCTGATCTTGAACCGGATTATCCGTAGAAGTCTGCTGCAATCGCATAAGCTCTTCTTTTTCTCTATCTATCTGCGACTGTGCATACATGTGCATGGCTGGGTCTATGTTCTCGAGATTCTCTTCCAGATCAGAAACACGCTGTTGACGTGCCTGGGTCTCTCTATTTTTCTGGACGGTTGCCCTGTCAGCATCTATTCGACCCTGCAACCCGCGAAGCATGTTCTCGTTATGCAAGGACTTCTCTTCGAGAGCTTTTTTCATCTCATTGAACTGTGCGACAGTCACATATTGACCTTGTGCCATATCACCATTACCAGCCTGTACGGCATCTATCTCTGCCTGTGCTTCATCTATCGGGCCATCCTTGATATCTGCGTTATCCCCGGTTGTCATTCTCCACTCCTCTTCAGCCAAACAAAAAAGGACTCCGCCCTGAAAGCTTCCAGCGATTCAGGACTGAGCCCTATCCTCTCGGACATTGCCTTCGCTTGTCCGCACCCACAGATGAAGACAGAGGCGTTGCGGTTGCTCGGCTAAGGCTTACGAAGAAGTCCTTAGTTGCAAAAACTCTAATTGAGACTCCTGTGTTTGTCAAATTACGGAGCCACCGGTGTCAGTAAATCCTGCCTAGGAGTTTGCTCTAAACGAGATTCAGGCACCAAATCCTGTCCGCTTGCCTGAGTGAGTAAATAGTTCAAATGCTCCTGTTGGACAATAGGGTTTTTGAGGCTTTTCCAGTCGCCCGGTTCGAGCCTTCCCCATTTAAGAAGCTTTCGTTCAACATCGGGATTTCCATAACATGCGAGATTGCCTTCGCTGTCTAAAAGCGGACCTTCGGGCGTTCCGCAGAGTCGCTCGCGATCTCTCACCCTCTTAGCCTCTTTTAATATATCTTCTATATCAGGATTCAGTTCACGGAATGAGGCTCGTAGAAGAGGCTCTTGGCCCATGTATGCGTTCCATAGATCGGTGAGGCCATATTCTTTTGCAACCAGGGCTGGCGCTTCATAGTATATTTTGAGTGGCCCATCGCGGTCATCGTAGAAGTCTTGTACTCCTTTGGGATTATTTACTTCAAATTGGGCTCTAACCTTTCCCCATATCGTTGACCCGAAGCCACCCTTTGGTCCGTCTATGCCCGTAACTCCGAGGCCGGCTAGATCTGACCACGGACCATTTATCATGATCCTTTCGATCTCATCCTTCTTGTTAAAGTCATAGAACCCTGTGTCTTCATCCTCTAGCTTGGCTGTATCCAAGATATTTATGTAGGTTCTAAGTGCTATATCTACTTTGCTCGTAGGCCCTTCCATTTTCTCTAGGTCTTCCAACACCTCGCTGAATAAATTATCGAGGGCCTTCAACGCCCCTCTTCGCTCATTCCTTTCTTTACTTAGTGCGGCCTGAAATGCCCTCCCTCGTTTCTCCTTCACTATGAGAGCCTCATACCTTTTTTCCATTGTCTCTTGGAAGGTGTCGTTAATGGCCGCTTTTTCTTTCTTGTATTGAGCGTATTCGGAGTTCCGCAATAATGATTCCAAATCCCTTATGTCCTGCTCATTGCCGGAGGCATTGATCGCAGCTTTAACCGCTTTTCGTTCATCCGGTTCCAAATCTAAAAACTCTTTACCATATATCTCGGTGGCTAACCTATTTCTGAGGTCATGGGAGTTCTCTCCAAGAACATTGAACCCAGCCCCCTGAAAGACATGTCCCGGAGTACCGATTCTTCCCTCTGGCTCCGGGAATAGATCCATCCCAGGTATACCTGTCTTTTTGCCCAGATGTATAAATGCCTGACCAGTACCTATGGGAAGACCGAGGTCGGCAATAAGTGCTGCTGTACGAGACAGGATGCCCCCCGGACCAACCGTATCTATCGGCATACCCGTGAACTCCGTACCAGCGTATTGATTGTGGAAGGCTCTTATGGGTACTGACTCCCTACTGGTAAGAAATGAGAGGGGATCAAGAACCCTGAATACCGTATCCATCTGTGCCATCAGGTCAAGCAGTAACTCGGTCTGGTTGCGACCCTTAAAGGGAAGCGTAGGAGCCAAAAACTCACGCCTATATCCAATGGGTAAAAATCCCCATGCATCTGAGTCGTCCGTTGATATCGGGATAAATCTCTCTTTAGGTAAAGGCTCCCCAGTTGAAGCAAAGTGTATGGTTTCTGCCACGATCGCTGTGCCGACATAAGCACCTATCCAGTGTTTGCGCCAATACTTGCTATTTGAACCCCTTACGGCCTGAGTGGCCTGTCTAAGTAACGCCTCTGGCTCTCCAAACGAGAAGAAAGCCCTGCTCAAGACATAACGTACTACTGGACGCTGTGCGATGCTTTGCTCTGCCGGTATAGTCGAATACTTGATGTTGGCTGTTTTTGCGACAATCGCGTTTATGACTTCATCCGCCGCATTGGGATGAGCTTTAATAGTCATTGGGACAATGTTGTTCTGGATATCTGCCAGTAATGCAGCGCGGTATAGTCCCTCGAACATCCCGCGGCGCATTGCACCCTCAAAATCTACAACTCTCTTGGCAACCCAAGGAATGCCAAGGAATCCAGCTTCATCCGCAAGCTGTCGAGGCAGATCTTCCAGAGCCCCATACATGGTTGGGTCTACGTTCGACAAACCCTTCATACTTATTCCCCGCATGTGAATGCCTTTGCGGCCCTTGATGAGCGGGGTAGTGCTATCGAACGCTATTGACAGTCTTGCCCTAGAACCTGGGCCTATATTGGACGCTAGCATACTTGCGGTGGCTTTAGGAAACCCAATCCCCATATTCTTTACAGCCGCTATAGGCTGTCCCTGCTTTAGAAGCTCCATGGATTGAGTCCAGTGACCGTAAAATTGACGCTGTATGAAGTCCCTTTGCTGGTGCAACGACACGAACAGCCTTGCCCTTTTCGGTATGAACGTGACGGCATCTATACCCTTTAGGATATCTATCGATAGGTCTTTGTATGGTAGTCCTATCTCCAACTTCAGGGGCTTGCCAAATATACCCTCCAGTCTGCGAGCGACGTTGCCCGGTACTAACCAACGTCCTTGATATGCCCTACCCACACTGCCATCTTCGAGGGCAGCGGCAAATGCTCTACCCTCGAAGCCGGGACCGATTTCAGGAGTCCTCCAGTTCTCTTTTGCAGGTAGTAATTTGTGTGCTCCGTCATTTGAGATCGGGTGAGCCAAATCTGCATGTCTCAAATCGTCAATTAGCTGCATCTGTAGCCGATAGCGTTCACCCATTCTTCGCGACATTGTCACTTGGTGAAATGGATTCCAAAAGGCGGGCTCGAATCCAGCCTCTCTCATTGCCCTATAGCTTTGATTATTTCGTACCTTCATAAATCGAGGTTCCATGCCGAACGTCAATGGGTCTGGGAGTGACTTTATATAGTCTTTAAGCTCCTCGGACGGCTTCCATCCACGAAAGAAATAATCTTCCAGCGTTGCAATTTTAGGATCAAAGTCCACACGCATGGCCTGTTCAAAATCGGTCTCCCGCCGAAGGACGTTATATATATCTTCTAAGCCTTCGGGGATGCTGATTTGCCCGCTTTCTACCTTGCTGGGGTTATGCAGCGCGTCATAAAGATCATCTAGTATAGGAATGTCCTCTTCTCTCGCTAAACGAAATGGCCCACGCATTCGCCCGATACCTGCCTTCTCCAGGAGATCGTTACCTTCTCTTACGATGTTGCCGATTCTATTTTCAAATGTTCTTGTTGCTCCTCCGTAATCAATTACCAGCCTATCTACTAACTTCTCGCCGGGTATCGTCCGGTTAAGAAATCTATCTGCCATTTCTTTTACTACGCTCGACGGGGATGCGCCGCCAGCACGAGGCCCGATTCCCTGGGGATCTACGTTTCGGGCAAATTTGGGATTTGCAAGACTTTTATTCCTGTAATACCGACCCCTCGCCCAAAGATCTTCGTCTATTTGCTTTCCTGCCACCACTAACGGAGATTCTTCGGCCAATTGTCGGATTCCAAAGAATGCGTTAGGATTCTCTGGAATCGGCTCTCCCTTCCCCCAGAGAGCTGCGGAACCTAGTTTGTCAAATATCTTTTTGTCCTGCTCGGGAGACTCCCATACTCCCTTCCATATGTTCTTTGCCTCTTGATGGTATAGATCTACGTCTGCCGGGCTTATTACGTCCATCCCCTCTGTCGCAGTTTTTGGCTTCATTCCTGTTAACAGTGGCCCTTCTAGCTTGGAAGGAAGGTCGTAGGACATACGGAACTGGCCCTTACCTATAGGAGAGTAAATTATGTAGGCTCTCTTGTTTCCTGCCGCAGGATCCATAAACGAAGCTATTACAAACTCGGCGTTGCGAGTAGTAGGATTTACGCCTGACCCTTTTGCATCAAGCCGCCTCGTCCATGTGCGAATGAAGCTAGCTAGCTGAGATTTCTCAGCGGCATTGAGACGAGACAGGACATCTGAAGTAGATGCAATACTCTTTAGCCTTTTAACGACGTCAGGCATAACTAAGTCGTACTCGGCACTCGTCTGCATTTGAGGTGTCTGGAACGTCGTAGGTTTTGTCTTGCCACCAAGCGTATATCCTGTAGGCGAGGTAGCCCTCACCGAATACGGTGTGTGAGGAACAACCGCTTGGTCTGCCACAGGTGCGCGTCCGAAGAGCCGAATATGGTGTGCTACGGCATTATGGGCATCATCAATATTTACAACTTTGCGTCCTTGCGCTATTTGCCTTGCGGACGCAATATTTGCAGGAGGTAAGTCGGCTGGCTTACCAAGATCAAAGAAGCCCATAGCTTCTTTGAGACGATCGTTAGGAATGTACCTTGCCAAAAACTGAGATGCCCTTCGCATCTCGGTTGCGTTTAGACGCAACTGCGCCTTAACCATCCCGATATTTGCTCTAATGGCCGGGACGGTCAATCTGGTTGCCGTTGAAGCCATTACTGCCGGACCCTGAAATGCCATGAGAATAGAGTCTAGGACGGTATCTCCTGTAACTTCAGGCCCGCCCGGAGTTTGAACCCCCAATATCATGGCTATCGTAGCAGCAGGAATCTGCGAAACAGTCGGGGGTTCGGCCCCTGGGACGTATCCCTTGGGATAATACTGAACTGGCATACCTTCATAGGGTTCACCGGACGCCTTTAGGCGTTGAGGTCTTTCGATGCGTGGTGAAGCCCCCCACAACTGCTTCTGAGCTGGAACTACATCCTTAAGCGGCTGAAGCGGTTCTGTAGCGAACGTCCTTACAGGGTCTAGGAGGGCGCGGAGTGGAGCAAATTGCCATCCCTGCAAAAATCCAGGAGCTTGAGGCCGCTCTAGTCTTTGACTTAGCCAGCTCCCGCGATCCTCTGGTTTATATCGCTCGCCAAATCCAAGTTCTTGCTCTTCCTCGAACTGCCCGGTTAAGCCCCATTTATAGGGTGTTAAAGCGAAGTTTCGGTATCCGGTTAGATCTGGGTCCGAGGGCTCCTTATAATAAAGTTTTGGAAGGGGTGCAGGCTTATCCTCGGTCTTAGGCCGAGACGGCGCTTCATGACCAAATTCAGGATTTAACGGATAATGAGCCATTAACGCACCATTACCTTTCCTCTAGTTAGAGTGCGACGGCGAGTTCTCTCGGCTTTGCTTTTCTGACTGAGTTCGTCTGATAGACCACTAGGGGTTAGTTTATATTTCTCTTTAATGCTATGGAGCTTCTTGCCGAAGAACTCTGGGAACTCCTGTTTAGGAGCAAGACGTGAAGACCTAGACTCCCTTTCCCAGACCTTCTGGTACATTCGGGTAGTCTCTAGCCTATCCTGCGTCTCCTGCCATTGCTTCTCCAACTCGCTTAGCGGTGCCGAGCCACCGCTAAAATCTCGTCCTTCAGAGAGTTCGGTTTGGAGTGGCGCCATCTTTTCCTCTATTGCTCTGAGCCTTGCCTCTTCTTCTTCCAGTTGGGGCAAAAAGCCGCGTGGCTTGTCATAAGGGACATAGCCAGTCAAAGCCTCTCTAAGTTCCTGGCTATACTCTTTCTGAAGCTCTGGGATCTGGGCTTCTAGATAGCTAAGGTATAGTGGGCTCTCGCCCGCAGCTTCTCGTAGCAATGGTGTGATCTGTGCCGCAGGATATGGTTGTTCCGCACGAAATGCCCCAGTAGGCATTCCGGGAAAAGGATCTTGCTCAAAGACACCCCTTGCTGCCGCCTCTAGCTCCGCACGATTCTGGGGAGGAGTCTCTCCTCTCCTTTCGTATATATCAGCACCAAATAATCCAGCAGGAGTTGACGTAGGTGGCAGGTCTCCCATCTGCCTCTCATAGCCTTCAGGGCTGGTACGATAAGGCAAAATACCCATTACCGACATCGGTCCTGGTGCAAAGGATCTTTTGATAAACTCAGTTAGCTGGGCAGGGTCAGTAAATGGTCTATCTCTACCTAGCTGCTGGATATTAGCCATTATGTTAGGTAATACCGTTGTCTCAAAGCTCTGATGGTACTCCCTATCGGCAGAGGTAGTCGGATAAGGGCTAAGTATCCCTAACTTAATTGCCTCTTGCCGTATGGCCTGCTGTATCTTATCCGCGTTGAACAACAGATCAGACGCTTCAAATGCCTGATAGTTTATTTCTAGCTGAGTTGCATTTGTTTTAATATGGCTGTTTAAAATATCCCTAATATCGGATGACGAAATACCAGGTTGAAAAGCCAATCCTGCGACTGTGCTCTCTAGCGACTCTATGTCCTTGGAAGTTACTAATCTCGGATCTATCTCGTTCCCATATAGTAGCTCCGTAACTAGCTTCCCTGGATTGTTTTGTATGCTTGATAACGCTGATTTTTCTGCCTCGAACTTGGCTTTTTCTTGTGCCTCTAAAGCCGCCCGAACTCGGGGGTCGAGTAGGCCCCACTCCTCACCCGATGGAGGAACAAATTCATCAGTATCCAGTCGGAGAGCGCCAGTAGGAACCCTCCCGGCCTCGATGTCAGCAACCCGTTCCTTTATTTGTCTCTCTATACGGATTCTTTGATCAAAATCTGGCTTAAATTGGTCGAGGAAGGCAGATGGCTTTTCAGTTGTCGGGTTCTGTGCCTCTCTCAGTAAGTGTCCAGAAAACTCCGTTCGGTCGGCTGGAGATAAGGCGTCATAGTTTTCCCCTAAATAGCTCTTAAGAGCATTCCTAGCTTTTGTTATGTCGGTGATGTTGGACCAGGCAGTTGTGAGTTGTTCGCTTGCTCTAAAGGAGCTTTCTAAGCCTTCGAACAGCCTATCTAAGTTTTCTTTCGCCTCATCCGGGTCTTCGATGCCGGCAAACCAGACCATGGCTTGCTCGGGAGTTGGCTTTGTGCCGTAAGGATGATTCTGAACGTACGAATTGTAACGGTCTCGATATATCCCGATTAACCTATTTGCTTCTGTAGGATCTATAGTCCTACCTTCTCGCAAGTTATTGAATCCTGTCCTAGCCTGTTCCCAAGATATCTGGTTGTCTGACTTCTCCCCCGCGTAATAGTCCTTAATAATTTCCGGCAATTCAGTTTGGACGATGTGATTCAGTAGGTTCTGTTTGGCGGAGTAGATCTGTGTATTCGTATAATCTGAGAGGCCAGCTTCTATATTGGTGAATCCCTCTTTTGCAATTGTGCGTAGCCTAGTTTGAATATCGTCTGGTAGGTCGTAAAAGCTACTAAAAGTGGGAATAGTGGGAGCTTTACGATCATCGCCGTACAGCATTGGGTCGGGAGTTATATCAGTGCCTTCTCTATACTCGGGGACAACGGGCTGTGGCTCCCGATCCCTTGCTATCATCTGATTGTTAAAGAAAGCGTTAAGGTTCTTATCTGATAAATTGGACGCCGCAAAATCTTCGACGAGCTTTTCCTGCCTTTTCCCAATCGCAGTTGCAGCGGGTTCATCGATGAATTCCTGCCTAATGAGAGGTGAAGGCAAGTTGAATAGAGGATCTTTTAGCTCCTTGCCTAACACTCGTGAGCGAATATTGTTTTCTTCCCCTTTTACGACAGGAACTATGGCTTGTTCATATGTGCCGCTATATTTGGTAGCCTCCAAAGACACATCTCGGTCTGATCGATTCAGCGAATCCAAAATTGCCGTATTAACGTCGCCGCGATCGAGAATGTTCCTATCTATAAGTTGAAATCTCTGTGCAGTTATTCGATCCTCTCGCAGGAGATGGTGGGGAAATCTACGGAGGATTTTCTGGTAATCATTTATATGTTGGAAGATCACCTGAAGGTCTCTGGGTTGACCTGCCATTTTTTCTGAAGTTATCGACACAGATTGTGGAGTAGGGCCACTAAACAGATTCTGCCATATGGTGTTGTAAATGTACTCACTAGATCTATCCCATGTTCTTAGAGGAATCACCTCCCCTGGAGTCTCTGGATCAACCCCAGCTAGGGGTTTAATCAAACTTGCATGGGGTTGTATGCCCTGTGCTATGTCCCAAATGACCTCTTTGACGTACTCTTCGGTATATGGACCCTCTACTTCGGCCTTTCGCTGTTGCTTTTCAAAACGGTCGGCATCAAATGGCCTAAAGACAGGCTGACCTCTTTGTTCTGCGAGGGCGCGACCGACCATAGCTTCGGTCTGAGAGGATAAACCCTCCTCCTCCTCCTCTTTCTGTCCACCAGCCCGATCATTGAGTATTGCCGTGATTGCTGCTATACGTTCCCGGTATAGCCTAAGCTGAACTGTGTCTAGCCCAAGATCACGTTCTGTAGGGGCTGCCATTTAGGGCCTCTCTCTCTTGAGGACATTGACGTTCATGCCGTTCTCTCGAGCCCATTTATATATCGGGTCGTCTTGAGGGCGTGGACGTATTTGGCCCACGGTTATGTCTACTTGCTCGTGAAACCGATCGAGTGCCACATCTATAGGCAGCTTTAGGGGATCAAGGCGATGAATATCTCGGGGCATCGTAACGACTCCTTGTAGGGGCTTAGGGGACTTGCTGTCCTGAAGGCATCCTGCGACCGCCGCCCGTAGCGGACGCTAGCTGGTTACCGAGTAGGTCTATACCTCCAATACCCTGGGGGAAGACGGACTCCTGCCCTTCGTTGGAGGCTACTCGAGCCTGTTGGAGATTGGCTTCACCGGGACGTTGGAGCTGAGAGAGGCCCGGAGAGAACTGATTGCCGGTATTCATCCCTGCGGGAACGTCTGCGGCAGCTCCAAGCTGTGCCGGCAGGTCGAGTCTTCGAGCGGCCTCTTCCACCTGTTGCGGCATGAGGGCCTCCAGGATGCGCTCTGCGGCCATCTGGTTCTGCTCCTCTAGCGGGTTGGTGATACCGGAGCGTTTCTGTGCCTCGTACAGGCTTATGATGCCTGACTTCCACAGCCGTTCGGCCAGTATGGACTCTCTTTCCCTCTCCTCCGGCGCCTCGGCCTTCAAGAAGACGCGGTTCTCGTAGAACCCCTTTATGTCGTCCGGGCTTATGGACTGATCGAAGGAGTGGACCTCAGACCGCGCACGGACAGTAATGCGGCCTCGTATTTTATTCTCCACCAGCATTGCAAAGCGTTTGTTGCACTCTTCCATAGCCCTTGCGAGCCCGTCGGCGTAAGGGCCGAAGACCAAACGGCCCATCCCGCTCAAGACGGAGATCCCGAACCCGGTGCTAACGCCGCTGGGACGTATTCCCCTGACCACGTTGGGGAACGTAGCCTCTTCTATCATGGTCTGGACCATAGATAGCTGGTTGAGTATCTCTTGAGGGGGCGTTATCAGAGGAGACGGCATTACCGTCACGCCTCGGGTAACGATGTTCTTGGAGCCGAACAGCTCGTAGGCGTCCTTGACGTTTTCGGCCTCTTGCCGGTTGCCGTGGAAGTCTACGGTACGCCATGCGTACTGCCTGAGTATCGCTTCGTACTGGGTTATGAGACGCGCCTCGGTGTCGAGCAGGTTGTGGACGGGCTTGAGTATGCCCTGATATCTCTGCTCGGGCCTACCCGAGTTAAAGTCCAAGGACGTTGCGGGTATTATCGGGACGTAGGGCAAAAACCCGTAGTTATGCTCCATCGGCGGCAGCACGAAGTCCCCGTCCGCCATGTACGCAACATGGGTCTCCGACCAGAACTCCGACCACGTTGCAGAGGAATTCGCCTCTTTTGCGGGCATCCACTCTGGAAAACGGTGCCGTATGTCTCTAACGGTAGTCTCGTAGCACTCGAAGGCCCATCTCGGTCCCAGTCGGGAGTCGTCCCAGGTCATATATTTCGGGTTTACGTTATCGACTCTTATGGGGAAGGAGATATTCCTATCTTCCATGAACTTCGAGAGGGACTCACGGTACTCTTTTTCGGACGGGAAGTCTTTCATCTGCGGCGCGTTGGGCCACAGGTCTGCGTCGAAGGTTACTTTGAGCCATCCCAGTCCGTAGGCTATCTCGTGTTTGGCGCCGGTATTGAGCACGGCCTTTGGGACGTGCATCCATACGCCCTGATAGAACTTCTTGAGCCTCTCTGCGCGGTCTTTAGCCCTTGGGGAGGGCTCAGGGACTGCAAAGGTCGGGTTAGAGACATCTACGTGGTCGGTGGCGACGTTGATTATGGCGCGTGACGTTGCCGGTCGCACCGGATCGACTGCCATATCGACGGGAACCGGTATCGGGTTCCGCCCATAGTAGTAGTCTTCTTCCTCGTCGCACTGATTATGGAACTGCCTGTAGTAGATGTCCGCTTCGGACTTGGTCGATTTGAGGGATTCGAGAGTGGGAGATCTCCCTTTGACCTCGAAGATGTCCTCTTCATTGCGTATTGCCGTAAGGACCATCGGCTAGCTCCTCATATCTGAATCCCTTATCTAGGGCGACCTAGTAAGTCCTTTTACGTTTGCCATTGACTCCGTTTGTAAAGGCGGTTCTCCCTGGGGTAGACGGGACGCTCCTAGGAGTACTATAGTGCCTTCCAGGAATGGTGCGTCGAAGCTTGGGGAAAATCTTTTTACGGAGGGGCATGTAGGGAAGCGGCTTCGTAGAAGTAGGCCGTGCCTTCGTAGGTCTAGGCATAGGGGACATAGGGTCGTAAGGGTCTTCACGTCGTAGGTCAGCTCTACGGTAACTCGGGGGGAGCATGGGGACTCTAGCCGTCCTACGTGGACTCTTGGTGGCAGGTTTCTTCTTAGGATGGGGCATGGTTTCCTCCTACGGTCTTCATATCTGCATTCCTGAGCGTTCGGCACGATCGAGTATTCGTTTGGCCTTTCGTTCCCGCATGAGCTGCGCGCCCAGCGAGTTCCCGTTCCAGCCGTACATCTCTTGTTGCGTTGGCATGTACCGACCGGAACTCAGTCTGCCGATAGTACCAGCATCCTCCGGGGGATTGCACGCTTCGAGGCACAGTGCAAGGGCAAAGACCTCGTCGTCGTGCTCTCCCGGAGGGGCCTCAGCCCTTATCCTGAGCCCTCCGCTGCTCCTTCTGTACTGGAAGGCACGAAGCTGCCTCAAAAGGGCTGGTATGGGAGGGAAGGAGATCGTCTCTCTTTCCATTGCGACGACAAGCGTGGACAGCAGCCCGTCTCGATTGGCCCCGGTGATGCTGTACCCGTCTCCTTCGATGGGAAGCTCCAGACTTACAAGCTCTTGGACCATCGCTTTGCCCATGCCGGAGGCGTCGGGCACGAGGTTTTGAACTCCCCACTCTTTGCAGAGCAGCGCGATGTGGTGTTTTGCCTGGGGCCATGGGGTTCCGTCCCATAGATGGTGGAAAACGACCGCTCTAGAGTCTGCGTCCATCACTATCAAGACGGTGAAGTCCCTGCTAACCCCGAGGTCGAGGCCCGCAACGTAGTTTCGGCCGGGTATGGGTTCGTTGAGGGAGTCACCTTTGATGCAGCTTTCGACGTTTTTGAAAAAGCCGGCGCTTACGGTCCTGTCCGCGAGGTACATACGGCGCCATGCGGACTCGGGCATGACCTCTCGGTCCGTCTCGACCTCGTCTTTGTCCTCGTCGGTGAGCATGGGGTTGTCATAGACGGTGGCATGTTTGTAGAAGTACCTTTTATTGGTAGTCCTTTGCGCGAACGCGCACCCTTTCCAGAACCAGTGCTCCGGGTATAGTGCGGGTATCCCTTCGTAAACGGCACGGCCCATCCTGCTTTTGTCCCTGAGCATGGGTTTTGCCTTTACGAACGCCTCGTCGCGTATGTCCTGGCTCTCTTGCATCCACAGAAAGTCCAAACCAACGCTCTGCAACGTCTCGGGGTCGTGTGCGGACTTCACCTCTATGAGTCCCCACCTCGGATCTTTGCCGTCTACTCCGTTGAGATAGATCAAACGCTCCGCACGGTTGATCTCCTTGATAAACGCAGAAGGCAGAAGCTGCAAAAGCTCGTGCCATGTCTGCAACCCCTGATTCATCGCCGGAACGACTATCCAGGCGTGCATCCCAGGAGGAACCCTCGCAGAATCGTACTCCCTGTTCAGAGAGTCCCTGTAGCACAAAAGCAACTCCCCGAACGCACCACGACCCTTCCCCCACCTACGAGCTGCCTCTACGTACTTCTCGTTGGCCTTGGACTCGTGAAGGTCTTTTTGACCGTCGTGAGGAGAGTAATATCGAGATATGTCGATACTCATCGGTCCGGTCCAAACTCAAACTCCAACGCGCCGACTCCCATATCGCGTCCGTTGGAACTGATCGTCCCATCCCCCTTGACGACCTTGTCCAGCGGCGTCCCTTTAAGCACTCGAGCGGCGGCTATGCGATCGCTCATCTTAGCCCCCTTTTGACCGCCCTTCATAACCCTCATAAGGAAATCGTCCGCATCCCTTCTAAGAACCTCTGGTGGGTACTGAATGGTATGATCGACCCCCAAACCCTTCGCGACCTCCACCGCCATCGAAAAGTTGGAGTTCCCCTTCCGGTTCTCCCTCAACCACCTCTCTCCCAAACCCAAGTCCCGAGCCGCCGCCACATGCGTTGCGGTATCCACCCTCGCGTAC
>Ga0114905_1000780_pt1 | contig 18883 bp, 11 predicted proteins | sample MalvireepMed_b05_FD_83499 | JGI IMG/M metagenome (GOLD analysis project Ga0114905, IMG submission 83499) | Marine viral communities from the Global Malaspina Expedition - Malaspina viral metaG DeepMed_b05 | ecosystem: Environmental > Aquatic > Marine > Oceanic | place: Mediterranean Sea...
GCTGCGGTCGGGCCACAACGGCGGGTTCGGCGCGGGCAACAACATTGGCATTCGCGCGGAGCTTGCCAACGGCGACGCGCCGGAGTTCGTCTATATCCTCAACTCCGACGCCTTTCCCGCCCCCGATGCCATTTCCAGGCTTCTGGCGCATCTGCGCACCAATCCGCAGGCGGGCTTTGCCGGCAGCCACATCCACGGACCCGAAGGCGATCCGCACGTGACCGCCTTCCGCTTCCCGTCGATCCTGTCGGAACTGGAAGGGGCGGCCCGGTTCGGCCCGATCTCGCGTCTTCTGGCGCGCCACCGGGTGCCGCTGGACCTGCCCGAACAGGCGCAACGGGTCGACTGGCTGGCCGGGGCGTCGATGCTGATGCGGCGCGACGTGCTGGAACGGATCGGCCTCTTCGACGAGACCTTCTTTCTCTATTTCGAGGAAACCGACTTCTGCCTGCGCGCCGCCCGCGCCGGGTTCGAGACGCATTACGTGCCTGCCAGCCGCGTTGCGCATATCGGGTCGGTCTCGACCGGGATGAAGACCTGGAAGAAGATGCCCGGCTACTGGTACGACAGCCGCTGGCATTACTTCGTCAAGAACCATGGCCGCGGCTATGCCGTCGCCGCGACGCTGGCGCATCTCGCGGGCGGGCTGCTGTGGCGTTTGCGCCGGGTGATCCAGCGCAAGCCGCCCGCTGATCCGCCCGGCTTTCTGCGCGGTCTGATCCTGCATGACCTGCGGGCTCTGTTCCGGCGCCGCCCGGCCCTCGCGGCCCCGCTTGCGCCGACGCTGCGGCTCAAGGCAACCCCGGAGTAACTGACATGTCCAGCTTTACCGCCCTCGTGATCGGCAACCAGTCCCTGACCCTTCAGTGCAGCGAAAAGCTGCTGGCGCGCGGGCACCGGATTGCGGCGCTGGTGACACGCAACACCGACCTTGCGGACTGGGCCGCGGGGCAGGGGATCCGGGTGATTGCGCCGGGCAAGAGGTTGGCGGACCGGCTCGCCGGGCTGAGCTGCGACTGGCTGCTGAGCATCGCCAATCTCGACATGCTGCCGCAACCGGTTTTGGATATCGCCGCAAAAGGTGCGGTGAATTTCCACGACGGACCGCTGCCGCGGCACGCTGGTCTCAACGCCCCGGTCTGGGCGCTGATCGAGGGAGAAACCCGGCACGGCATCACCTGGCACCGGATGACGGGCGATGCCGACACCGGCGACATCCTCGTGCAGCGGCGGTTCGACATCGGCGCCGAGGACACGGCGCTGACGCTCAACACCAAGTGTTTCGCCGAAGGTCTCGACAGTTTCGACGCGTTGTGCGTGGCGCTGGAGTCCGGCACGCCCGAGGCGCAGCCCCAGGACCTGTCGCAGCGCAGCTACCACGCGCTGGCCGACCGGCCCGAGCACGGCGGCAAGCTGGAGTTTGCCCGACCCGCCGAAGACCTGGAGCGGCTGGTGCGCGCACTGGATCACGGCGGCTACTGGAACCCGCTTTGCACCGCGAAGATGCACGTCGCCGGTAGGCTCTGGCACATCGGCGCGGCGCGGCTGACCGATGGCAGCGGCGCGCCGGGCACGGTTCTGGCGGCGGATGACACGCGCCTCACGGTGGCCTGCGGGACGGGGGCGCTGATCCTGTCCGGTCTGCGCACAAGCGATGGCGTGGCGATCGCGCCCTCGGACAGGCTCGCCGCGGGCGATGTGCTGGATGCGCCGCTGGCCGACGATGCGCTGCGGGACCTCGCCCGGCATGACGGCTATTGGCGGGATGTCCTGCGCGATACGGCGCCGGTACGGCTGGCGCGGATGGGGGTGCAGAGCGGCGAGACGACGTACCTGACCCTCTCGTCCGCGGTGACGCCCGCGCATGTCGCGCTTTGGGCGCGGCACCTGGTCGAGGCGGGCAACGATCTGGCCCTGCGCCATGGCGGGCTGTCGGGCAGCCCGCTGGTGTCCCCGTGGGTGCCGCTCCGCCTGCCGGAGGCAGAGGCCGACGCGATCCACGATGCGATCGAGCGCAACTGGCAACACGTCGGCTTTGCCGCCGACCTGCCCCGGCGCGACCCGGCCATCGGCGCGCTAGACACGCCGCAGATTGCCCTGTCGCTGGACGCCGGCCCGGTTCCGGGCGCCGCCCTGACGGTCGAGATCGGTAACGACGGCTGCCTGCTGCATGCGGATACAGGCGTCTTTTCGGCGGAACACGCGGCCTTGCTTGCGGCGCGTCTGGATCATGTCGCGAATCACGGGACGCCTGATGGCGACGCGCTCTTGCCGGTCCTGCCCGCCGCGGAACGCGACCTTGTGCTCAACCGCTGGAACGACACCGCCACGGATTTCGACCGCAGCCTGACCATGCATCGCGCATTCGAGGCACAGGTGGCGCGGACGCCCGATGCGACCGCGCTGGTCTTCGAGACCGAAAGCCTCACCTATGCAGAGCTCAACGCCCGCGCCAACCGCGTCGCGCATGTGTTGCGCGACATGGGCGTGGGGCCGGATACGGTCGTCGGATTGTGCACCCGCCGGTCTGTGGACCTGATGGTGGGCGCGCTGGCGATCCTCAAGGCGGGCGGCGCCTACCTGCCGATGGACCCGGCCTATCCCGCCGACCGGCTGGCGCATTTCGCGACCGACAGCGGCGCGCCGGTTATCGTCACGCAAGGCGATCTTCGGCCGACGCTGCCATCGCACGGCGCGCAGGTTCTGGTGCTGGATGCCGATCCGCGGATCGAAGCGGCCCCGGTCGGAAACCTGCCCGACAGCTCGGGGGCCGAGAACCTCGCCTATCTCATCTACACCTCGGGCAGCACCGGACTGCCCAAGGGCGTGATGATCGAACACCGCAACGTCATCAATTTCTACGCCGGGATGGACCAGCGCATCGCCCATGATCCGGCGGGCACCTGGCTGGCGGTCACGTCGCTGTCCTTCGACATCTCGGTTTTGGAGCTCTTCTACGCCACCGCGCGCGGCTTCAAGGTGGTGCTGACCTCGGACGCGGATCGTGGCCTCATTTCGAACGGGCCGCTGCCGTCGGTCGGCGGCATGGAGTTCTCGCTCTACTACTGGGGCAATGACGACGGCGTCGGTCCCGAGAAGTACAAGACCCTGATCGAAGGCGCGAAATTCGCCGACGAAAACGGCTTTGTCGCGGTCTGGACGCCCGAGCGGCATTTCCACGCCTTCGGCGGCCCCTATCCGAACCCGTCCGTGACCGGTGCCGCTGTTGCCGGGTTCACCAAGAACATCGGCGTGCGCGCGGGGTCCTGTGTCGCACCCCTGCACCATCCCGCGCGGATCGCCGAGGAATGGGCGGTGATCGACAACCTCACCAATGGCCGCGCCGGCATGGCCATCGCCAGCGGCTGGCAGCCCGACGATTTCGTGCTGCGCCCCGAGAACACACCACCCGACAACAAGCCCGCGATGATCGAAACCATCGGCACCCTGCGCAAGCTTTGGTCCGGGGAGCCGGTCGCCTTTCCGCGCAAGGACGGCACGCTGCACGAGGTGGTGACGCAGCCGCGCCCCGTGTCGAAAGAGCTGCCTGTCTGGGTCACCACCGCCGGCAATCCCGAGACCTGGAAAGAGGCCGGGCGGCTGGGTGCCAACGTGCTGACGCACCTTCTGGGCCAGTCCATCGACGAGGTGGCGGGCAAGATCACGCTCTACCACGAGGCGCTGCGCGAGGTGGGGCACGACCCCGCGGACTTCACCGTCACGCTGATGCTGCACACCTGCCTGGCCGACACCCGCGAGGCCGCGCGCGAGATCGCGCGCGAGCCGATGAAGGACTATCTGCGCTCGGCGGCGGGTCTCATCAAGCAATACGCCTGGGCGTTCCCGGCCTTCAAGAAACCCGAGGGGGTGAAAAATCCCTTCGAGCTCGACCTTGGATCGCTGAGCGAGGACGAGCTGGAAGGCATCCTCGATTTCGCCTTCGAGCGCTATTTCAACGACAGCGGCCTGTTCGGCACCGTCGAGGATGCGCTGGCGCGGACCGAACAGCTCAAGCAGATCGGCGTGGGCGAAATTGCCTGCCTCATCGACTACGGCATGGCGCCGGACGCGGTGCTGGACGGGTTGCGCCCGCTGGCCGAGGTCAACCGGCTGGCCAATCAGCATACGGAACTGGCGACGGACGATTTCTCTATCGCGGCGCAGATCCTGCGCCATGACGTCACGCACCTGCAATGCACCCCGTCGATGGCACGCATGATCGCGATGAACGATGAGGCGCGGTTTGCCCTGCGCGGCGTGCAGCACCTGATGCTGGGCGGAGAGCCGCTGCCTGGCGCGCTGGTGGCGGAGTTCGGCAAGATCACCAAGGCCCGGATCACCAACATGTACGGCCCGACGGAAACCACGATCTGGTCCTCGACGGAACCGGCGCTTGCGGGCGACGGTGTGGTCAACATCGGTCTGCCGATCGCCAACACCCAGCTTTACGTTCTGGATGACGCACAGGAGCCGTCGCCCATTGGCGTGCCCGGGGAACTCTGGATCGGCGGCGAGGGCGTGACGCGCGGCTACTGGAACCGGACCGAACTGACGGCCGATCGGTTCCGCGACAACCCGTTCCATCCAGGCCGAATGTACCGCACCGGCGACCTCGTGCAGCGTCGCGCCGATGGCCGCATCGACTTTGTCGGGCGTGTCGATCACCAGATCAAGCTGCGCGGTCACCGGATCGAGCTGGGCGAGATCGAGGCCGCTCTCGAGGCACAGGCGGGCGTGCAGCAGGCGGTCGTCGCCGCACGAGAGGATCAGCCGGGCGACGTCCGGCTGGTCGGGTATTACAGCGCCGGCGCGGACCTGGGCGAAGCCGCGCTGAAAGCGGCGCTGGCCGAGGTGCTGCCCGAGGTGATGGTGCCGTCGCGATTCGTCCGGCTGGAAAGCTTTCCGCTGACGCCGAACAAGAAGGTCGACCGCAATGCCTTGCCGGCGCCGAAGTCGCCGCAGGCCAAGGCCCCGGCGCCGCGACCCGCGGCGGCCCGAACGCGGCAGGCGAGCGGTGACGTGGAGGCGCGCGTCGGCGCCGTCTGGTGCCGGGTGCTGGGCATCGAGTCCGTGTCGGGCCGCGACAATTTCTTCGACCTCGGCGGTCACTCGCTGCTTGCCGTGCAGACCCACCGCCTTCTGCGCGAAGAGATGGGCGCGGCGAAGCTGTCGATCACCGACATCTTCCGCTTCCCGGTGCTGTCGGCGCTGGCGGGCCGGGTCGCAGAGCTGATCGACCCGGCGCAGGCGCCCGCGCCGCAAGCCGCGCCCGCACTGCCGACCCGTGCCGCTCCGGTCGTCACCGCACCGGCGCCGCAATTGCACCCGCAGCCCGCCAACACCGACCGCGCCCGGATGCGCAGCGACGCGATGGCGCGCCGGAGGGCGATGCGTGCGCGCCGCAGCGCCTGAGGTCTTGGCACCCCAGGAACTCGAGGCGCTGTGCAGGACGCTGCAGGCGCAGATGCCCACAGGAGTCGCGCTTGCGATGACCCGCGCGGGCGGCGACTTGCCTGCGCTTTACCCCGCAGAGTCCGCGGCGATGACCCGTGCCGTGCCGCGCCGGGTCGCAGAGTTCACCGCCGGCCGCGCCGCGGCACGCATGGCGCTGTCGCAGCTTGGCGTGGCGCCGGTGGCGATCCCCATGGGCAGCGACCGCGCGCCGGTCTGGCCCTCGGGCCTCTGCGGCAGCATCAGCCACATGGACGGCCTGTGCATCGCGGTCGCGGCACGCGAAGGCAACATCGCGGCGTTGGGCATCGATGTGGAATCGGCGGCCGCTCTGGATGCCGACCTGATGCCGTCGATCGCCACGTCGCTGGAGTTGCGGAGGATGGGCGGCGCGCCCTCCTTGGCCGCCAAGCGCCTCTTTTCCGCGAAGGAAGCCGCCTACAAGGCGCAGTTTCCGCTCAGCCGCCGGGTGTTCGGCTTTCACACCCTCGGATTGGCTGAACGACAAGCCGATACCCTGACGTTCCGCTTTTCGGAGGAGGTTCCCCCCTTCGTCGCGGGGTCGCGGATCGTGGTGCGGCAATGGGAAATCGCGGGGCTTTGCCTGTCCCTCAGCGTGCTGCGTCGCTGAATATGGCGAAAATGTGTTCAGAAACACGCATTTGGAAATGATCTGTTTCCCTTGGCCCCTAGGAAATACGTGGCAAAATTAGGGCGAATTGCCTAGATTGGGGCGTGAAGAAGGCGTGTGCCGGGCGGTATGGGACCAGACCCCAGGATCTACCCGGGCGCTTTCTTCACGAACGCATTGGGGGCCCATTGCGGGAGCAGTCAGATGAACCAGTTCCAGTCCGTTGACGAGGTGATGGCCGCGTTGCGCCGCCGCGCCTATCTGATCGTGCCGATCTTCCTGCTGGGCTGCGTGCTGTCGCTGTATTTCGCGGCCAACATGATCAAGATGTACGAGGCCACCGCCGTCGTGCAGATCGAGGAAGCCCGCATTCCCGAAGCCATGTCCGGTGCCGCCGCCGAGGGAGAAGACGCGACCCTTCGCTTGCGGCTGATCGAACAGCGGCTGATGGCGCGCGACAATGTCATCGCGATCATGGACGACCTGGAAATCTATACCGACGATCCCGAACTGTCGCTCAACGAACGGGTGGCGCGCATGCGCGAATCCGTGCGCATCGTCGAGATTCGCGATGATTCCCCGTCCTGGCAGCGCGGCGCCGCCACCGGCCTTTACATCACCGCCCAGGTCGACGATCCGGTCAAGGCGGCGGCGCTGGCCAACGAACTGGCCCGGTCGCTGGTTGAACAATCCGCCACCCGGGCCGAGACACGTGTCCGCGACACCTTCGATTTCTTCAATTCGGAATCGGAACGCGTAGAGGCGGATATCACCGCAATCGAGAACCGCATCGCCACGTTCAAACGCGAGAATGCGGGCTACCTGCCGGAAGGCCTGGCACTTTTGCGCAGCGAGGCCGGGTCGCTGCGCGAGGCCGATCTGCGGCTGGACCAGGAGATCGTGACCCTGCAAAGCAATTCCGAGCGGCAGCGCGAAGAGGTGCTGGACCGCCAGATCGCCCTGCTGCAAGAGCAAAAAGCCCTGATCGCCGCCCGGCTGACCCGCATCGAAGAGCAGATCCGCGAGGCCCCGGAGGTCGAGCGCACGCTGGGCGCGATGGAACGCGAGCTCAGCCGTCTGCAGGAACAGTACACGGTCATCACCCGCCGCACTGCCGAGGCGGAGATGGGACAGATGCTCGAGGACCGGGCGCAGTCGGATCGTTTCGAAATTCTCGAAACCGCGCTGGTGCCCGAATTCTCGATCTCGCGCAGCCGCAAGCGCACGGCGGTGATGGGGGCCTTTGCCAGCCTGCTGCTGGGCATCGGCGCGGCCTTCCTGGCCGAGATGCGCAACCCGGCAATCCGCACTCCTGCGCAGATGGAGCGGGCGCTGGGTCTGCAGCCCGTCGTGTCGATCCCGCCAATCAAGACTCGCCGGGACATTCGTGGCCGCCGGATCAAGTGGGGCGCGGCGTTGCTAGCGGTCGCGCTGGCGATCTTCGGGGTCGTGCGCTTCTTCGGAGAGAAGATCTGGCAGCTGGGGCTGGACCGCATCCTGCCGCGCCTGTCGCAAACCTGACAGGGAGGCGACGCGCGCCTGCGCCTGGCGAAACCGGTCTCAGTAGGCGTATTTCGCCGGGTTTGTGCCTTCGGCCCTGTTCAGGACCATGCCCAGAAGCGGCGTCTGTTCGCCCAGGCGGCGCTCCACATCCTTGACTTCGGCATCGGTGGTCAGCCCGCCGCCCACCACAAGCAGAACCGCATCGAAATGCGCGCGGAAGGCGATCACGTCGTCCGAGCTGAGCGCCGGCGGCATGTCGTAGATCACCACGTCCGGGCGCAGCGTGTCGGTCATGGTCTTCAGCGTCTGCGCGGTGACAGGGTCCTGCAGCAATTCCGACGCGTAATCCTCTGTCACGTCGTTGAAGCCGAAGGCGATGTTGCGCCCGACATTCATCGCGTTGGGTCCGGGACGCCGCAGATGGTCGGCCGGATCGACCCGGCCCCGCAGCATGTCGCCGATACTGCCTACAGACTTCTGCCCGAAGGTCTTGTGCAAAGTGGGCGCACGCATGTCGAGATCCAGGAGCAGGGTCGCGCAGTTTTCCTGGCGCGCGAGGCTGATGGCGAGGTTGGCGGCGGTGAAGGTCTTGCCGCAGCCCTTGGTCGGAGAGGTGATCGCCACCCGGGACCAGCCCCGCTCGGCCAGTGCCTGCAAGAGCCGGGTGCGCAGCACGTCAAAGGTGGTGTGCGCCGGATCCTGGCGGGCGGCGGTGATGATGCGGTTGCGTTCGAGCATGCGGGCGTCGAGGTCGAAGGTGCTCAACCGCTGCCAGCTTGAGGCCGCGTCCTGCGGCGCGACGACAGCGTCTGACACCCGCCGCTCCGGGTCGAGCGCAAGGACAGGCGCAGGCGCCGGCGGTACTTCGGCGGGTGGGGCAGTTTCGCCCTGACGCATGGCATTCGTCACCGCCAGACTTTGGGCCTCGGCCTCGCTCCGCGTCGCCGCCGCCTGCTTCCGGCGGGCGTCTTCCTCTTCGCGCTGGCGGCGCTCGGCGGCTTCGCGTTCAGCTTTTGCCTGCGCTTCCGCCTTCGCTCGGGCGGCCTCCTCCGCGCGCTTCCGGCGAGCGTCTTCCTCAGCGCGCTTGCGGCGCTCGGCGGCTTCTCGTTCGGCCTTGGCCTGGGCTTCGGCCTTCGCTCGGGCGACTTCCTCCGCCTGCTTCCGGCGGGCGTCTTCCTCTGCGCGCTGGCGGCGCTCGGCGGCTTCGCGTTCGGCTTTTGCCTGCGCTTCGGCTTTCGCGCGGGCGCTGTCCTCCGCCGTCTTCCGGCGCGCCTCTTCCTCGGCGTGCTTGCGACGCTCTGCAGCTTCGCGTTCGGCCTTGGCCTGAGCTTCGGCCTTCGCTCGGGCGGCTTCCTCCGCCTGCTTTCGGCGGGCTTCGTCCTCCGCCTGCTTGCGACGTTCGGCGGCCTCGCGCTCGGCCTTGGCCTGCGCTTCGGCTTTCGCTCGAGCGGCGTCTTCCGCTTTGCGGCGTGCCTCATCCTCGGCCTGCTTGCGGCGTTCGGCAGCCTCGCGTTCGGCCCTTGCCTGTGCCTCGGCCTTCAAGCGGCTGCGTTGCTCGGCTTCGGCGCGTTCAGCCTCGATCTGGCGGCGACGCGCGTTCTGGGCGGCCTGCATCTCGGCTTCGGCCTGCCGGGCGCGGCGGGCGAGGCGTTGTTCGCGGGTTTCCAGCGGCGGGATCGGGGCGTCTTCGGCGGTGGTCGGCCGCGGTGTCAGCGCGTCCGAGGGGTCAGGCGCCGCGGGGCGGTTCTTGCGCCGGTACTTGGGACCGTCTGCCATGTTCACGCTTCCACTCTCCGCACGCTCTGGCCACCCGCCCGCGCGCGGACGGAGGTGCCGAATGCCGTACCTGTTGCGTGTCTAGCGTGCATCCGCACTCGCCTGTTTGTTTCTTCGGCGCATCCCCGGCCGGGGCGCGCACAATGACTGCTGCGTTTCGTTACACCAAAGAAATCTGTCCAGAATAAGTCCGAAACGCGGGGATTGTTTACGCACCGTGACCTGTTGCGCCGATCCGGGACGCCAAGCTCAGATGCCAAAGAGATTGGCATCGGTGATGGCTTTTTCAATGAACCGGTCGCGTTCGGGCTCGGGAGTCCAGCCCAGCATCTCCTTGGGTTTGTCGTTCACGAAGGGCGAAAAATGCGCGCGGCTCTTCCAGTCGGCCAGCGACGGGCGGATCACGCCGGGCCGCCGCAGGGCGTATTTCTTGAGCGCGTACTTGACGGCATCGGAGGCGTAGAAGGCATAAAGATTGCCGGAACTGACCCGGATACGGGCGCCCAAACTGCGGTGGATGGCGTCGAAATAACCGCGGCCCGACAGCATCCGGTCCCCCACGAGGTTGAAGCTCTGGCCCACCGCGGCGTCGGCGTCGATCATCCGAACCAGCCCGTCGGCCACGTCGTCGATCAGTACGAAGGGCAGGATGTTGTGCCCGTGTCCCCAGATCCGTACCGCTCCCGCGCCGTGCCAGCGCCCGATGCCCCAATGCTGCAAGGGCCCACCCGCACCGACGACGATGCCGGGGCGCGCGATGACCAGCGGCAGGCCCCGCGTCGCGTGCAACCGCAAGAGCTGCCGTTCGCATTCGGCCTTGGAGCGGGCGTAGATGTTGCGGTCGGACATGTCCGCCGGAAACCCGGTGTCCTCGGTGATCTTTTGGGACGGGTCGCTCATGTCGTAGCTGGCGATGGTGCCGGTGTAGATCAGCCGATTGACCCCAGCGTCCATGGCCGCCTCGGCGATGCCGGTGGCGACGGCCACGTCGTTGCGCAGCGCGTCGTCCCAGGTCTTGTCCATGGATTTGGCGAGGTTGAAGACGACCTCGATACCCTTCATCGCCTCGGTGAGCGCCGCGCGGTCGCGCAGGGACACGCCCACCGTCTCGACGCTGTCGGGCAGGTCGGGGAAGGGTCCGTGGCGTCCGCGCGACAGCACCCGCACGTCGCGTCCGTCGGCCACCAGCCGCCGCGTCAGCGCCCGCCCGATGAAGCCGGTGCCGCCGATGACCATGGCGGTAGGCTTGGGCTTGCGGGTCTGCACCGCGGGGGCTGCCGGGGTGAGCGCGTCCTCGGGCAGCAGCGCCAGCGCGTCGTCCAGCGCCTGCATCACCGTCACGGCGCTGGCGCCGGAAAAGCGCGGGTCGGCGGGCCTGTCGCGGCGCAGCGCGTCGTAGACACCGGCGTTCATGCCGCGAAAGCTGAGGCCGTAGGGCGATTTCGCATTCAGGGACCGCAGCTGCGTGCCCGCGTTGCGCAGCCCTTCGCGCAGGTGTTGCCAGCCGATGTCCATCTGCCGCCGCAGAGGATTGATCACTAGGTCCGAGGCATTGTCGCGGTCGACGATCAGCGTATCGGCGGAAAGATCGAAACGCGCCCGCGCGGTCGACCCCCGCAGGGTCACGCTGCGGTCGTCCATGACCTCCACCAGCGAGATCGTGAAGGTCACGTCGACGCCCCCGGCGCGGGCAAGGATGCGCCAGCCCTGCGGGCGCCTGTCGTCTCCGGGCAGGGCGACGGGATGCGACAGCGCGGTATGGACGATCTCGGGCGTGCCGAAGAGGTCGACCGCGAAGGCCATGAGGTGCGGGCCGAGTTCGAGCAACAGATTCTTCGGTTCGCGCAGCAACCAGAGACCGTAGGGACCCGACCGCAAAGGGGCGAGTGGAAAAGCCCAGGCGATCTCGGCGCTGGAGACGCGGCCAAGTTCGCCCCTGGTCAGCATGTCCTTGAGCCGCAGGTAGGACGGCATCCCGAGGAAGTTGTGCCCGGCGTGGAAACGTTTGCCGGCGGCCTGGGCCGCGGCCTCGATGGCGCGGGTCTGGTCGGCGCTTTCGGCCACCGGCTTTTCCACCAGAACATGCAGTCCGCCCTGCAGGCACTGCACGGCGATGTCGTGGTGCAGATGCGGTGGAGTGAGGATATGCACCGCGTCGCAGGTGCCGCTGGCGATCAGCTCCTCGACCGCGGCAAAGGCCCGCCCGCCGAACCCGTCCGCCAGCGCCTGCGCCGCGCCGAGAGAGACGTCGCAGACGGCCGAGAGCGTCACGCCTTCGGTGGCGCGCAGGGCATCGGCGTGCCAGCTGGCGATGTATCCGGCCCCGATCAGGCCCACGCGGATCGTCTGTGACATAAAGTTCGGTTCCTATTTGTACTCGATAATCTGCATTTGCCGCCCGCGCAGCCGCCGCCAGTGGAATTTTGCCACTCCGATCATGTTGGGCAGTTTCGACAGGGTCAGCAGCGCCGCGAAGGGCGTGACCCGGTCGCTAGCCACTCCTTCGATCAGCAGCCCGCGACGGGTGCGCAGGAAGTTGTAGCCGTAGGCGGCGAGCGGCGGCAGGATCAGCACCGGCATGACGATCGACGCCAGCACAAGCAGCGGTAGGGCCAGACCGTAGACATAGACGCGGGTGCGTTCGGTCAGGAAATACTCCGGGTGCAGGTGCCCGACCTGTGCAAAACCATGGCCGGTGCGCACCGCGCGTTGCCACCACTGGCCGAAGCCGTGCATCGCCGCATCGTGGCGCGTCATCTCTTGTGGCAGCCGTTCCAGCACCCAGCCGGCTTTGCGCATGCGGGTGCCGAATTCGTCATCTTCGGCCGCGATCACCGTCGGATCGAACCCGCCCAATGTGCGGAAAACTTCGGCGCGGACCATCATGTCGCCGCCGCAGGCGAGGATCGGTCCGGCGGGGCGGTGCCATTCCCAGTCACAGAGCCGGTTGTAGACCGAAGCCTCGGGCGCGATCTCGGACCGCCAGCCGGTCACCATCGCCGTTTCCGGATGGGCATCGAGTTGCGCGGCGCCCGCGTCGATCCAGCCGTTGACCAGCGTACAGTCGCCATCGATGAACTGGACGTAGGGCGCGGTGTCGCCGGTGTCCTCGAGCCGCGCGAACCCGGCGTTGCGGGCCCGCGCGGCGGTAAAGGGGACCGAGGTGTCGAGCAGGACCACCTCGGCCCCGGCCAGACGGGCGGCGTCGACGCTGCCATCGTCCGAACCCGAATCCACATAAACCACGCGCCGGGCTTGGCCCTTGACCGAAGCCAGCGACGCTACGAGCCGCGCGCCTTCGTTGCGGCCGATCAGCACCAGGTCCACGGCGGTCATGGCACCTCCTTCGCCCGGATGGGCGGCGTCGGAGCTCCATTGGCATAGCCCCGGAACAACTGCGAGAGGCGGCGGGCCTCGGTTCGGATATCGAAATCGTCTGTGACCTTTTGGCGACCCGCGGCCCCCATGCGTGCGCGCAGGTCCGCATCGTCCAGAAGGCTTCGCAGCGCCGCCCCGAGGGCCTCGGCATCGCCTGGTGGCACCAGCCGGCCCGACACGCCGTCCTCGACCAGCTCCGGGATGCCCGCGATCCGCGTGGCGACGACCGGCACCTCTGCTGCCATCGCCTCCATCAGCACCACCGGGACGCCTTCGGCAAAGCTGGGCAGGACGAAGATGTCGGTGTCGCGCAGGGTATCTGCCACGGCTGACTGGCTCTGGTATCCGGCGAAAGTGACGTTCAGGCCGCTGGCCTGCCGTTCCAGCGCGGCGCGGTCGGGGCCGTCGCCGATCACCGTGAGATGCGCCCCGGGCAGGTCGCGCAGCGCCTCGATCAGCACCGGCAGGCCCTTGACCGCCGCCAGCCGTCCGACGAAGAGCAGCCGCGTGCCGGCGCGTTTGCCCGTGCCATATCGCGCCGGATCGACCCCGCAGTGCACGATGTGAAACCGGTCCCAATGCGACCGGTCAGCAAAGCACATCAGTTGCGAGCGGCAGAAATGGCTGATGCAGGCGACAAAGCTGGCACGCGCGGCCTTTTCGTCGATGCGCCAGTGCTGCGGCTCAAAGAAGATGTCCGGCCCGTGGATGGTGAAGCTGTAGCGAGTCCCCGACAGCGCAGAGGCCAGCATCGCCACGGTGCAGGACGCCTTGGCGATGTGGTTGTGCAGGTGCTCGACGCCGCTGTCGACGAGGTGCGCGGCCAGCACTCCGGCCTCGAGGAAGTAGATCAGATTGTAGACCCGCCCGCGCAGCCCCCTGGGCGCCGTGCGCCAGGCCAGCCGCAGCGCCGACAGGTAGCGCGCGGGGCGGCGCATCCAGCGCAGGTGCGCGGCGATCAGGCGGGCGGGGGATTTCGCGGTGTCGAGCACATGGAAGGTCCGCGCCTGTTCGGCGCGCTGTTCCGGCCCCACGAGGTGCTCTGCTCCGGTGCGGCGGATCGAGCAGGTCAGCACCTCGTGACCCAGATCGCGCAGCGCGGCGACCTCGCGCTGGATGAAGGTGTCGGAGGCCCGGGGGTATTCGCCGGTGAGGTAGGCGAGTTTCGGAAGACCGCTCATGACTTGCCCTCGCGGAGCGCATCGGCCAGGCGCTGGTCGAAGGGGGCGGGATCATGCCCGCCGAGCCTCTGCCGCAGGGCGGTGTTGGGATAGGACAGCGGCATGAGCCGGGCGCGCAGGATTCGCTCCTGCAAGAGACCGGGCAGGCGGGCGCCCAAGGGCGACAGCATCCGGGCCAGCCCCATCCAGACCGCGTAGGGCATGGGCAGCACCAGCCGTGGCCAGCCCGCCAGCGCCCGGTGCCGCGCGATGAATGCGGCGCGCGTCGGCAGGTCGTCGTCGACGACGTTGAGCGCCACCTGCCCGCCGGGATCGGTGCAGGCGGCGGTGATCAGCGTGTCCGCCAGCGACTGCACGTGCACCAGCGGCAGCAGCCCGTCCGCGCGGATCGCGACAAAGACCTTGCTGGCCCAGAACCCCATCAGCGCGTGCCATGTGCGCCCCGGCCCCCAGACGGCCCCCGGCCGCAGGAGCCAGGCCGGCAGGTCAGTGTCGGCCACCAGCGCCTCTTGCCGCAGCTTTGCGGCGGTATAGGCGTCGCGGGCGCTTTCGGGCGTTTCCCGCGGGCTGTCCTCGGTGAGCGCATCGCCGGGGGACACCCGCATCGTGTCGTAAACGGCGATGGAGGACACCAGCACCAGCCGGTGCCCGTCCAGCGCTGCGATAAGGTGTCTGGTGGCGCGCGCGGTGTCGGCGGCATGGGCGCGCAGGTCGCCGCCCACATGCGCGGCCGCGTGGATCACAGCCTGTGTGCCGGACAGCGCTTGGCGCAGCGTGGCGGGGCTGTCGGGATCGGACAGGTCGCATCGGCAGAGGGTGATGCCCGCATCGGTGCGCCAATCGTCCGGTGCCGTGCCGCGCACCACCGCGACGACATCGATCCCGCGCGCGCGCGCCTCGGCGACGGCGCTGCGGCCGACGAACCCGGCGGCGCCGGTGATCATCATGCGGGTCACTGCGCCCATGGCATCGGCTCCATCGGCGCGCAGCGCGTGGTCATGTCCTGCGCGCCCGCCTCACCCGCGTTCTGGATCGCGAGCGTAACCTCGGTCATGTGCAGGGCGAAGTCGTTCGACAGGCGGCAGGGGCGCCGCTCGGACAGGGCGTCGAGCATTTCCTGCGGGCCCAGAAGGAAGTTCATCGCCGCTGCGCCCCAGCGTTTGACGTGTGGATGCGTCGGCCGGGGCAGGCGGATGCGGCGCGGAAACGGATGTTCCAACAGCCGTCGCCGCAGGGTCAGGCGGCGGGCAAAGCGCACCTTGGCGGCGTTGTCCCAGGCGGCGTCGCAGCTGAGCACGCCGTTGTCGCCGACGATACGGATGCGGTGGTCGTGCGGGGCGGCGATGGAGCATGTGATCCGCGTCACCGGACCGTTCTGGAAGAACAGCGTCGCGGTCGAGAAATCCGGCGTGCCGTTGCTGCCCGGCTTGTCCGGGATCACCTCTGCGCTGGCGGCGACAACGCGGCGGACACTGCCGAACCAGGCGATCAGCCAGCCCAGGTAATAGCCCGCGTGTTCCAGCGTGCAGCCGACGTGAAATTCGTCCTCGGCCGGCCAGGGCGCGCCGCTTTCGCTGCGCCATCTGGAATAGGCGGCCTGCGGGACAAAGCCGTCGTCGAGTTCTGCATAGATCAGCCGCGGCGTGCCGGCGATGCCGTGGCGCAGCGCGTGGCCCAGGGTCTGGGCTGCCTCGCCCAGCACCGAACAGGGGGCAGAGGCCAGCATCAGCCCGCGTTCCGCCGCCAGCGCATGCAGGGTGCGGCCCTGCTCCAGACGCATCGCCAGCGGCTTTTCGGAATACACGTGGCGGCCCGCAATAAGGCAGGCGCGGTTGAGCTCGAAATGCGCGTCGGGATTGGTCAGGTTCAGCACGATGCCATCGGCGGGCACGGCGGCCAGCAGCGCGTCGAGGCTGTCCACCGCCGGAAGCGACCAGTGCTCGCAGAAGGTCCTGAGCCGTGCGGCATCGCGGTCGTAGACTGCGGCGACGCGCAATCCCGGCATCACGGCAAGCGCGCGCGCATAGAGATCCGCGACGAACCCGCAGCCGATGATGCCAAGTGTGCTCATGCGCTGTGCCCGTGCCCGCGACCGACGGCAGCGCACCGCGCCCGGCTCCGACGCGTGCGGTATGAACTCAAGATTGGCATCGCACCTCTGCTCGGACGTGTCGGCTTGCCGCGCCGTATGATCAGATAAACGTGTCGAGAATTCGGCGCCACGGGTGATTTTCACGGGCAAGCTGCAGTGCAGCATGATTTTCCGATGGTATTTGCCCGCTGGCCGCGTCGGATTTCCGGCAACTGTGGCAAATATGGCTCCTATCCTGCTGCATTTTTGCGCTAGAAGACGGACGGGACTGCTGCCTGGAACCCGAATGGACTTTTATGTGAAATCGCAGCGCGTGCAGGTCAACGTCGCGACCTGGGCCGGGCTGAAGGCACGTGTCGCCGAGCGGCTGGCGCGGCGCGAAGGCTTTGCGCTGGCCACGATCAACCTCGACCACCTGGTCAAGCTGCGCGCCTCGCCGGAATTCCGCGCGGCCTATGCGGCGCAGGACATGGTGGTGGCCGACGGCAATCCCATCGTCTGGATGTCGCGGGTGGCCGGAAAACCGGTGGAACTGATACCCGGGTCGGAAGTGATCCTGCCGATGTGCCGGATCGCGGCGCGGCAGGGGGTGACGGTGGCGCTGGTGGGCAGCACGCCGCCAGCATTGCAGGGGGCGAAATCCTATCTCGAACGCGAGGTGCACGGGCTGAGCGTGGTGGCCACGATCTCTCCGCCGTTCGGGTTCGACCCCGAAGGCGCAGAGGCGCGGGCGATCCTCGAAGAGATCAACGAGTCCGGCGCGGGGCTGTGTTTCGTCGCGCTGGGCGCGCCCAAGCAAGAGATGTTCTGCGCGGCAGGACGGCTTTATGCGCCCGAGATCGGCTTTGCCTCGATCGGCGCGGGGCTGGATTTCTTTGCCGGAACACAGGTGCGCGCCCCGCTCTGGGCGCGGCGGCTGTCGCTGGAATGGCTGTGGCGTGCGGCGACCTCTCCGCGGCGGCTGGGGCCGCGCTATGCGCAGTGCCTGGGAATTCTGCCGGGCCAGATGCTGCGGGCGTTCCTGCAACGGGTGTTTCCGAAGCGGTCCTGAGTGCGGTGGCGGGACGGCACGGGGCCGGACCCGCCGCAGCGGGTTCAGGAACAGGGGCGCGGACGAATTGACGGCACTGCTTGCGCAACGCGAAAAACGCGCCCCTGCAGGTGCATTGCCTTCTCAGCCTGTCCGATCCGGCTTACTTTCCCCAAGAGTTACGTCACTTTCGATGACAATTGTCGGCAACCTGTTGCCGATCCGCATCCGTTTTCCGCTGGCTCGGCGGACCGGTCTTCGAAAAACCGCGGTGCCGGCGCCGCAGTGTCCTGGCCGAGCCAGTCATAGACTTGTGCGATCTGTGCGGCCTTGCGGCTCCAGGTGAAATGGCTTTTCACCCGCGCCCGGGCGGCGGCGGCCGTCGGCGCCAGCGCGGCCGGATCGACGGCAAGCTTTGCCAGCGTCGCGCCGAAACCTTGCACGATCTCGGCGCGCGTGCCGCAGGGCACCTTGTGGCCCAGCCCCGGCTGCACCAGTTCTCCCGGACCCGCGTAGTCGACGATCAGCGGCACTACACCCAGCGCCATCGCCTCGAGCACCACGCCGCCGCCGAATTCGCGGATCGACGGGAAGGCCAGGATGTGGCTCTGCGCCAGAACCCGCTGCACGTCGCGGTGATCGACCCAGCCGTGAAAGGTGACACCGGGCAGGCCGTCGGCCATCGCCCGCAGCTGCGGCATCATCGGCCCGTCGCCGATCAGATCGAGCGTCATCCGGCCGTCGCGCAGCAGCGGGGCTGCGGCCTCGATCAGCATGTCCGGCCCCTTGTAGGGCACCAGCCGTCCGACGAAGGCGGCGCGTAGAACAGGACCCTCGGGCGCGGCCTGCAACGCGAACCGGGCGGGGTCGATGCCGTTTTCGGGCAGGTAGATCACCTTGTCGGCAAAGTCCGCGGGAATTTCCGATGCGGTGTGCCGCGACCCGGCAAGGATCGCGCTGGCGTGGCGCAGCGTGGCCCGTCGTCCGGGCAGGGCCTTGTAGGCGCCGCGCAGGTAGCTCAGCCATTCCTTTTCGCGGCGCCGTTCGGCGTCGAAGCCGCGCGGCCAGGGCACCCCGCCGTTGAGCGGACCCAGAACGAAGGGTACGCCTGCGCGCGCACATTTCCCTGCCAGCGAAGACGAGATCGTCGGGCTGAGCGGGGTGATCCGGTGGACGATGTCATACGCGCCGCGGCGGATCGCCGGGCCGAACCGCTTCCAGACCAGCCGTTCGAACCAGGGATAGCTGATGGCGTTGATCGCCTGCACCATGGTCCAGCCCTTGCCCTCACCCATGCGCAGCCTTTCCGCCAGCGCCCAGAGCGGGGCGGCAAAAGCCTCTGAATCGATGACGGTGAAATCGCGGCCTTCGATCAGCCCGGCGCGCAGGATGGCGTCGCGGTTGCGGATCTGCGTGACCAGATGCACGTCGGCCACCTCGCGCAGCGCCTGCGCCAGCGACCAGCCGACAAGCGGTACGCTGACCCATTCGGGATTGGCCGCTTCGGCAATAGCCAAGACTTTGGGGCGGGGGGTGGCGGTGCTCATGGTCTTGACCTCACAAAATCGACTGCCAGCGCAGGGCGTTCAGCCCCGTCCGCGACAGCCGCGCGGTCTTTAACGCCTCTGCATGGCCGGTGAGCGCCCCGGCCAGCAACCAGGTCAGCGGGGTGATCGAGGCGTTGGGCAGAAGGTCGAACATGTTGATCGCCAAAAGCAGGGACAGCGGCGCGATATAGGCCGACACCCGGCCGTCGCGATCCGCGATAGCCTCGCGCCAGAGCAGGATCAGCGGCAGCAGCAGCAAACCGAATTCAGCGAGGAACCCGACCCAGCCGTAGA
>Ga0114905_1000784_pt1 | contig 18813 bp, 22 predicted proteins | sample MalvireepMed_b05_FD_83499 | JGI IMG/M metagenome (GOLD analysis project Ga0114905, IMG submission 83499) | Marine viral communities from the Global Malaspina Expedition - Malaspina viral metaG DeepMed_b05 | ecosystem: Environmental > Aquatic > Marine > Oceanic | place: Mediterranean Sea...
GGCAACCGGACATGGGGAAACGCGGACCAGCAAAAACGCCAACCGCGATACTGAAGCTGCACGGCAGCCGTCGGGCATTGGGACGCTCTAACGAACCAGTGCCCCCGCCCGGGCGTCCGACTTGCCCAGCCTTTCTCTCCCCGTATGCCAAAACCACCTGGAAAGCCCTGGTTCCAATGCTGGAGCAAATGGGCGTGCTGTCGAAGATCGACGGCAGAACCCTCGCTCGATACTGCGAGCTGTGGGCCAAGTGGCGTGACCTGGCCCAGTTCGTCCAGGCAAACGGCACGGCGTACCAGTACGAGACTAATTCCGGGGAATCCCACTGGCGGGCATTTCCGCAGGCCAAGGACATCGTCACTGTTTCCGATTCCCTCCTGCGTCTCGAGCAGCAATTCGGGCTCACTCCCTCGGCGCGTGCCAGCCTCAAGGTCGAGAGAATCGACGGCCAACCCGACGTATCTAACAGGTTCTTCGGATGATCAAGTCCGACCCGTTCTGGTTCGACGAAGCCGAGGCCGACCGTGCGGTCGAGTTCTTCGAGCAGTTGCAGCACGTGAAAGGGCCGCTGGCCGGGCAGCCGTTCAAGCTGGAACCGTGGCAGGCCGAGGACATCGTGCGGCCGCTGTTCGGCTGGAAGCGCGAGGACGGGACCAGGCGATACCGCACCGCGTATATCGAGATCCCCAGGAAGAACGGCAAGAGCACGCTGTGCGCAGGGATCGCCCTGTACCTGCTGTTCCTGGACGGCGAGCAGGGCGCTGAGGTTTACTCGGCCGCCGGCGACCGGGACCAGGCCAGCCTCGTATTCGATCCCGCCTGCGAGATGATCCGCCGATGCCCAATGCTCGCCGAGCGGGCCACGATCAGGAAGTCGGTCAAGCGGGTGACGTTCGAGGAGACGCATTCGTATTACCGCGCCATCGCTGCCGACGTGGGCGGATCCCACGGCTACAACGCAAGCGGCATCCTCTTCGACGAGTTGCACGTGCAGAAAACCCGCGACCTGTGGGACGTTCTCCAGACATCGACGGGAGCCAGGCGGCAACCGCTCACAATCGCGATCACCACGGCCGGCCACGACCGTTCGAGTATCTGCTGGGAGCTGCATCAATACGCCCAGGGCCTACTCGATGGCCGTTTGGACGATCCGACGTTCCTGCCGGTTATCTACGCCGCCGATCTCGAGGACGACTGGACCGACCCGGCCGTCTGGGGTAAGGCGAACCCGAATCTCGGCGTCAGTTTGTCCTTTGACTACCTGGTCGACCAGTTGCTGAAAGCCAAAGAGTCTGCCGCCTACGAAAACACGTTCCGCCGGCTGCACCTCAACCAGTGGACCGAGCAGAGCGTGCGCGTGATCCCGATGGAAGCATGGCGTGAGTGCCAGCCAGTCGAGACGGCCGAGGATCTCGCGGGAGAACCCTGCTACGCCGGGCTCGACCTGGCCAGCACGCGGGACGTGACGGCCCTGGCGTTGGTCTTCCCACGCGAGGAGGGACGATTCGCCGTGCTGCCCTACTTCTTCATCCCCGAGGAGATCCGCACCGACCGCGACCGCCAGGATCGTCGGCAGGTGCTGAACTTCGCGGCCCAGGGACACATCGAGAAGACACCCGGCGACGAGGTCGACGGCAGCTACATCCGTGAGCGGATCATCGGCCTGGCCGATCAGTTCGACATCGAGGAAGTGGCGTTTGACCCCTGGAACGCGACGCACTTCATCCAGTCGCTAGTCGACGCCGGGATGCCGCACGACGCGATGGTCAAATTCGGACAGACTTACTCGAACTACAACGAGCCGTTCAAGAAACTGATCCAGCTCGTCGACTACAGGAAGCTCGACCACGGGAGCAACCCGGTGCTCGAGTGGATGGCGGGGAACTGCGCCGCCAGGACCGACCCGAGCGGGAACATTCGCCCGGACAAGGCTAAGAGTGCTGACAAAATTGACGGGATCTGTGCCCTGCTGATGGGGCTGGCCAGGGCGATCAGATCAGCGGACAGCGTGTACGACGAGCACGCCGAATTCACGGTAATCTAGCTACAAGGACAAGGACGTGCAATTAATCAAGACGGTGCGGGGCTGGTTCGGGGGCAACCGGGCGACGTTGCGGGATCCCTCGGCGTTGGCCGACCTGGTTCAAACCAAGACGGCTGCGGGTATGTCAATCGACCGTAATAAGGCGATGACATTCTCGGGCGTTTACGCCGCGGTGAGGATTATTTCCGAGACGGTGGCGGGACTGCCCCGGCACGTGTACCGCCGTGACGGCGACAACGCGGTCAAGGAGCCGGGACACCCGCTGTCTAGGCTGATGGTGCAGCCGAACCAGAATCAGACGCAGTTCACGATTTTTGAGACGCTAATGGGCTACGTGCTGACGTGGGGCAACGCCTACGCCGAGATCGTCCGAGCCCCAGCGACCGGGCAGGTGGCGAGCCTGCACCTGATGCGACCCGACCGGGTGACGCCGAACATCAGGGACGGCGTGATGGTGTACGACGTCCGCACCGACAACGTCGGCATCGTGACGCTGCCGGCGGACAGGGTTCTGCATATCAAGGCAGTCGGTGACGGGATCGCCGGGTACAGCCAGATACGGCTGGCCCGCGAGGCTATCGGCCTGGGCCTGGCGGCCGAGCAACACGGGGCGCGGTTCTTCGGCAACGACGCCACGCCTGGCGGGGTGCTCACCCATCCCGGCCGGCTGAAGAAAGAAACCGCCGAGCGGCTGCGGTCCAGTTGGGAAAAGGTCCACGGCGGCAGCGGCAACGCCCATCGGGTCGCCATCCTCGAGGACGGCATGGGCTGGACAACGATCGGGCTGCCCAACACCGACGCCCAGTACATGGAAAGTCGCAAATTCAGCATCACCGAGATCGCGAGGATTTACTCGATCCCGCTGCACATGCTGGCCGACCTGGACCGGGCGACATTCTCGAACATCGAGCATCAGGGTATCGAGTTCTCGAAGTTCTCGATTTTGCCGTGGTGCATTCGTATCGAGCAGGAGATTAACCGCAAGCTGCTGGTCGACGCGGATCGGGATCGGTTTTACCTCAAGCACAACCTGGACGGCCTCCAGCGTGGCGACTCGGCCAGCCGGGCGAGTTTCTACAACACGCTCTTCCAGATCGGGGCACTGTCGCAAAACGACATACGGGCACTCGAGGAGAAGAACCCGATCGAGAACGGGGACAAATACTTCGTTCCGCTCAACCTCAAGCCCAGCGACGAGGAAATGGATCAGCCGGCACCGCAACCACCACCGGACTCCGCACGCAGCGACAACAGTGCCGACGGCCTGACCGATATGCGTACTGCCCTGCGTGAGCTGGTCGCCGATGGGGTCCGGCGGGTGATCAGCCGCGAGGCGGCCCAGGCCCGGAAGGCCAGCCGGGACGCCGCCGGGTTCCTCGCCTGGATTGACGCCTACTACGGGGCAACCGAGAAGCTGGTCGGCTGCCTGCGACCCGCTGTGCGGGCCTGTGAGGCGGCAGGCTACGACGTCGGCGACATCCTCGCCGATCACGTCAGCCGGAGCCGTGACGAACTGCTGGAGGTGGCAGGATCCTCGAAACCTCAGACACTGGAAACGAACGTAGACCGACTGGTGCAACGCTGGCAGGACGCCCGCCCGCACGAGGTCGCGTGGAAATCTCTTGAAGGGAAAACGTAATGACGAACGAAAAACGGACACTCGAGGCGACCGACACCGAGCTGCGATTCGACGAGGCCGACGGGAAGATCGTCGGATATGCGGCCGTCTTCAATTCTCTCAGCAGCCCGATCGGCGGCCAGTTCCGCGAGCGGATCCTGCCTGGTGCGTTCAAGAATATCCGCGGCGACGACGACATCATTTCGGCCGTCAATCACGACGACTCGAAAGTCCTGGGCCGGAAGTCGGCGGGAAACCTCGAGCTCACCGTCACGAAAAAGGGGCTTCGATACAAGATCACGCCGCCGGACACCTCATACGTCCGCGACCTCGTCGAGAACATCAAGGCCGGCAACGTGCAGGGCTCGAGTTTCGAGTTCCGCGTGCGGGAGGGTGGCGACGGCTGGGTCGACAATGATGGCGAAATGATCCGCGAGCTGCGATCGATCGACGTATTCGAGGTTGGCCCGGTGACCCGGCCGGCCTACGACACGACCGACGTGGGAATGCGGTCCCTCGAGGCGTGGCGAAGTGAGCAGGAGGTCGAGGTCGAGGTCGAGGCGGAACCAGAAACCGAAACCGTCCCGATCCCCGACGAAACGCCCGTAGAAGTGCTGCGGCAGAAATTGAAATTGACCGAGCAGAACGGGCTGGGGTAAAATCCGCCAGCGGACAATTGAATAGAGCCGTTCCCGGCGAATGGGGGGTACAAACCAACCCGGCCAGGGATCGAGACGCAGAAGAGGCCAGTACAGACCGGCCCGATCTGTTGGTGAGTTTTCAAACACTCACCGGCAGGCCGGGCCGGTCTTTTACATGCCCCTCGGGTGCCGGTGGCAACCAAGGGGCGAAACAATGTTAAAGAGATTGCAAGGCGAACGACTCGAGGCGATCAACAAGGCCCGAGCCATCCTGGACGCTGCCGACGAAGAAAAACGGGCACTCTCCGCCGAGGAGCGGGAGCAGTACGACAGCTTTGACAACGAGATCAGCCGCATCGACGGCGAGATCGACGATCAGATCAAGGACGACGAACGCCGCACGCGTCTCGACGCCTGGCAGGCCCGCAACGAAGAGGCCGAGGCCCGCAAGGTGCCCGAGGAGCAGCCCAGCGGCGACTTCCAGCCGGAAGACACCGAGCAGCGTGGGACGGCCTCGAAGGAATACTCAGACGCCTGGTGGAAGTGCATGAGGCACAGCCGCGGCGTGCTCGAGCCTAACGAGCGACGTGCGCTTCAGGTCGGCACCGATTCAGAGGGCGGCTACCTGACGCCGGACGAGTTCTGGAATGCCGAGCTCGTGCAGGCACTCGAAGAGGCCAACGTCATGCGTGGTCTAGGAACCGTCATCCAGACCTCCAGCGGTTCTATGGACATCCCGGTGGTCAGTTCGCACGGTTCCGCCGCGTGGACCGCCGAAGAGGCCGCGTTCACCGAAGGTGATGAGGCGTTCTCGGTGGTTAGCCTGGGTGCCTTCAAGGCCGCCAGTATTTTGAAGGTGTCCGAGGAGTTGCTGCTCGATTCGGCGTTCAACCTCTCGGGCTATCTGGCCACTGAGTTGGGCCGCCGGATCGGTGCCCTCGAGGAAGCCGCATTCGTTGACGGTGACGGCAGCAGCAAGCCGACCGGAGCCATTGACGGCTCGACCGCCGGCGTAACGGCAGCCGCGACCGGCGCGATCACATCCGACGAGTTGATCGACCTGTACCACGCCCTCGGTCGTCAGTACCGCAACAAGGGCACGTTCCTGATGGCCGACGCCACGCTCAAGGCGGTCAGGAAACTGAAGGACGGGGACGATCAGTATCTCTGGCAGCCCGGCCTGCAAGCTGGGGAGCCCGGCCGGATGCTCGGACAGCCAGTGCTGACCAGCGAGTCGATGAAGGCTCTGGGAGCCGCCAACGAGACCGTCCTCTTCGGCGATTTCAGCTACTACTACATTGCCGACAGAGAGTCAGTGGTCCTCAAGCGGCTGGACGAACTCTACGCGGCCAACGGTTTTGTTGCATTCCGCGCTCATCGCCGAGTCGATGGGAAGGTCATTCTGGCCGAGGCGATTCAACACCTCGTCCAGGCCGCCAGCTAGGCATCAACGGCGTCTGATCTCGTCTACCGAGAAGGAGTCAAACCGATGAAGTGCGAAATCCTCCACGCTTTCAGCGGCGTCATGGGGTCGTTCTCGGTCGGCGAGGTCGCCGACGTTGCTGATGAGCACGTGCCAGAGTTGTCGAAACTGGGCTGGGTCAAGCCGATTGGCAAGGCCCCCAAACGCAAGGCCGTCAAGAAAAAGGCCGAGGTGCCGGCTGGAGAGGATGATTGATGGCCCTGGTCTCGGTGACAGCCGCAACCACGGCCCCGGTCACGATCTCCGAGGTCAAGGACCACCTCGTGGTTGACCACTCCGATGATGATCAGTACCTGGCGGGGCTGATCACGGCGGTCGTGGAATACCTCGAGGCGGTCCAGGACCGCACGCTGGTCACGACGACGTACGACCTAAAGCTCGATCGGTTCCCGTCTGGGAACGGCACGATCGAGCTGCCACGGTCGCCGCTGTCGTCGGTCACCTCGGTGAAATACCAGGACGTAGACGATGTCGAGACGACGTTGTCGAGCAGCCTGTACACGGTCGACACCAGTAGCACGCCGGGCCGGCTGCTGCCCGCCTATGACGAGTCCTGGCCGTCAACACGCACGCACATCCACGACGTGACCGTGCGGTTCGTCTCGGGCTACGGTGACCCCGCTGACGTGCCCCGTGCGCATCGCCACGAGATCCTGCTACGGGTGGCCGATCTGTTCGAGAACCGGGAGGCGGCCGTTACGCGACGGCACGTGAGTAGTTTCGCCGCCGAGGCACTGTTCCAACTAAACCGGGTGATCTGATGCCGGCGGGTGCCTTTCGATTGCCGATCCGCGTCGAGGCTCGCGACGAGTCGACGCGGAACTCGTACAACGAGACCAGCGAGAGCTGGACCCGTCTGCTCGAGACCCGTGCCGCGATGGCGACGACCGGGGGCCGGGAGTTCGCCGACGGTGGCGGAACGGCAGCGGACGTGACGCACGTGCTGCGGATCAGGTCGAGCCGGCTGGCCAGGACGATCACGCCGAAAAACAGGCTGATCCACGACGGCCGGACGTTCGAGATCCTCGCCGCGGTCGACCGCGACGGCCGCCGGCGGGTCATTGAGCTGCAATGTAAGGAGGCTGTCTGATGCCTCGAATGGGCAGCATGACGATATCGGGCATCGAGCCCTTCCGCCGCAAGATGAGGAAGCTGCCGGAGAAGATACAGAAGCGAGTCGTCAAGAAAGCGATCACGCGAGCCGGTGCGGTCGTGCGAATGGCAACGCGGAAGCTGGTCAAGCGAAAGGCGATCGACGACGGCATGCCCAACGGGCACCTCTACGAGCAGATCATTTCTAAAACTAAGATGGTCAAGGGCGTCCCGGTCTGCACCGTCGGTGCCGAGTACACCAGCGTTAGCATCGCCCACCTGGTCTACGCCGGAACATCTCCGCACGAGATCCCGGTGCCCTGGCGGGCTGATCCGCTGCAACATCCCGGCAGTAAGCCATTCCCATTTATGCAACTCGGCCTCGAGCAGTCTCGAGGCAAGGCCCAGTCTGAAATGGTCGCCAGGTTGAGCCGTGAGATTGCCAAGGAGCTGAAAAAGAAGTGACCGCCATAAAGAAGGGACTGATTGACTACCTGCTCGCGCAGACACCCGTCACCGATCTGGTGTCGACCAGGATCCGCCCTGGCGTGATCGAGCAGGGGCTGGCCCGGCCGCATCTCCGGGTCGACCAGACCGGCGGCGAGGTGCAGTACGTAATGAGCGGCAACAGCGGACTCGCCGAGACGTTCCTCGACATCATCTGCGAGGCCGACAGCGAGCAGGCGGCTTGTGAACTGGCCGAGACGGTCAGGCTGGAGGTCGACGGTTTTAGCGGGTCGTGGGGGAGCGAAACGATCAAGTCGAGTTTCTGGGTCGGCACACGGGACACGCGGACCAGGCCGCAGTCCGGTGGCGAGGTCGGTAAGCCGTCGCAGACCATCGCAGTGCAGATAACACACGCATCGGCTGTGCCGAGCTTTTGATAACCATCCAGGCCAAATCGAAAACAGGACAGATCCTCGAACTCGAGGTGGAGCGGATCATTGCAATCGACGGCGAACCGTTCACGGCCAGCAGCGGACAGATCCGCGATCACCTGATGATTGTCGAGGGGCGATTACAGGCACTTGAAACCATAATCGGCAACCAACAACTTGCGGGAGTTTAATCATGGCTGACAGCGGATTCGGTACAACTGTCTCTTTCGAGAGCGGCTTTCTGGCGGAGATCATTTCCGTCGACGGCCCGGATGTGAGTCGTGAGGCGATCGATACGACGCACATGGGCACCAGCAATGGTCGGATGACCTACATTCCGAGCGACCTGATCGACGGCGGGACAGTCTCGGTGGAACTCGCCTACGTCCCCAGCACGGCCCCTCCGATCACCAGTTCGGCGTCAGCAGTTGCGATTACATACCCCGACGGCGGGACTTGTAGTTTCGACGGATTCCTGACGAGTTTCTCCGTGTCGGTCCCGATCGATGACCGGATGACGGCGACGGCCGAGATCAAGGTCACCGGAGCGGTAACCATAGCCTAGGACCACTCAGATGCAAAAAGTTAAGTTCATCCAGAGCGTTACCAAGCCGGCCCACCGTGCCGGTGAACCTGGTGACGTTAAGGAGTTGCACGACCACGACGCGCGGGAACTCGTCGCTGGCGGATATTGTGAAGCCGCCGAACCGAAAACCCGGGTGAAAAAGGTCAAACCACATGACGACGCTACGTGATGCAATCCTGGCGGCGGATGATCTCGAGCAGCAGGAAATCACGATTGACGGCTGGGACTTCCCGGTATCGGTTCGAGTGATTTCAGGCCGTGAGCGGCAGCAGTTGGTCGAAAAGTGGAACGAGGTCAAGGATGACGACGCGGCGATGCAAGACCTCCTGCCGTTCGTCTGTGCCTTGTGCCTGGTCGACCCGGATGGATCCCGCCCGTTCGAACCAACCGATAAGTCTGACCTCGATCTCCTCAAGGGAAAGGGAGCCCGGCAACTCGAGGAGGTTTATCACGCCGCCATGCGGCTCAACGGAATGGAAGACGACGCGCTCGATGCGGCCGTCGCAAATTTTCAAGAGACCCCGACCGGCGGTTCTGGTTCCACCTAGCCCGAACCGTCACCAACTCCAGCGTCCTGGAGTGCCAGCGTCAGATCAGTTCGCGTGAGTTTGTGGAATGGCAGGCGCATTACGAGGAGACACCCTGGGGCGACGACTGGCAACAGGCCGCGACCATCGCCGTGGCGACTCTGAGCCCCTGGACAAAAAAGAAACTCAACCCACAGGACTTCATCCCCGGCCGGCAGCGTAAGCGGCGGCAGTCCCCTGGCGAAGTTGCAGCCAGGCTTAAACTCTTCTTTGACGCCCAGAAAAAACGGACTGATTGATGGCCAAGAGCATCGGCAAATTTGCCGTCAACATTGGAGCCAATACGCGTGGCTTCAGTTCCGGTCTCAGCCGGGCGTCTCGATTGTCCGCGGGATTTAGTAAGAGTCTTGGCGGGATGGCGATGAAGGTGGCCGGAGTCGCCGCGGCGTTCCTGGCGCTGCGTAGCGTCTTCAGGGGCGTGTCCGCCCAGTTCGAGGCCGTCGACAAAATCGCCAAGTTCTCCAAGCAGACCGGGGTGGCGACAGAAAGCCTTGCCGCGTTCTCACACGCGGGCCAGTTGGCCGGGGTCAGCAATGAGATCGTCAACAAGGGAATCCAGCGGATGGCCCGCCAGATCGGTGAGGCCAATTCGGGCGTCAAGACGGCCGCTCGAGGGTTCGAGATGCTCGGGCTGAAGACGAAAGAACTGACCAAGGTCACCCCCGAGGAGCAGTTCGGGATGGTCGCCGAGAAGATCAAGGCGATCGTCGATCCGGCAGAGAGAGCGGCGGCAGCGTATGGGGTATTTGGACGCGCAGGCCAGGACATGATCCCGATGCTGATGGGAGGCTCGGCGGCGATCAGCCAGGCCCGCAAGGAGGCCGAGCTGTTGGGGATGACGTTCTCGGCCGTCGACGCGGCGAAGGTCGAGGAGTCGAATGATGCCTGGACACGGGTGAAGACAGCGTTGAGCGGCGTGGCCCGCATGTTCACCGTACACCTGGCCCCGGTCTTCACGACATTTTCCGAAAACGCTGTAGAGATGTCGAAGGTGATCATTGCGAAGGTCAAGGAATGGGGGCCAGTCTTCCACCAGTTCGCCAACGTGGCGATCTCGATGTTCAAGGCGGTATGGGAGTCGGTCAGCACTATCTTCACGTCAGTTTTCGGAGTGATCAGCGCGAACATGGGCTCTGCTAAGGACTTCGTGATCGATGCCCTGATCTCGATGGAGTTCCGAATAAAGAACTTCGGCACCATTGCCGGTCTGGCGTTCACCAAAATGCAGATCCTGGCGGTCGAGTTCGGAGCCACGATCGCGCACTTCTTCACCGGGACGCTGCCTGCCCTCTTCGGCTGGTTCGTCGACAATTGGGCGAATATGTGGACTACCGCTTTCGATTTCGCCATCACAGTCCTGACGAACTACGGCAAGAATGTCCGGTCCCAATTCGAGGCCTTGTGGCATTTCATCAAGACCGGGGAGTGGGAGGTTGCGTTCATACCGCTCCTGGAGGGATTCAAAAATACGATCGGTGAGTTGCCGAAACTCCCCGAGCGTGAGATCGGTCCCCTGGAGTCGGGACTGCGCGAGGAGGCCAAGCGGATCCAGCACAAGCTGGACGCCGACTTCGAGGTCTTCCGTGACAAGCGTCGCGAGGAGCTGCTGGGCGGTGCCGAGATCAAGGCCCCCGAGTTGAAGCTCCCCGAGATCGGCCTGGGCACGGGTGCCGAGAAGAAAGCGGACACGGCGGCCGCCGGCGGCATCGCGGCCCTGGAGCGTGGCAGTTCCGCGGCCTTCTCGGCCATTGCCAAGCAGATCCGTGGTGCCTCGGCTGAGCGGCGCGAGGAGGCCAACCTGGACGCCAACGAGCGGGCTGCCGACGCGGCGGAACGGATGGCGGATCAGATGGAGGACAACCCAACTCTCCAGCCGGCGGTGATCTGATGGCGATCATATCGGTCAATGAGACTTGGGCCGGGGAAACCGGGTCAGCCGACAACACGTGGCTCCGTACCTACTCCCGCGTTTTCCAGGTCATCACAAACAGCCCGACGCACTCCGTCTACGAGATCGGCAGCCACGCCAGCATTCCGCTACTGTGGTCGCTTCACCCCGACGACCTGAGGTGTTTCTGCGACAAGATCACGCCGAAGCGGCTCGCAGCATCGCGCGAGGTCTGGGAGGTCACTTGTACCTATACCAACAAGGTCGACGTTGACGATGAGCCGGACCAAAACCCCCTGACCCGGCCCTGGCGGTTGTCGTGGACATCACAACTGTTCACGAAAGTGGCCGAGCGGGGCATCAAACGCGAGACGATCAACGCGCAGGGGACGACCGTCTCACCGGCACCGTCTGGGGATGTCGAGGGGCCGATCATCAACTCGGCCGGTGACCAGTTCGACCCGCCTGTGGAAATTGAACAATCCAACTGGCAATTGACTGCCAAGAAAAACATCGCGACGGTTCCGACATGGCTGATGGACTACCGCGATTCGTTGAACCACGCAGATATCACAATTGCAGGGATCTTGTTTCCTGCGGGCACACTGCGGATCAACTCGATGGCGATCGGCGAGTATTCGTACGAGAACAACGTCGGCTTCTACCCGTTCGAGATACAGATAGCCCAACGATCAGAACGCTGGATGCGTGAACTACTCGACCAGGGCACGCACGAAGTCAAAACGGTCAGCGTCAGTGGGGTGGCGACGAAGGCCCGTTTGCGCGTTGTCGACAGAAAAGGGCAGCACGTCACCGAGCCCGTGCGGCTGAATGGGCTCGGGGTCAAACTGGATGAGGATGCCGACGTCGAGGACTCCATTTTCATCCGTTACCAGGTGTACCTCAAAGAACGGAACTACACGGCACTCGGGCTCCCAACCTCTTAGCGTAAGGTGACACTATGGCGGATGAACTCTCTGTCACGATCCTGGCCACAATTACTAACGGCAACTTTAAGGACCGCGTCGACCACGGGGTCCAGACGTTCGACCAGACAGCCATCGGCGCAGCCAGCAACGTGGTGAGTGTCGGCACGGGGGAGGAGGACGTGGCGATAGGCGACATCTCGACGCTCGGTTGGTGTTTTGTCCGCAACCTGGATGCCACCAACTATGTCACGTATGGGCCGAAGTCGTCGGGAGCGATGGTCGCACTCGGCCGGATCGAGGCGGGCGAAATCCACGCCCTGCGACTCGAGCCAGGCATCACGATTCGCTGGAAAGCCAATACGGCGACCTGTTTGGTTGACCTGCGGATTTTCGAGGATTGAGTAGTGCCCAAAGACGTTTTCGGGTTCGATCACGAGTCTGCAAATAAGATCGCGCGCGTGGTGCGGGACCACCTGGCCTCTTCGGGTGGTGATAAAACCCACCGTAGGGCTGACGTATCTGGCCCCGGCAATCACGTCGCCCAGGCCGTCATCACCGAAATGGGTGGTTCGGTACACAAATTCCGATTCGTCGCAGGCAGTTTTGTCGAGGACATAGAGACGTCGACGGCGGGGTATGAGGAAATACCCGGCGAATATTATGCCCTAGACATTTGCCGCACACCGCTGCAGGAGGGTGCATACGTCTGGATCGTCGACCACAACAATCAGTGGTGGATAATTGACAGGTGTAGCAAGGTCGGCAGCGGTGGTGGTGCTGCCGGTTCTATAACCGGCTGCTGCGGCATGTGTGGCGCGGGAAGCATCACGGATTGCACAGCGTGCAATGGCAACGCCGTTGCTGCTTATGCGTTCGTGATCCCAGCAGTCGAGTACGAGGACGACTGCTGCAGGTTGGCCGTCGGCAACCAGTTTGTATATCACGTGGGTAGCTGCGGGTGGGAAGGGATCGAACTCGACCAGTGTGACGGGGTTCCAGGAACATACCCACGTTGGCGTCTGGAGATAACGGGCACGGATCCTTACGACGTCAAGCTCGAACTCGAGATGCCGGGTATCGAAAACGTGATCGGCGGTGACGATTCGAAGATCACCTACAGAAATCCTCAGAAGTTCTGCTGCAACTGCGCCAACGTCATGCGACTCGATTGTGCCGTGGCCCTCCCGAGCACGTGCCTCGATTTCCCTTGTGAGATTTGCATCCTGCCAGGCCCCAAATGCTGCGACACATCAGACATAGCGACAACACTGACGGCGACCATTGACGGCACGAATGATTGCATGTGTGCCGATCAATTATCGATCGATTTGATTTACAACGCGGGTGATCAAACCTGGACGGGCCAGGCGGACTTTTGCCAGACGAAAGTAACCATGAAGCTGCAATGCCAAACCGACGGCGGGGCTTGCGGCGACTTTGTACTAGACGTCTCATGGGAGGACGCGTGTTATTCACCAGTGAAGATCACGAACCCCGACCCGTGCAGCTGCACGCCATTCTCTCTGACGTTCCAGAATATTGCCGCCGACGGCTGCTGTGGCAGTGCATCCGCCGGCTCAACCCTCGACGTGGTGATCACGCTGTGATCCAGGACTGACCCGAGTACCAATCCCCAAGGGCACCAATCGAGATGCGTTACACGGCCACGTCGGCGGCCGAATCGACCAAGTGAGCCCCGAATTGCCTCCAAATCGGCACCGCGTCGCCAGGAGGTCCACAGTGCCCCTGTACAGGACCAGCGCCATGCAGCTCGAGGATATCGTCCTTGGCATCACGGCATTCAATAGGCCCAGGCTGTTGGAACGCCTTGTCGCGAGCGTGCGATCGTTGTACCCGAAGCTGCAGATACTCATCGCGGACAACGGCTGGGAACCTGCAAACCTCGACGGCTGGGACGGCGTCACGATGGTCGACGTCGAAACTGACTGCGGCCTGTCAGCCTCCCGGAATGCCCTGGCGGCAGCGTGCCCGACCTCGCTGATGTGTCTTGCCGAAGAGGACTTCGTTTTCACGGAGCAGACCGACCTGGCCGCCGGCGTGGCGATCATGGCGGACAATCCCAAACTCGGAATGCTCGGCGGGTCGCTGATTCAGGCTGGACAAGTGCAACATTACGCCCGCAACTTCCGCCGCGAATCTCACCCGGAAGGCGACGTACTCAAGGCAGTTCCGGCCGGCGGGCCGATGATGAGGCAGGGGCCACATTCTGCGAGCTGGCGCAGGTGTGACATGGTGTTTAACTGGGGCATCATCCGGCGCGAACTGATGCTCGAGGTACCGTGGGATGACGACCTCAAGCTCGGGGAACACGCCGACTGGTTCCTGCGGGTCGGGCAGGACAGTGACTGGGAGGTTGGTCACACGTTGGCGATGCTCGCCAGGCATGACCGGGATGATCCGGGTGAGTACAGCAAACACCGGAATCGGGCGACCGGCTACCTTGAGGTCTTCCGAGACAAACACGGTCTGCAACGGTTTGAGCACACCCCGGCCAAACGGGAGCCGATCGAAGCGTCAGCCAGCGTTGTCGTGATGGGCGTCGGGCACTCGGGCACCACGATCGTGGCGCAGATGTTGCAGGCACTGGGCTGGTACGCCGGCCCGGCCGAGGATGATCCCTGGTGTGAGCATCCGGGCATACGCGAGGTCAACGAGGCCGGTTGGGCCACTCGGGAACTGGACCTGGACAGCGGCTGGGACCACCTGGAGGAACTCGCCACGCCGTGGGTGATCAAGGATCCCCGCTTCGTGCATACGCTCGACGTATGGCGTCCGCTGCTTGGGAAATACAAGCCGACGCTCGTCTGGGTGGTCCGCGACCTCACGGACGTGGCCGAGAGCTACGCGAGACGTGGCGAGAAGTACCGCGGGAGCAACCTCGAGGATCTCGCCCAGATGGCCCTGGAGCAGTTCGAGTCGTGGCCGTGGGGGAAGGTGCGTATCGAATACGAGAATATTGCCGCCGCGGTGAGCCTGTTCGACCTGGCCCGTGCCGGCGTTGTCACTGGGGCCGACAACGCCGTGCCGCCACAGGCTGAGCCGCGTATGATGCCGCCGCCGGTATACGACGGGGAGCCAGGTGGCCCGTGCGTCTGCGAGGAACCGGGCGACTGTCGGCGGCATCCGGCAATCAGAAAGAGCGGCAGACTGTTCGACATTTGCCGGGACGAGGTGCTGACGCCAGAGTTGTGTGAGGCATATCGCATGTCCTGGGATGAGCAGGCAAACGCAATCGAAGTCCCACGGCCCGCGACCGTGGTCACGTTGAACGACAACCCGCTGGCGTGTGACCACCGGGGTGAGTACCTCGAGAAACGCGGCACCGGGTGAGGCGGCGTTTCGGCGAAGGTCTTCGCCTGCGACATCCTCGGCAAATGCACGATCGTGAAACGGATAAAGGAGATCAGCGGCGTCTGCCGATCGTGCGAGTATCATAGTCAGCGCGAGAGATCCATGGAGGGATCTGTAGATGAGTGCCAAACGGTTGGTGGTGGTGAGTGATCTGCACGCGGGCTGCCGCGTCGGTTTGTGTCCGCCCAGGGGCGTCACGCTCGACGATGGCGGGACGTACCTGGCGAGCAGCCTGCAACAGAAGATGTGGCTCATGTGGCGTGATTTCTGGGACGACTTCGTACCCGAGGCGACCGGCGGCAAGCGGTTTGACCTGGTCGTGAACGGCGACGCGATCGACGGGGTCCACCACGGGTCGACCACGCAGGTCTCGCACAACCTGGCGGACCAGTTGCGGATCGCCACGGAGATCCTCGAGCCGTGCGTGCGTCGTGCCGACGACTACTACCACGTCCGCGGCACCGAGGCGCACGCCGGCAAGAGCGGCGCGACCGAGGAGGAGCTGGCCCGTTCGCTGGGGGCAATCTGCAACGGCGAGGGCCAGGCGGCCCGGTTCGAGTTGTGGAAGCTGGTGGGCCGGCATCTCGTCCACGTGCTGCACCACGTGGAGGGCGGCGGCTCCAGTGAATCGACGGCCATCCTCCGCGAGCTGACCGACACATACGCTGAAAGTGCCCGCTGGGGCCGCCGACCGCCCGACGTGATCGTGCGCAGCCATCGCCATCGATACATCAAGGTGGAGATCCCGACCGGGCTGTCGAAGGGATCCGAGCGTGGGCGGGAGCCGACCCCGGTGGCCGCGTGCGTGGTCACGCCGGGCTGGCAGGGGAAAACCCCCTACGCCTGGAAGATCGCAGGCGCACGGCTACAGACTCCCCAGTTTGGCGGCATCGTGATCGACGGATCGGGCGACGATGTCGTGGTCAGGCGTCGGGTCTGGACGGTCGCCAGGAGTGAGCCGGTATGAGTTCCGAGCAGGCCCCAATCACGCTCGAGGAGCTGCTGGCCGAGTGGGAGGTGATGGCCGAGGACTCGCACGGGTGGACAGTCCGCGAGCTGGCCAGGTTGTGGGGCGTCAGCCGGGTCCGCGTGCATACGCTGCTGGCCGAGGCGAAGGAGCGGGGCCGGCTGGTCATCGGTCGCAAGCGGATCGAGCGGCTCGACGGGGCGATGATCTGGACCCCGTCCTATTCGATCACGCCGCCCCCTGCCGAGTAGGCCCCTTCCGGGCTGAAAAGAACTTGACGGCGATAGTGCTACGGCTGCCGCCGGAGTGGATCGAGGAAATCGACGACCAGCGTGGCGAGACCACCCGCTCGGAGTTCCTCCGCGACTGTATCCGCACGCGGCTCGGCCGTCGGGACCACCCTGCCCCGCCCGGCCGTGGTCGGCCCGTCAGCGAACCACCACCACCCGCAGCGTGATCCCGTAGCGACCGCAGACGGCCAGGGCCCGCAGGTAGTACCGACGTTCTGCCTGCGGGTTTTTCTGTAGCAGGATCAGGCCGGGTTTGCGGTTGGTCGCCAGCCCGTAGAACAACGCCTGCCCGATCCCCTGCGACCACTTCCCGCTCTTGCACCAGTCGACTTCCCACGCGATGTCGTCGGTGAGGATGTCCACCCGCGAGCCGTCCGGCGTCCGGGCCTCGGCCTGTCCACCCATCTCGGCGGCGAGGTGTTTCGACCAGTCCACCTCGTGCCAGGCCGAGCGGTCCACCGTGGCCGGCGGATCTGGCGTGGGATCTGGCGTGGGATCTGGCGTGTCGGGCGGCGGCAGCAGAAGCAGGAGTGCGGCCACGCCCAGGACGGTCATTCTTTGCAATGGTTTGTCCCCAGGAGGCAGTTGAGATCCAGGTCGAGGATGACCGAGATCGACCGCAGGTGCGAGAGTTTCATCGAGCCGACGCCGCGTTCCCAGCGTCCGATCGTGTCCGGCGTCACCCCCAGCTCGTCGGCGAGGTTGGCCCTGCTCAGGCCTTCCATGAGCCGTGCGTGCTGGAGAGACTGCCCGACCCGCGTTCGGTATCTCGCCCCGTTCCGTTCACTCATCGCGGGGCATTCTACCGCAAACCCGCCACGCGGTGGGCACCAGGATATCGCGACGCACTCAGCAGCCCGGCTGCAGATCACCCTGGTCCACCGGGGATACGCCAGGGCCGTCAGCGACCGACGCGCGGTGCGTCTGCAGCACGAGCGTGAGCATCGTCCGCATCACGACGATCGCCTCGAGGTGCTCCGCGGTCGGCAGCCCGTCGGGCTGATCGGGAACCGCCAGCCCGAAGTCGGAGACCTCGTAGCGGATCTCGTTGATCAGGTTCCGGCACTCTGTCCTCGCCTCGTAAAACTCCGACAGCGGCTTATTGCCAAGATCGGCACGTGTTTCGGTGGTGTACGGCACGTGCATATCCTCACTATGGGGATTTCCATTGTGCGGTGATCGTCAGGTAACTGCAACCGCGCGGCCGGGTTCGGTAATCACCAGGTAATACAGGCGTAATACATGGGTAATCAATACGTGGTGATTACCCATGTATTACCCGGGTATTCCCACGTGATGATTGTGGAGGGTCTCGAGCAGCTCAGGCCAGCCACGCCGCTGCCTGCTCGTTGACCACCCGCGAGACACGGGCCAGCTCGGCGGTCGACTCGGGGGCGTAGTGGGTGCGGGTGGTCCGCTCGTCGGCGTGGCCCAGGTAGAGCCGGGCCGCTTGCAGGCCGTCGGTCTTGGCCAGGAACGTGGCCACACCGTGGCGGAGCTGGTTGGGAGCCCACGGGGCACTCAAGGCCCCGTCCTGGACGGCCTTCTTGACCGCCAGCCGGATCGCCTGGGAGTACCCGCGTGAGGGGTGCGTCGGGTCGTAACTGTAGCAGTCACGTTCGGGGTCGTATGTCCGCGCGACCCGTGCCCGTTGCAGCCGGTTGCGGATTGTAAGCGGGGTCTTCCGCGGCGGGCGGGAGGCGTCCCGCTCGGCCTTGACCACCGAGGGCCGCAGCAGCCAGCCGGTGCCGCCTGTCGTCTCGTCCTCGCGGGCCAGGTGCCTCTCGAGGATCCCCAGTGCCGCCGCGGGAACGGCCTTCCAGAGCGGGGCCCTGGTCTTTCGGCGGCACTTGTGGTCATCGAATCGGTAGAGCCAGACCTCGTGATCACCGTCGAAGAGCCAGACGGGAGCCTCGCCGCCGGCGTGCTCCCGGTTGCCGATTGCCTCGCGACCTTTCAGCCGTGCCACCTCGCCAGGACGCATCCCGCAGAGGAACTGGACCCGCGCGAAATCGGCGATCGAGGGGGCCAGGTAGGGCACGACGGCGCGGAACTGGTCGAGCTCAACCGGATCCTTGGTCACGCTGGTGGTGGTCCCGTACTCGCCCTCGGCGAGCCTGGGCACCTGGTCGAGCAGGAAGGCGGTCTGGAAGCTGACCAGCTCCTCGGTCACGCACCAGCTCACCCACTTCCTGACACGCCGCTCCGCGTCGCGGGTATGCTTGAAGTTCCAGCCCAGTTCGAGCGTGAAGTGGCGGCGGAGCTGCTGCAGCCGGCGGGCGCGGAACTCGTCGCACTCGGAACGTCCGAAGAGCTTGACCAGCTCGCCGAGGACACGCCGCGTGCGGCTCTTCTCGCCGTCGGAGACGTTCCTGGTTTCGTTATCGCGCAGGAAACCGACAACCGATTCGGCCACGCTGCCAGGTCGGCCCGCGAAC
>Ga0114905_1000790_pt1 | contig 18767 bp, 37 predicted proteins | sample MalvireepMed_b05_FD_83499 | JGI IMG/M metagenome (GOLD analysis project Ga0114905, IMG submission 83499) | Marine viral communities from the Global Malaspina Expedition - Malaspina viral metaG DeepMed_b05 | ecosystem: Environmental > Aquatic > Marine > Oceanic | place: Mediterranean Sea...
GGTGGGTTCTTTTTTGAAAATAGATCGGGGACTTTAATGCGTGTCGCATGGTTTGGATTTGGAGTATCAGGATAATATGGCTACTACGATTGTATTAAAAGAGATCAACCTTAAAGTTAACGGGGCGCAGGTTACACTCGCTGATAATTCGACACGAGTTCCAGCTTCCCAATACGTAACGCAGATACGCTGCGAGTATCATGCTACTGCTGACGACGGAACAGTTGCCACTGCGTTTGGTCGAATCGATTTAGCGGCTCCGGGAGATAGAGCGGCGAACGACTTTATTGCCTATGCGAATCTTACAGAAAACTGGGCTACTGCATTAGCGGAAACATGGCGAGCTGCTAATGGCGTAGACGCCAAACTCGCTGCAGAGATTTCACGATTACAGTCATTGGACAAAGTGGTTGAAACACCACCGTGGAAGGCATGATCAAAAAAGTACTACTAATCGCAGGAGGCGTGACGGGCGTCGTAGGCAGAGAAAGATGCGGCAAAAAAATAAGGAGATGAGTTATGCCCAAGGTGGGAAAGAAATCGTATAGTTACAGTTCCGCTGGAATTAAGGCAGCCAAGAAAGAAGCGAAAAAGACAGGGAAACCGGTCAGGAAGCCGAGAAAAAAATGAACGAAATAGAAGAGCAGATTGAACGACTGAACGAACAATTGCAACAACGTGGCAACATACTGATTGGTAATTAATGGCATTTAATCCAATCGCGTGTGGCAAGTGTATAGCTAAGCTTAGCGTTAGGATCAGTGGGTATGACCCTCGGAATATGGTCAAGCAGTGTGCGTGGGAATGCCTGAAAGCAGGAAAGGGGCCAAAGAAGTTCCGGAACTGTCTGAAAAAGAAGATCATGACGGTGGTCCATGATACCACTCATGCAGAACAAGTAACCAAAGAAATCTGGAGCGAAATTAATAAAAAATGCAGTTAGTCCTGCGTATAGCCATAGGCACTGTTTGCATTTTTGGGGTTGCTGTGTTGTGGCATTTTGTGGAAACGTGGACGCAGTGACATGGCGCGTAAATTTAAAGACCCTAACAAGTTCAGCTCATTCGGCGAAATCAGAGACGAATACAAGCGGGCGTTGTCTGAGCTTGAACAGTGCAAACGTGAGAGGCAGTTGGCGTTTGCTACAAGCTCACAGGACCGCAAGACGCTAACCGGCACACGGGCCGAGGTAAAGGAAAAGCAACGGTCTGTAGATTTTTTGATCACCAAATCGGAGCAGGCCGCAAGTATCCAAAAGCAGTCTGCTGTCAGTTCAAGCGTTGCAGCATTTTGCTATACGAGTCTTTTTTATTGGTGGCAAACGACCGGTTATCCGGGTGGTACAGAATGGGAGCCCTACTTCAATGATGCACTGGTCACGGCGGCAATAATGTGGGGTCTGGCAAATAGTGTTAGTTGGCTACAAAAAATTTATTATGCCACAAGTTAGGGATTAACATGGACCCCAGTGCAGCAGTTGATCCATTGACATACCTCCTTACGGGAGGTACAGGCATGGGAGGAGGAATTGCAGCGGGAATTCTCGTCTCACGGATGCTCAACCAAAGGAATGGATCGAACAATGGTGGGCTTAAAGATATTGCAGACAAGTTGGACGATACAAACGAATTATTGAATGAGCTGTTACGATCACAAGCAAGGCTTGAGGGTATTCTATCTTCGTCGTATAATAAATGAGGACGAGTAGATTAAAAAGGAGATAGCATGATTGAAAAAATTGAGTCACGGCGAGAAGAATTAGTTGCAGCTCACGGCAAAACTAAAGAAGAGATTGCCCAACTGGAACAGCGATTGGTACAACTGCGCAGCAGTTTGCATCAAATTGTAGGTGCAGTTGCTGCATTAAACGAATTACATCCTCCGACCTCTGACCTATCTACTAATGGTCAGGCAGTAGAGGAGGAATTAGAGGAGGAACCTGCATGAATTTTTTAACAGAAATTGCTCAAAAGCTGAAGTCACGAAAGCTGGTTGTGGGGGCGGGGACCCTCGCCGCTGCGGGGACGGGTAGTGTCGAGCTGACATGGCCTATGGCTGCGGTTGCTTGTGCTTATGTGCTGGCTCAAGCTATAGTTGACAGGAAGTAAGGATTTACTATCTTAGTAGAGAGCCTGCCGGGTGATCAGGCTCTCCTTGCTGTTTAGCGTCCTTGGTGCGGCCACGCAAACCCAGTTGTGGCCTTTGTCGCCAAGGACGTTTTCTTTTTGATAAAGGTTAAAGATTTAACTTTCGCTGAATTGGCGCAGGCCCATGTTGAGCCTGCGCTTTTTTGTATCCGTCAGTTAGTGATGTGATCACATGCCCTATCGCGTTGCGGCGTTCCGTCATATGCTTAATCGTTTCGGTGATATCTCGCCATGTTATATCGTAATGGTATCCCCTGCCATGGCTTGCAATGGGATGTCCCTCATGGCGCAAATGCGCTATAATTGCCCTTACAACGGGGCCTGATATTGACAGGGATGTTTCGATTTCCTTAGAGGTGACAGGATTCTTTTTTGTGCGCTTGGACAGTCCAAGCAATACACTGTTACTGTGAAGGGCAATAGCTTTGCTGTGTTTTTGCGTATTGTCATCAAATCCAGTTAGTGGCATGTGTTAATCTCCTTTTGGGTGGTAGTTTTGGTAGTCTTGTCCTGCCGCATGGGCAGCATCAATGCGGTCGATGATGGACCTATACATTTCTGGGTCAATATTTAAAACTCGCGTTGCCCAGTTGTCTGGATCTACAAGCCAATCACGGAGCTTACGGGCCTCACCCGTAAGCTCCTTTTTTAAAGACTTGTTGTAATCTTTACACGCCTGTTCAACGACTGCTGCTGCCAGTTCTCGATGAGGATTCCAAGCCGCCCCCCTTGACCGGCGAAGGCGACTTCGGCGTGAGCTAAGAGATGATTTCGGCATCGAAAGTCTCCTGTATGGTTTGTATTTTTCCAGCTTCTTTTGCCGTTACTGGGGGCGCAGGTTCGCGTATAAAAGATTCCCTATCGGACGAGAGATCCATTTCGTTAATCTGACCGGGCTGGACGCGGAAGCTGGGGCCATGCCAGCCATAAATGAAAGAAGTTGCAGGGGGGTGGATAGATCCTTTACGGCTTTTAAGGATCTGTACTCTCATTACTCGATCTTTGCTATGGAGTTCAGGACGATGGATGCCCAATACCAGATCAGCCCCTTCTTCAATCACCCCCGAATCACGGCCAGAGCTTAAACCGAAATGCGAATCTCCCTCGTCGCCATGATTACGTGAGATCTGGGACAAGACAATGATCGCACAATTACATCGCTTACTGACTGCCTTTAGGGAGGCTGCTATTTCTGACACGGCCTGATAAGAGCTTACAGAGGAATTGCCTGCACTTGTGGCTCGGATCAATCCCATATAATCTATGCAGGCGACCTCTACGGCACCCGTATAGTCAGATTGACGTTGAATAGCTTCTTCGATCTGAGCCATGGACATATTTGGTTGAGCGCATAAGAAGGAATTGTCCCACCATGGCAAATTCATCAGGTCACGATTGCCTGTGAAATTGGCTTCGATTTCATTTGCACTGACACCAGCCTCAATCGCACACTGACGTTCGACAACGCGAGCCAGCGTCATCTCCAATGAAAAAAACAAAACCTTATGGTTGGCCATTGCCATGTTCCGGAGCATGTTCAGCGCGAAGGCGGTCTTGCCGCTTCCCGTTTTGCCCAACAATATGACCACCTCACCAGACCTTATGTGGCGATGTCGTTGGTCAATCTCCTCGTAACCAGTTTGGATCTTTGCGCCGGGATTATCCAGATAGGCTTGGTATTGGTGTAGGGATTCGCGTCCGTTAAAAACTTGCACTCCCTGATCGGCATCCAGATCTGCATCATTGCCGTATGCCGATTTGATTTTATCCCACAAAACATTTGGACCATTAGTGGTAGTTAGGGGGGTTACCATCGTGTTATCCCACATCTGTAAGACGTTATATGTTTCGTATGCTGGCACCCCCCAGTTGCGAAATTGCCTTGCCTTCCAGTATACATGATTGTCGCGCCCGTCCCCTTCCTTCAGGTCCGTTGGGAATGATCCCTTCAGGGTTTGGTGATCGACGGGGACTTGCGATGCAGCCTTCGCAGGGGTCTTCTGACAGTCCAGCCAAATTGCCCCTAATTCTGGGACCTCTTGGCATCGATTGAATGGGACGATGTCGTTGTCACCTGCCGTTACGGCCATCTCTTGGACATCTTTCACCGTTGCGGCCAAGAATTCCTTGGTGGGGATGCGTCTTTTGTATAAGTCGGTCGCATCGTGCTTAGTCATGGGATGACGTAACAGGCGTTTTTGATCGTAGATTGCAGGGTCTATGTTGTGGGCCTCCCCCAATCTCAATGCAAGGGTGCGCAGTTTTTTGTAGAGAGTGTCACTGGGTGCCCAGTTCCCAAAGAATTGAGCTGGCAGATAAATATGATAGCCCTTACGCCCACTGAAAAACACATTGATCTGATCAGCAGGCGCATTGAAGCCGTTGATCATCTCCCCTAAGAATTGTTGCGCTCGTGTGTGAGACAGTTCGAGTTCGGCATCGTCAAAGTCGAAAGGCACAAACGGAGCGTAGCTGGGTCCGGTATAGCCACGGACAGTTTCTCTTTCGGTCAGGTAATCATGGAATGACTTGTCAAAGCGGTGAACGCTGACAAATGCCGGTTTTGTGCTGTCTTTTTTAATTTCGGCGATGGCCTCAGAAATTTTCATAACGCGGCCTCGCTTATTGATTGATCCGATTGCGACTTCTACGTATTTAAAATCTTCGTAATTCATGACTCTCTCTCTGTGGGTGATGGTTGCATAATTCTAAAAATAACGTGCTATATGTTCGTCCAAATGATGAATGTTGCGCCACGGCAATTGTTCTTGCAACTCTTCACGAATTCCGTCATGTGACTCCTGCATCTGCATCTGGAGAAAACACGCCCTTTCATTTGGAAGTTCCTGTTGGGAAGTCAGTAATGTGCTTGGTTGACCTCGGGCAATATGCTCTAAAGATGCTGAAATCGTTGCTTGTGGATCGCCCATTCTAAGGAGTTTATTTCTTTCTTCTTTTATGTTGTTTATTCTATCGCAGATTTCAATCCAATTGGCATGGTCCATTGTGTAATAATCAACTATAACAGATGGTAGTTCGCGGTTTTTCACCTTTTCCAGAAACAATTCACCAATGATTTCTATAATTGATAGTTTTGCGATGTCAGCCGATACCTGAAAAAATTCACCCGTGCCAACGCGATATTCATTGAGAAGATCGTGGACTAATGTTTCCACTGTGCGGCAATCAAAATAAAATTTACCCTTGCTGAGTAGTGTCGCTGGTGAGGGAAAAGATTTTTCCAAACAAAATTTGTCAGGCACACCTGACGAAAGGGTCGTTAATCGTTTTTTTATGTTTTTACTGAATCCAATTTTTACCATGTCCTTGAGATGTTTATTGCTTGCTATATAAATCTCTCCTTCGGGGCTTGTTGTCGGTTTCATTGCACTCGAATGCATAGACAATATTTGCTTTTTGCATGGGTGATGGTTGCTTTTGAGTCTATAATTCAAATTCATGATTGCATTGTTCGCAGGTTACTTTTGTTCCGTGGGTAGGAGGATCTATCTGGACAATGTTGTGGCGCGTCCGACGCTCTCCTGTAGCATCGATGCTCCATCGATACCATTGAGCAAGGACAACGATGAAACGAGCGTCTGCGCGATTAGGATCGTTCTTGTCCCCTGCCTTACACTGGGGGCAGGCCCATTTCAGTTTGCGGTTTTTGCGGTAGCGAGCAGTGAATTTATCGGCACTTTCAAATCTCCTTTGCTTTTTGGGGTGTGGTTTCTTTTGGGCCATTGATTTTTTCTCCTTTTTTTTGCAGTGCCTGCGACCACTCCACATGCCCATCCATTCCTGTAAAGCCGGACGATCCGGCTTGAGATGAGCCGCCGCTATCGTCTCCCCAGATCGACAGATCGGCGATCACCGCAGAGCAGTGCCCATCGCATCTGCGAATGACATGATCGCAGGCACTTATTTCAGTTGTCCCCTTACCGTTACAACGATGTGTGGATTGTCTTTTTCGGGGGGCTTAAACGTGTCATGCAAGCCGATGATACCAGCCCAGTTGTCCTGTTCAATGATTTGTGAATGCTGTAATTCGTCGAGTATATATTTGCGAGCTACGGCTGACACATTGTCAGGATCTGCGCGGCGGTGTGGAGGCACAAAGGCAAATGACACATGGACAGGCCCTGTGGTGGGTCGCATACGGGCGATAATGATTTGGACTGCTATGATGTCATGCCATTTTTTCTTTTCAGAACTTCTCTTTTGCCAGTGGGTGGCGGTCTTTTGGAGGAGATCGTTAAGGGTGGGCATCCCCCATGGGATTGTCACTTGTTGCGCTACCAGCTTAATGGAAGCAATCATGAAGAAGAGGGAGGAGGATTGACGCCGACACCACCAATGTCGGAATGGTGAAAGGAGCGAAATACCATTTTGCGCCCTCCCTCCTCCCTGCTATTTCCGTGTAGTCCAGCCCAGTGACGAGCGGTAGCTGCCGCTGGGCCGTCTGTGTAATACTCTCTCTTCGCTTCTTGGTCTCGTGTGCCCAATCGCAAATCGTCAGGGGCTGTATGAATCACGCCAAATGCATGTGTTTCAACCACTTCGACCAGTGCGAGGGTGGTCAGTGGGGCGACTATCTGCCAAACCTCGTCATGGGCATCGGGCTGTATAGCAGCCCGTGCTTCTGTGAGCGATGCGAAAGTGCCCATTGGATCAAATGGAGCCCCCTCCCGATAGTCTCGGTAGGAGGCTCGCCCCAGTAAAAACATTAGAACGGGATTTCTTCGTCTGTCTGTGCGTCAGCACTTTGCGGCATTGGACTTAACGGCATCACACTGGTGGCCTCCAGATTGCCATAGACCTGTCCATTTTTGCCGGTTTTGTGCTTGACTTGAACGCGAATTTTCTTTCCTACGAATTCATCCTCGTCTACAGTTGTCATCTCTTTGGGGGTTAACGCACGATTGAGCAGTCGCTCCCTGACTATCGTCAGGTGTGCCTTATCGCCGTAGGCCAACCTCAAAAACAGCCTACCTTGCGCTCTCTCTCCGTCAACTTTTGGTGCAGTATCTGACTCAAAAACAACAACCAGCTTGGTCACTGTTTCAGGCTGACCAGTGTTAAAATTATTTTGATCGAAGTTTCTGGCTTCGACTTTGGTGATTTCGCCGTCATGGTATCCGGCACTGAGAGGCTCAAAATTACTTTTCGGTTTTTCGATCTGGGCAATAGTAGCCATTGTCGATTTCTCCGTTTAAGGGTATTCCCAAAATTTTAGCAAGATGATGCCGTATCCGGCAGCGGCTAATCGCTTTGCGGTGTCGCAAATCTACTAATATGGGATGGTTAGATTTACGCCAGCGGATGGCTGACGGTACTACAGAATTACTCATGTAATCTCCTTTTTTTGGTGGTGGTAAAAAGCGCCCACTACGATAAGCATGACAAGAGAATCCTGTCAAGCTTTTTCTATCACAGATAGAAAAATATTTTTAGCTGTTTAGCTGGCATGAATTTTGTTAAAGACTTATATAAGTTTCTACAGCCCGAAACATAAATATATATTATGGCCTGTAGAGGTCAGCTAATTTTTTATGGAGGATTTTGCATGACGGATTTAGTGGCCACATCGACAGAAATTCAGTTGTCAGAAACAAGTTATTTGCCTCCTGTCCAGTATACCTATGCAGACTGGGTAGCAGATGGTCAGCGTTTTTCTCGCTTGGGGAAGTCTCTGCTTTGGTGGATAGGTGACTGGAGTTTGTATGGGATGGATGCTTTTGGTGAAGAATTTTATCAGGGCGTATCTGACAGTGGCTACGAGCCTGAGACGATTACGGATGCACAACGTGTATGTCAGGCATGGCCTCAAGAAAGGCGATGTGCCCACCTTAGCTATAATCACCATCGTGTGCTGGTAGCAGTCCCCGAAGACCAGCGTGATCGCTGGGTGGATGATGCAGTGGCTTATGGATGGTCTGTCAGAGACCTGCGGAAAGAGCTAAATAGGGTCAGACAACAGAAAGCAATGCTTGTACTGGCCCAAACAGACCAACAACAGATCATGCTGGCCACACCGCCGTATGGTGAAAATGGGATTAAAGATTTGCCGGACCTGCCTCTGGCAGATGATTCGATGTTGTTGTTGCAATGTTGGCCATCGCATGTCCAGCGTGGCGTAGAGCAATCAGTCGCACGGGGGTATAGGATTGTCACATCCCTTATAGGGCCCCGTATAGGCCCTCCTGAGCCCCGTCATGGGATATGGGCAACAGCAGAGGCGTCGATAGTGCTAATGGGCGTTAGGGGCGATCTGACGCCCCCTCTGGAGGACGAGCAGCCCAGTCAGTTTGTAGCGTCTTTATTTGATCTGGCAGAGCAACTGGATAGGGCGTATCCGACCTTGTCAAAGGGGGTCGCTTGGAGCGACCTGAATCATCCAGCGTTCAGCTATCTAACGCCGGATGATTCTCAGGTTGTGTGATAGTTCCATGGAAACAGCCTTTTCAGGCTGTTTCCTGTTGGCGTGGTCGGGGGACGCCAGTTTGCCAGTTGGGGTTACCTCTTTTGCGCGACTTGACAAATTTGTGCAGAGCGATGAGGTCTTGACGGGTAAATTGTTTACGACCGCGTACGACCTTCCCAAGATTTAATTTTTTTGCTGTTTGTCGGACCCATCCATTGGAGCGGTTTAGGGCAAGGGCGATGTCTGTTGTGCCAAGGCTGGGGACTATGGTTGCCAGTGTTTCTTTGACGGTGGTCGTGGTTGTGGTCATTTGGTTCCTTTCATTAATTTTTTGTCCAGTTTAGATTCGATATCAATTTGTTGCTTGCAGGTACGCAATCTGTCAGCGGCTACATCTTGCCCATTATCTTCCATCCACTTGAGTAAGCGATTATAGAGACCTGCATACCCTTCGATTTTAATGCTCTGGTAGTTTACTACGTCTTCCAGTCGCGCCAGTTCTTTGGTTAATTTTGCACGGTCGCTACTGTTGTTGCCGGATCGCCAGCCCTTGGTAGCCGGAGGGCCAGCTACCAAGGGTTTTCTCAGTTCAATTCTGGCCATATAGAAAGGCCGGAAGGATTTGAACAAGCAGTGTTATGCTGGCGATGACCAGCAGGTAGGTTGCCACACTGTCAAGTCGTTTCTTAGGAGCCATTCTGGCCTCCTCTCTGATTGCATCGTGCCAATTCAAGTGCGGCCTCTTCGGCCCGTTGGGTCCATAGCTCGTCCCATGACTCCCAGTACATGGCATTGCCGTCAGGGTCGGACTCTTGCAGATGGCGGTCGATAGCCGCCAGAACAGGATCATACATCAGTCATATTCCTCCACAAGATCGGTTACAATCAGTGTCGTCTGGACTCGACGGGCACCATCTTCATCGCTGACGAAATTCTCGAAGGTCAGGTGGAGTTCGTCCTCGCCTGCGTCCAAGATGATGTCTTTGTCGTTTGCGATCACGTCAGCGATCAGGTTGGAAACTTTGGCAACTTGATCTTTCATGCTTGGTTTCTTCATTCTATTTCTCCAATTTCAGTCTAAGGTGAATAGCATTTCGGCTTCAAAAATGTGTCGATTATTTAGGCCCAGAAGGACTTCTTTTTTATTGAAATCCCTGTCATGATCTTTGGCGGTTGAGTGTGTATAAACGCGCAGGCCATCGAAGAATGATCCTTTGCTTGCAGGGCTGGCACTGGCCGCGTCGAGACAATCTTGCCATGTAGGATTGGTAATGCGGTTAGATGCGTAGTCATGATCTGTAAAAATTACGTCATATGTTGTGCCGTCTGGATCATAATTGATTCTGCCTTTTTGATCGTGGTATAATCCAGATATATTGCTCAGGGTCAATCCCGTCTTAATGGGGGTACGATATGTGCAACGAGAGTGGATTATAGACTTGATAATTCCGCGCAGGTCTGAGCATAAGATCGCCTGCCCATCGGGTCGTTTTGGGTGATTGAAATCGTAGAGACCTTGAGTCCCATACAGGGATAGATCAATGCGCTCGTCCAGCTTGCAAGCCTTTTCGGCGATTGGGTGATAGAGATCGGCCTGCGCAGGCCAGTATACGACATTGTCTACACTGGCAAGTCCGGCAGTCCTTTTGTGGGCGACAATCTTTTTGCCTCGTCTTTTCAGTGGTCTGTTGTTTAAGTTGAACATTTTTACCCCCTTTTTGGTGGATTATTTCTTTGCATGTCGCTGTTCCCAAGTCTCTTGCAATTTCTTCCGCGCCTTGGCTTCGTGTTCATCTACGTCAGCAAATGTTTCGAGGCCGGAGCGGATGTGGCTTTCAACTTTTGAGATTAGTTGAGTGCGGATGCGCTTGTGAGTGTTTATTAGGAGTTGATTGAATTCATAGCTGAATTGGTGTACGAATCGAGAGTTGCCACACGTCTTGCAGGTGTGCTGGGGGCCGATGTTGATTGTGGTTCTCATTTCCTCGATTAAATCGTGTGCTTCGGTCAGCATTTGGTGTGCGAGCTTAAGCTTCATTATGTCCTCCTTTTCACGGGCTTGCCGGTTGTATAATTGAAATCGTCCATATCTTTCTTCTTTCCTAACCCTTTTTTGAGGTCGCAATAAAGGTTGTGACAATCTTTGATACTGCGATAGGGCGTTATGACAACAATGACGTTGTCGCTGTAAAAATCTCTCACTTTTATTCGCTTGCCGGTTTCAAAGTCAATGTAATATCGGTATACTGTGCCAGTGTCTTCATCGGTGTCTGAGAGGACATACTGGTCTCTCGCTTTTTTTATTGCGGCAATTCGATGTCCTCCATCTACTGCAAGCAGATAGGAGAAGTTGTGAATATTGAGCTGGCCTGTCTCCCCATTGTCTGGTATAGGCTGAAACTCGCAATAGGAGGTGTCCTCTTCTTTGAGCAAAGTTGGGGGCAGTGGAATGGGGACGGCGAATAAAGCAGGGAAGAATTTGTCAGGCTGGATGATGTAATCGGCCATTCGCCTGACGGAGTTTCTATTCAGCCTGAGTACGGTTTGATCGACGCTCCCTTTCATGACGTCATCGCATTGCGGTTGGTCAGGCGATTTCATGATGTTGCTCAGTTCAATGAGATTGATAGCTGTATTGTAAAATTCACGTCCGTTCATTTCTCCCCTTATAGCTGGGAAGTGTGCGATGTTTCGTTTTTTCATAAAAGACATGGTTTTATCCTGTTTTAGGGTGATTATTCTTCTTCTTCTTCTTCTTCTTCTTCTTCTTCTTCCTCGAGTGGCCATGGAAGATTGTGAATGAGTATTTTAAGAGAGGGATGTTCTTTCTTGAGGCAAATATTGATACGTCTGATAAGATTTTGGCAAAGTGCTTCATCTCTATCTTTGTTACGCACCAAAAGATGGTCGAGCATGGAGTCTATCACCATGTTGGGATTTACTGAGCGGAGTATATGACCCATTAGCTCGTCCAAATCAACCTCTGCTTCTATTCCAATGTCCATTTTTTTCTCCTTGATTACATTGCCGTGACGCCATCGGTGACGTCACGGCTCGGTGGGATGGTTATTTGATTGCGCCAGCGGCTTCGAGCAGGTGCTTGTTTAGCTGGCGGCGGTATTTGTAGACCAGCTTCTGGCCATACACGGCTTGTTTCGGGGTCAGTGCTGGCAGTTGTGCCAGTTCGCCCCCAAAGCGAGCGTCGAACTTGGAGTATCCCATGCCATCCACGGCTTGTGCGCCATCGCAAAGGGCATGAAGCGTTTTGAGTCCCTGATGAATGGCTTTGACCATGGTAGCGTCCAGTGGTGTTGTCACGGCCATTGTGACCTCCTTTCGGGTGATAGAGACCGTGTCTTCGGGTGTGGGTATGGTGGGCAGTTTGGCATCTGCCTCAATGTCAATCTCATCGTCCAGTGCGCGGTCGATGATGGCCTGCTTGGCGATCAACTGCTTGGCGATCAGTTGATCCAGTGATCCTTCCAGTACCAAGTGTTGTACCAGCACAGAATCAGTCTGTCCGATCCGGTGTGCCCGATCCTCCGCTTGTGACAGGGATGCTGGGACCCAGTCTAACTCTGCAAAGATCACATGACTGCTGGCGGTGAGGGTGATCCCTACTCCAGCCGCCCTGATGTTACCGATGAAGACCTTGATCTCATCGTCGTTCTGGAAGGCATCAACGGCGTCTTGCCGGTCCTCCATCGAATCTGATCCGGTTAGGGATACTACGCCAATGCCTCGATCACTGATGTCATCTTTGAGACTGGCGATCACGTCAAGGTGATGGGCGAAAACGATAACCTTGCCCCCATTATCAATGGCATCAGCTATGTGATCACTCACATAGCTGACTTTGGCCAGTGCAGTCTCATGACGAGTTCGAGCCATGTCAGCAAAGGCGATTGTGGTGCCTTCGCGCAATGCGGCAACGGCTTCGCCGTAGACTGTTGGATCGTCGGATACTTTGGCCTGCTCGACGGCAGTCCTCAGCATAGCGAGTTGCTCTTCGTGGCTGGTCCAAGATTGCTGTTCGGCGTCAATCGCCTTGCTGGCCCCATTGCTGGGCAGTTCGATGATCTGGCGGCGTTTGGCTGGCAGGTCGGTAAGCACATCGGCCTTCAGGCGACGTACCAAGAATCGGGTGCGTAATTTTTCTTGGAGTTCGTCAAGGTTAGCGGCCCCAGTAAAATCCCAGCCCCAGCCGTTGTGCTGGGCGTTGGCATATCGCTTTGCGTAGGACATGAAATTGTTGAATTCGGCAGGGGCGAGATAGTTGGCCAATCCCCAGAGTTCGATGGGCCGATTGACAATTGGCGTTCCCGTTAACAGGATGCGCCGCTTGGCTTTCAGTGGATTGGTCTTCCATTCTTTGGTTTTGTATCGCCAATCGCCAAAGACCTGCTTGGTGCGCTGGGCTTTTGGGTTTTTCAGATAATGGGCTTCGTCAGCGATCAGGATATCCCAGTTACGTTTGCGCAGGGCGACTGAGTGCTTGGTCAGGATATCGTAGTTGATAATGACGATATCGGTGCTGGGATAGTCCGATCCTTTAGCGATCCCGATGGTCAGGTCTTTGTTGACCAGCCATTTCTCCGCTTCGCGTTGCCAGTTGAGGCGTAGAGAGGCAGGTACGATGATCAGGATATTCGTGGCCTTGGGCGTAGAGTTGATAACGCCCAGTGCCTGTATTGTTTTCCCCAGTCCCATCTCATCACCGATCAGGACGGCATCCTTGCCCAGTGCATAGGCGATACCGGCCCGTTGGTAGGGCAGGTATTCGAGGCCATCAGGGGCAGGTATCTCGATATCAGATGTGGTTGCCGAAGACGATGCGTAAGCTTCTGTGCGATTCTCATCAGCAGAGGCCAGCACGGCCTTAGTCTCTGTGTTGGCGTATGCGCTCAACTTGGCGGCGATCTTGATATCGGTCGTGGACCAGACTTTCTGGCTGGGGTTCCAGCGAAATCCAGCCGCTTTTGGGACGGCACGTTCGTCGTATGTGGTGCGGCATACGTAGGTGTGTCCAGTTAATATGAGTTCCATTTTACATCTCCTTTGGTGGTAAGGGGGACACAAATTTAATGCAAAGGGCATATAATTGTCAACTAATAATAATTGTCAACTAACAAAAGATGACTTCGCCAAACAGGGCAATTTCCATGAATGTATCGGCGGTGATCACGTCATCATTTTCATCGAGAAAATCTTTGGCATGTTGCTGGATTGCGGCATTATCGGACAACAGAAACTTGTTCAGCCCTGCCAAAACGGCGTCTTTGTCGAGCGTGTATTCCACGCCTGCACCATCTTCTATTTCATCGTCGATGACGACCAGTAGCGACCCTCCGTTCAGGGGGATGTCGCTGGCGTATTCTTGATCGCTTGGATCGCTAATGCGCCAGATGCCTGAGATCCATGGGGTTCCAGATTCAAGGGCAGTGCTGATGAGATCGGACACCTTCTTGGCAGATGGGCTGTTTGGGATGCTGGCCTGTTCGATGAATGCTTTTATGTCATGGGAGTTCATGAGAGCCTCTTTTTGGGTTAGGATTTTTTTGAAAAAAGAGCAGGGACCAGTGAATGCAAAAAATTTAGCAGTCTACGTGCAGTTAAAACAACATCTTATCATCAATCTGTAAATTCACTGGTCCCTGCTGGCACTTCCGATCATTCTTCGTTGCGAGCAAGATCTGCTTTCAAGTCACAAATGTCATGGAGGGCTTGTGTTATGGAGTCTGCGATCCAATCGCCTCTATCGGCGAAGCGTCTTTGTGCGTCCTCATATGGTTCGTCGAGTTCCCATACCATACCATCATCGGCAAAGATGACCAATGTTCCTTTGCCGCCCCTGATGGGCGAGATCGCCATTACGTGATCCGTGTTGACGGCGACATACTCTTTGCCTGAGTGTTTAAGGTTTGTTACGAATGCCATTTGGGTTCCTTTCTGGTTATTGCCGATCCCTTATTGGACGGGCAGGTGGAGGTATTTGCGGTGGTTGTTGCTGGGGTGACATCGGTGTCGGAATTCGTGCTTGAGAATGCCGTCAGTTTTCCATGTCCCCATGTATTGCCATGCCTCGTGTTGATTATACGCTACTGGATCTTCGCCAGTGGTAATCAGGGCCTCAAATGCCTGTTCGCGTTGCCAGTGCATGTCGTCCAAAGGAATGGCTGTATTGTCCCGACTAAGGCTTTTCATGATCATTTTTCCTTCGGTGCTGTTTCGGGAAGTAAAAAATACATATCGTCTTTGGTTTTTCTTAAAAGGTTTTGGGCCGTGTTGCAATCTTCAACTCGTCTTCGGTCTTTGCTCGTGTCGTATTTGAAGTAGCGGCGCATTGCTTTGGCGTGTTCGGACGCTATGTATTCGGCCACAATTTCGACCCATCCAATCGTGTCGTACTGGTTGGCCCATTGTATCTTTTTGGCAATCTCCATTCGCAAAACAGGAGATATGTCAGCGGTGACTAATGCGTGATAAAATTTTTTGCCGTGTTGTGCGATTTCGATCTCTTCTTCTGTTATGTCCGTTGCGATCCAGTTGAATGTCCTTGTTGTTTTTGGCATGATTGGCTCTCCTTGTCTTTATAATTCTATGTGGATAATGTTGGTGACGATGAGTGTGGTTTGGATGTGTTGTCCGTCTGGACCTCGATGCCGGTAGATGATGCGAATCTCGTCGTCACCGGCCTCGATCTCATAAGTCCAGCCACTGTCGAACCACGATTCGGGCGTGTCCAATGGTATGCTATCGGCCTGTAATTTTCGGACCATATCGACCTGTTCCTTCATGCGATACATTGCTTTGCCTCCTTTTCGACCAGTTCATGTGTTTCCAGCAGGTCAGCCATTTTATCGGTTTTGTTGGCCAGATCATTGAGTTGCTCTGTAACCATGGCGATGGCCTCTGCATCGGATTTGGGGTTTGTCAGGATGTGGATGAACACCGGAATGAATGGAGACCAGCGGACGGGGATGGATATTGTCTTTGGCATGATATGTGGTCCTTTTCTTTAGACGATAGAATTATTGATGATGACAGCGGAAATTTCGGTGTGTAATTCTTTGAGGTGACAGAGGTCCTCGTAGGTCACGATGATTTGATACTGGTCATCTTCGATGACTTCGGACGTGAGTCCGGAATCAGCGTCGAGGATTTGTCTCAATGTAACAGTCCCTTTGGGTGAAAATCTGTCTTTGCACATGGTGGTGTCCTCCCTTTTAAGCGTCAGTTTTGAGCCGCTTGAGCCGATTGTTGATCCAAATGTTTGGCCAGTATTCTTTGCCGTCATTATTTTCAGCGACTGGCGATCCGTTGATTTTCAGCGTCCCTTCAAAGTTTTTGATCATCCGCGTGACATACCTCAATGAGGCATGGGCATGATCCCATGGTCCGATTGGATCATCGCTTGTTTTTGGGTTTTGTGTAAAACCCATCTCTTCGGCCTCTTGCATTCGACCGTCGATTTGAGATTTGATTTTGCGTAGATCATGGAGATGTGACAATATCGACAATTCGATTCTGAGAATTTCGGTGACCTCCTCCTGAAGAAAAAACTTTGGATACATTTCTTTGATTTGGTCAAAAGGAAATTTGCACATGATGGACTCCTTTCCCCCGTGACGTCTCCGTGACGTCACGGGGCGGTGGATGGTGGATGATGGGTGTGTTTAGCTTATGGTTTCCTTCCAGCGTTGTTCCATTTCTTCTACGGCTAAGTTTTCGTCAGCCTTCATGGTGTCTCCTTTTCTGGTGGTTAGAGAGTTGTGTATAGTCCAGTGTATCTCTCGATCACATCGTGCATCATATCGACGTATACATTGTCTATGCATTCGAGCGCATTGTAGCCGCCCTTGGCGACTCGAGCGAACGTGATTGTGTAGGTATCATTGGGGTCCAATGATATCTCAATGCGATTCGCGTTGGAACTGTTTTTGCCGATACGGAATCGCAATCCATTGTCTGTGGCAACATAATCTTTAGCTCCGACCATGGCCGTAAACAGACGGCGTATATGCAATTGCTCAAAGATCATGTTTGCGATGGGGTGTTTGTCCATAGTGTTCTCCTTTTCTGGTGGGTGAGGTAAGCGTTACCCCCATTGCCCTTGCGGTCACCCAGTGACATTTGTCAGGTTCCTACGGGCAATGGGGGTGCTGTCTATCTGACAGCCGATGCAGATAGACAGCAACCACTGGGAATTCCGACCCAGTGGTTATGTGACGTTGAATCTGACCTTGGCAGAGGCGACATTATGCCTTTCGATTCGGGCAAGGTCTTCTTTTGTTGGAGGGCCTTCTGGAGGGCCGATGTCTGTGTGGCCCCAGACGACGACAAATCGCTGGTCGAGCAATCGCCATGACCGTTCTAAGTTGGCCCGGTCGCCCGTGGAGACAACCTCAGTCCACTTGCCGTGACCTCCTCCCATATCGGTCCAGCAGTAGATGGTGTTGTATGCCATGATGTGCTCCTTATGAGTTAACTGCCATGCATCGGCAATGGTGGTTGCTGTAATAGCCTTGCGTATAGTCTATGACGAGTTTCTTTTCGGCGTCTGGACATTGGTCGTGTCCGGCCTTGCATTTGTAGCAGTAGGGGTGACTTTTGGCGTGGACCCAGTGAGTGGCACAATTACATTCCCAGTGACTATCGGTCGTTTCCATGACTTTGTCAGGCTCAGGGGTGATCCTCCCATTAAAGTAGACGTTGTCCCAGATTTTGCTTGCTCTGGTCAGTAGCGGAATGATGGCTTCAAATGTGGCGATCTGGTCCTCTAATGTTTTGTAGGGGCTATCGGGCCTGCGCATGTCGTTGGATGTGAGATCTCTAAAGTTTTTGGCCACGCTGACTTGCATCCATTCAAGCAAATCTGTCATTTCCTCGACGATCTCCCCAAAACAGCCGCCCCACGCACTATTGCTGTCGTAGTAGTTGCTGGCTGACTTGCAGATCAGCCGAGTGGTCAGGTCCGCATAGTCTATCAGGAGATTGCTCTTTTCCGTCATGAGCTTTGACGGCTCATCGCTGGTGCCCCATGTGTTCCAGTCATGCTGGTCAATATCGTCCATCATTTTGGCTAATCGCCTGCGCATTATGGGGAAGTGTATTTTTGCCATGATCGTGTTAGCTTCCTTTCTGGTAGTGAGCTACTCAGCTCACTACCGTTAAGATTTAGTTCTACTTGCTGTATTTTTTAATGAATTCTTCCAATTCTTTTACTTCTTCTTGCGCTTCTTTTTGTGCCTCTAACCCTCGCTCTCCTAACAACATTTTTTCACAGTCCCAACCTTTGTTTCCACTGTACTTTCGCAATGTGAATTCAGCTTCTTCGACAAGGCGTTGGTCTGTAAAATCCGATGTTTCGTTGTATTTTTCTTCGGTTGCTATTAGTCCGTCTAATTCCCACGATAGCTCATATAGGTTTTCGGCGTCTATTACGATTTGTCTTTTTTTGTGGTCTGGTGTTGTGGGGGCAGGCGATTTATACACGCCCTTGCGAATGTTCATGATGCTCTCCTTTTCAGAGGGTCCAGTTGCTGGTGTCATCTTCAATTTGGACGACTTCATTTGTGAGCGAATCTCTAACGTCTCTAAGACTCAGATTAGCTTGAAATGTGTGCCCGATCTGATCCTCGACGGCCACATATTGATTGAGCAATTCCGGATTGGCACGACCGGCGATCTGCAACGCTTTTTTGGGAGCGAAAATACAGAACACACAACTCAATCGGCCCATGCCCAGATCGTATGCCTCATGATGTGGGACACCGGTGGATCTGATCCTTGACCATACGGTCTGGTCGGTCCATTTATGGATCGGCAACCAGTTGTAGACGGTGCGTTTTGTTTTGTTACTGGCTAATGTGTTGATCTCCCATACTGGCCGTTTTGCCCGTGCCGGTGATTCCTCTGCCCGAAACCCCAAGCAGTTGAGGATTTTGATTTTCCTCTTAAGGCCAGAGGCATTTAGCTCTCTGACCAGCATTGTGTAGACTCGATGGATCGGTGCGCGTTTATGGTCTGACGTGCACCATCGCTGACTGCTGGATGGCCATTTGCCCCGTTCGCAAGCTTGTTCAAGCAGGTCTCGTTTTTCGTTCTTGACGACGATGGTTCGCAGTCCATAATGCTCTGCTTGACGGTGGACCAGATCTTTAACTCCGGCCCATTCTGCGCGGCCCAGATCTGCA
>Ga0114905_1000795_pt1 | contig 18734 bp, 13 predicted proteins | sample MalvireepMed_b05_FD_83499 | JGI IMG/M metagenome (GOLD analysis project Ga0114905, IMG submission 83499) | Marine viral communities from the Global Malaspina Expedition - Malaspina viral metaG DeepMed_b05 | ecosystem: Environmental > Aquatic > Marine > Oceanic | place: Mediterranean Sea...
ACGCGGTAGAAGTAAAGATACCGAGAGAAAGGATTTCGTTACAAGAGGTCCCAGAATGGGAAAGGGGCGGATACTATGGCCTGGCCGGATTTTTATCTAAATCAGGAAGAGAGGGATGTCCACCTGGGATGTTATTGAGTAACGTTCCAGCGATTAATTCCGCAGGAACGTCCGGGGAAGGTGGCAGTGTAAATATCCAAAATTTTAGCCAAGTGATGTCTGATAATTTTGTAGTTCGAGAGGTGTTAAAAGCCAAAGGTACCGACCCGGTGGGCGATGGTCGTACTCATACCACCTCAAATGTTATTCGACCCAACACTGAGTTATTATTTCGAAATGGTCTTGTAATGGCTGTTGGGGCCGATTTTGATTATACAGTGAGTAATGGAAATAAAATAACTCTTGATGATGTCCTGGTAGCAGAAGACAGCCTTTATGTAACTTATATTATTGCTTAAAGAAAGGAAATAAAATGACAGCAAAAAATATTAAAAATACGGAATTGGAAGAAACTCCAGTTTCAGAAGAGGAGAGCTCTTCAAAAGATATAGTTGAGATCGGTTGGGAGGACCTTGAGGAGCTTTTTTCACTAAAGCAAAATTTACATAATATGGAAGATTATTATGCTAATTTATCTTTGACTTTTGAGAAAAATAAAGCTGCTATTCTGGGAAGAATCTTTCAAGCGGAAAGTGCGCTCTTCTCGATGGCAGAGGAATTAAAGAACCAACAAAATCTTGATGAAAGTCTTACTTATGAATTAAAACTTCCGAATAAACCAAATGATAAAGGTTATTTTGTTAAAAGAGACTAATGTTTACAACTAAGCACACTATTTAGAATATATACTGAATAGAGGTAAAGAAATTGTCAGAACAACAAAAAAGTTTTACAACTAGTGATATTGGGATCGCTGCGTACTTGCAGTTGAGAAAATATAAATTGTTAGAATGCAAGAGATTACCTACAGGAAAATTTTATTTTTGTTTTGAAGATCCTAATTCCGAATGCCAGAGAATGTCCTTGCAATTTTTGGAATCAGAATTTTGTAGTTTTGATAACAATGTTCGAAACTTAAAAAAGATACTATTTTCGTAGAAAGGGTGCCTAATGGGTATTATGAAAAAACTTAAGGGCATAGTCTCTTCAAAAAAACAAGAAAAAGAGATTATTTCACAAAAATCGGATTTTATTGAGGAAATCACAAAGGAGGCCATCGACGTGGTAGAAAAGAAAACAGAAAAAACAAAAGAAATTCCGGAAGAAGAAGCTGTAGAGGTTTCCCCGGACTACTTAGAGTGCACGCAAGAAGAAACTATCCTAATTTTAGGATTCTTAAAATCCGGCGAAGACGTAAAGAAAAGTTTAGCAGAGTTAGTCCTTCAGTTTGAAGCAAGAAAACAGCTACTTTTGAGTCAAGTCGGTCAAACCCAGAAAAAATTACATGAGGAACTAAATTCTATAAGATTGAAATATGGCCTTCCGGATTCCGGTTATTCTGTTGAAATATCAGATGAGGAAGAAGAAGGCAAAAAAGTTGTTTTTATTAAAGGATAATTAAATTTTATTCTGGTTCATTAGTCGTTAACTACCCTCCATTTAAGTTCTATTTTAGTGTTTTTTTAGTTATATAATTATATCTAAACAAAAAAACAAAGGAGATTATAATGGCTAGAACAAAAATCAATAATGCACAACTATCAATTAGTTCTGATTTAGTACCCGCGTCTGCTAACGGAGCAGCGCTTGGTAGTGCTTCATACGAGTGGTCGGACCTTTTCCTTGCTGACAGTAGTGTCATCAAGTTTGGTGCTGATCAAGATATTACGTTAACTCACGTTGCCGATCTCGCCCTTACATTGGGCGGCGCCGGCGCTTCCACCTCGTTGCGGATTAATAATACCGCGACTGACGGTGATGTTCAAATTTCGTTTCAGTTGAGTGGCACCACCCAGTTCTCGATGGGTGTTGAGGACGGAGATTCTGATAAGTTTGTTATCGAGAGAGGCTCTGCCGGCCTTGGGACATCGCCTGCTTTTGAAATTACTTCTGCTGGTGTTGTTGCTATACCTGGCACCACTGCAAATACCTCTGCTACCGACGGTGCTTTAACAGTTGCTGGTGGTTTAGGTGTTGCTCTGGATGTATCAATAGGTGATGATCTTCGATTATTAAGCGATAGCGCAGTGCTTAGCTTTGGCGCGGATTCAGACACGACATTGACCCACACGGACGGTACCGGGTTAACACTAAACAGCACCAACAAATTGTGCTTCAACGATGCTACACAGTTCATTTATGGCTCTAGTGGCACCATTTTGGAGCTGGGTGCTACTGATGAAATTGGACTGACGGCAACAACGGTTGACATGGATGCCAACCTCGACCTTGACGGCACAGCGAACATATCGGGATTAGTGACAGTGCAGACTGGCCTTGTACCTGATGCTCAGGACGGAGCCTATCTTGGTACGACCTCACTTCAGTGGAGTGATTTATTTCTCGCTGATGCTGCAGTCATCGGAATGGGTGATGATAATGAAGTTACGTTGACTCACGTTCCCGACGCCGGTATCTTACTTAATGGTGCTATGCAGTTGCAGTTTGGTGACTCCGGTACTTATATTAAACAGGGCGCTGACGCTCAGCTTGATATGATTTCGGATGGCAATATTGTAATGACACCGGGCGCTGGCTCAGCAACTTACTTCATTCGCTCTGGCGAAACAATAAGTGCGACTGCTGCAGCTCATATATATGCGGGCGGTTCTGGTGCGATGAATATTCGCGCCCCTGGTACAGCGACCTTTACGGTCGACGTCGGCGGCGCCATCACAATGGATATGTCGGGTTCTTCGGACCAGGCATTTCAGTGGGCCATGGCCGGCACACCTAAACAATATCTCTACCTTGAGAAGGATTCAACTGGGCAAAACTATTTTAAGCAGTTTTCTAATATTGACCTTGCTTTTTTGAATTCGTCTGCTGGCGAAATTATGCGCATAGATGACAGTGCGCGTAGTCTTTTGATTGATGCTGGGTCGAAGATCGAATTCCGAGACACGGGATTAGTTATTTCGTCTTCCACAAATGGTCAGCTTGATGTCGATGCTGATGTTGAACTTGAGTGCACAGCACCAACTGTAAATCTTGTTGCGTCAACAGCCGTCACAATGGATACACCTAGTGTTGTTATAGCTAGCGCTACTTCGACAGCACCCATACTTCACATTACAAATACAAATGCTGATGCCAATCCTGGTGAACTAAGGTTCAACAAAGATAGTGCTTCTGGCGCAGACAGTGATGTTATGGGTATGATATCTTTCTATGGTACTGACGACAGCGACAATACACATGAAAGATTGGCGTACATGGACGCAATTATCACAGATTCGGCTCATGGTTCTGAAGCATCTTCTTTGAGATTTTATGTAGCAGAAAATGATGCTACTTTGACTCAAGGTTTATTGATTGCTGGTCAAGCTGATGATAATGGCGAAGTCGATGTGACCATCGGAGCAGGTGCAGGCTCTACTTGTACAATCTCCGGCGACCTAACGGTTACTGGTACGACAACCACTGTTAACCAGACCCAGATAAATGTTCAGAATGCATTTATTTTCGAAGGAGCATCAGATGACGGTAACGAGACGACATTAACAGTTGTTGATCCTCAAGGAGATAATACTATTTATCTACCTGACGCGGGGGGGTATCTTCCGCTTCTTGCTGACGCAACCACGAATGATGGGGCCGTGACTCAAGCGGAATTTGCACTCCTTGATGGTGGCACAGCCCGCGGCACCGACGCTGTTGCTGATGGCGACGGCATCCTTACCAACGATGGCGGAACTATGAGGCAGACGTCTGTTCAGACGTTCCAGACTTATTTTGATGCTAACTCTGTTGGCGGAACAAGTATTGTCACAGCGGGCGCCCTTAACGCTGGTTCAATTACTTCGGGCTTCGGCGCAATCGATAATGGAACCTCCGGAATTAGAACAGCTACGTTTACTGCAGAGACCGCGGTCGTTCCAGATGCTTCTGGTGGGGCAGATCTTGGTACAACCTCTTTGGAGTGGGGTGACATTTTTGTTGCAGATGACAAGGCGATTCAGTTTGGCTCCGATCAGGATGCCAAAATTGAGTATGATGAGGACGGAACTGACCAACTTCGTATTCACCAACCTGCTGCAGGTGTTGTAATTGCCGGCGCGAATCCGAAACTTGTTATCGGTGACGCCGGTGCAGAAGACACCTTGCTGGTATTTGACGGCAATGCTGTTGACTATCGCGTGGGTTTGGACGACGGAACTGATAAGCTTGAAATCGGAGCTGGAGCCGCCCATGGCACCACCGCTGGTATCAAGATGTCTAGTACTGGCGCTGTTGAGGTCCCGATCAGTTTGACGTTGGCTTCTGGCGCAACTTGTACGGCGATCCTTGATGAAGACGGGATGGGTACTAACAGTGCCACCGCGTTGGCTACCCAGCAGTCTATTAAGGCCTATGTCGATGCCACAGTAGTTGCGGCTGACCTGGATGTTACTACTGATTCCGGTACAATTGACGTCGCAGATAACGAAACGTTAACTATAACTGGTGGCGAAGGTATCGATACCTCAGCTACTGGCACTACTGTTACAATCGCATGCGAGGACGCGACAGCTTCTAACAAAGGTGTTGCTTCATTCGGTAATGGCCTGCAGGTATCTAGCGGCGCCGTAACGATTGATTCTATCAAAGATACTTACTTGAGTAGTTCGATAACTACTGGCACGGTAGCTACACTTACAGGAACCCCGCTTGAAAGTGCTGCGTGTTTGGTATTTCTTAATGGTATGCTCCAAACCATTTCTGGTTCGGCCGGCTCCACTTTTGACTATACTTTAAGTGGGACGACACTTACTCTGACATCTGCAATGGATTCAGACGATGTTTTGATTGCTCAATACATAAAGCAATAAAGATTGTTATAATCTTTTTGTCAATCTTAACCCGGGGCGTTCTGCCCCGGGTTTTCTTTAATCACTCTGTCTTCATAAAGGAGGGAACCAACTGCTTCTTTCCTTTTCCTTTATTTTATTCTTTTTGGACTTTTTTAAACTAATTACTAGAGTAAAATGCTGGTTTTTTTTGGTTTTAGGCACTCATACTTCAAACTATATTTGATACTTTAATTTACTGAGGAGAAATACAACATGGCGGCAAGAAGATTTAAGTTTGTTTCACCGGGAGTCTTTTTAAAAGAAATAGATAATTCCCAACTTCCTAAGTTACCGGGAGCAATTGGCCCCATCGTAATTGGCAGAACAAGGAAAGGTCCTGCTTTGAAGCCCGTACAGGTTGATTCATATGCGGATTTTGTGGAGATTTTCGGCGACCCGATTCCAGGCAACCAAGGCGATGATGTCTGGAGAGAGGGGAACGGACAATTAGCAACAGCTTACGCTTCTTACGCGGCGAAGGCATATTTTAGCGCAGATATCACATCACCAGTTACAATGGTAAGGCTTTTGGGTGTCAAGGGTGACGATGCTCCTTCCGATTCTGGCGAACCCGGCTGGCAATCAGAAAATGCATGGGGAATGTTTTTGGTTCCTTCGAGCAGCATGGGCGCGCCATTTAAAGACGCTACCTTAGCCGCTATTTTCTACGGTGCAGGAAATTCAACTAGCGGCAAGGGCTTCGCGGTCGGCCTGAAAGGTCTTGGCCTAACCGGGTCCTCGATCACAACAATAGGGCAGAAAACTCAGGGCACGGTTATTAAGAGAAACAGTGATAAGACTTATACACTAATATTAACCTCGTCAGTGGGGACAAGAAATAAAGAAATAAAAGTATCGTTTCACAAAGGCCAGAATTATATTAGAGATGTATTAAACACTAATCCGGTAGCCACAAATAGTAAGGTTTCCTATGTAACTTCGGGATCCCTCGCGGATGCTTACTGGCTTGGAGAAACCTTTGACGAATCGGTCAAGTTTCAAAGTTTGACAGCTTCACATGCCTTTATACTGCCACTTAGAGAAGACGCTACTATAAGTATGCCGGATCGATCTCATGAAATGTCAGCCGGCGCCTCGGGTTGGGTTTTCCATCAGGACTTTGGTCAAGCGGCTGATTATACTCCAAAGAGCTTATCAACCTTATTCCGAGTACATGCGCTGCACGAAGGTTTAGAATCTTCAAAGTCCTTGATAGTGGGAGTATAAGATATAGTTATACCCGCCGATGGCTCAATAGATCCTTATGGCTCCTTTACTATTACTATTAAAAGAATTTATGGAAATAGATTGGAAACTATAGAGAGCTTTCCGGGATGCAACCTTAATCCAAATTCTCCAAATTTTGTTTCGCGACAGGTAGGAGATCAATATTTCAAATGGCACACGTCTGAAAAGAGAAACCGTGTGTATGGCAACTATCCAAATCAGTCGCGATTTGTCAGAATTGAGGTGGCGCCAAATGTTGGAGCAGGGGTAGAAGACCCGGCCAAGGTTCCATTTGGATTTTGGGGCCCAGTGGTACCGAAAACCATTTCCCCAACTGCGGGAGCAATTGAGGGCGGTGGTCATGGTGCACCAGTTTCTGGCTCCTTCGTCAGTAATGGTAGTTTAATGAAGGCACGCATTCGCACGGCGGCAGACCATCATGTTGGGAAATTCAATATCAAGTGGCCAACTTTGCCACTTGTTGTGAGTGGCTCTATTCGAGGAACAACGGTTTGGGGTGCATCGCCTTTTAAAGTTTCTTCAACGGGAGATCTTGGAGATTCTACTGATCCTGGGTATGTTGATTATGTACGCCGCGGCGCCGAAGGCATCGCAGCTGCGCAGGCATTAGGCGAACCCGGCGCGAGCCATCAGTATTCTTGGTTTTTTAGTTTAGATGATTTGGTTTTGGGCGGGAATACTGTTACAGCAGGTGTCAGCGGATTAGCAGATTCTTCAACTGCACAAATAACAGCAAGTTACTATTTAAGCGGCTCCCGCCGCGGCCGCTATGGAACTCCAGAATCTACTGTTGGCATTGTTGCTGCTAGCGCTCTTTTACAGGTTACTGGTGCTCTTACAAATGCTCAGCATTTTACACTAGAAGACTCACTAGGTGACAAGGTTAAATTTACATTCAACACTGGTGTCACTACGGTTGGTAATGTAATTGGCCTGAGTGGCATAGGGGGAGGACAACTGAATGCGCAGGCACAAAAAATTGCAGATTCTGTAAACGCTATGACCCCATCCTTGGCAATTTCAGCTTCTCATGACGCGAATACGGTCAAACTCATGCAACTCACTGGAGGTGTAGCGGGGAACACAAAGATAGATGTAATCGCTAACCTTCAGGGTATAGAATTTAATAATTCTGTATTGTCTTCTCATGAATATTTCATGTCTGGCGCAGCAGGTACCACGACAGCAGCAGTGCCAGCCATTAAGTCATATACAAATCAATTTTCGGCTTCGGTTCTGCTAGAACTGGGGTATAACAAATTTCATATGCCACTTGTTGGTGGTTTTGATGGTGTTGACGAAGTTGAAGCGGATCCATTTAATAACCGCATTCTAAAGGGCAACACCTCGACAAATTCTTATGCTTATGCTTCTGTCGAAAGGGCAATAGAATTGATAAGAGACCCAGAAGCAGTTGAGCACAACATAGCAGTAATGCCTGGTGTGACAAATGAATCTTTGACAACAAAACTTGTGCAGACTTGTGAAGCTAGGGCGGACTCAATAGCTATTATTGATTTGCCCGACATATACAAGCCCGCACATGAATTAAAATGTAAGACCTTTGAAGATCGCCTGACCACGACTCCGACAAAAACATCTAAGGCACTAACCAAGAGGCAACTAAACTCTAGTTACGGCGCCGCCTATTACCCATGGGTTAAGATTAGAGATGCCGAGAATACCAGAGACGTGTGGGTGCCACCTTCAGTCATAGCATTGGGTATTTTTGCTTTCACAGAAGAGCGCGATGAAGTTTGGTTCGCGCCGGCCGGTTTTAATCGCGGTGGTCTGAATGAAGGGAATGCTGGCGTTCCTGTACTTCAAGTAACTGAACAACTTCTATCAAAGCAGAGAGATGTGCTTTATGAGGCAAATATCAACCCGATAGCGTCCTTTGTAACAGAGGGTTTGGTGGTTTTTGGTCAGAAGACACTACAGTCTACAGCATCCGCCTTGGATCGTATTAACGTTCGCCGTCTGCTGATTTTTGTCAAGAAAGAAATATCTCGGATTGCGTCTAGTTTATTGTTCGATCAAAACGTACCAGCGACTTGGAGTCGATTTACTGGTCAAGTTATACCTTTCTTAGATAGTGTAAAGACGAGACTGGGCCTTTCGGCTTTTAAGGTCGTGTTGGATGAAACCACTACGACACCAGAGCTTATAGATAGAAATATAATGTATGCGAAGATTTTTCTTAAGCCCGCTCGTGCAATTGAGTTTATTGCTGTTGACTTTGTTATAACAAATACTGGTGCTTCTTTTGCCGATTAATCGGTAAAAAATGGCTAGTTCAAGATACATACTATTAGGAGACTTTAAATATGCCTTTTTGGAATGAAAAGTCAATAGAACCAAAACGAACTTTTAGGTGGATGCTGTTTATGGCAGGCGTCCCGGAATTTATTGCAAAATCAGTAAAGAAGCCGTCTTTTACGGTTTCGGAAACACCTCACGAATTTTTAAATTATAAATTTTATTATCCGGGACGTGTGGATTGGAATACTGTAGAATTGACATTGGTCGACCCGGTACAACCGGATTCGACAGCTAGTTTAATGAAGATTTTAGAAGCAGCTGGATACGTTGTCCCAACAGATTATACTGCTCAAGATGGAAAGCCTAAAACAATTTCAAAGAAATCCTTTGTGGATGCTTTGGGAGAAGTTATTAGAATTAAACAAATTGGAGCAAATACGGGTGATCAGACGCAGAATCAGTTTATTGAATCTTGGAGTCTGCATAATCCGTGGATTACAAGTGTTGATTTCGGCAATTTAGACTACTCCAGTGATGAATTAATAAATATTTCCTTGACAATAAGATACGATTGGGCTACACTAGAAGTACCAAATCCTGGAAATATTTGGCAGCTTAATCAACCTAGATAACAATATAGAAAAGAGGATAAATGTCTAGAAATTCGAATCGAACAGCGGTGAATCAGGGCCCTCCACAGCCTACCATGCCATCGGCGCCGGCTGAAACGATACCTAAGGCACCACAACGACAACAAAACAGTTTTGGTTTTTCCTTTGCTGTGCCAACTGAGTTTGTGACACTTCCATCAGAAGGAAAGTGTTACCCGCAGGAAAATACGTTGCATGGTGTGAAAAAGGTGGAAATAAAACAACTAACTGCTCGCGAAGAAGATATTCTTTCTAACGAAGAATATATCTTGGAGGGTGTTATATTTGACAAACTGTTGGAAAGCATTTTATGTGATAAGAGCATAAACCCTAAGGATCTTGTTTCTGGTGATCGTAATGCCATTTTGATAAAATCGAGATCTTCCGGTTATGGCGCTGATTATGAAGTTACCGCTCTTTGTCCAAAATGTGCTAACGCGACACAATTTGCTTTTGATTTAGATGCCATTCAGCTTAAAGAAACATCGTGGGATGATTTTGATTTTGATGTTGACCATGACCCAAATCAAAACACCTACCAGTTGCACTTGCCTAAATCTGATATAACGGTGTCATTTAAGCTTATGACTGGTCAGGACGAAGACTTTGTTAAGGAAGCTCGTGAAAAACAACAAAAATTAGGCTTAGATAACAATTGGACTATAAATTTTCTGAGGCGTATAATTTGCGGTATATGTCCCGACATGGCGAGCGTTAACTCTCATATGTCGACAGAAAAAGAAATTATTAATCGATTTATTGAAGCGCTCCCTGCAACCGACTTTCGCAGGATCAAGAGTGTTTACGATAAAGTAATGCCCGGTGTCGATACCAAACAAAAGGTGTCGTGCTCATCCTGTTCAGAGAAGTCGGAAATGGAGGTGCCCTTTACGTTGGGCTTTTTTTGGCCTAACAAGTGAATATCTCCAAAAGGTTACCTATGAAGAGATATACTTTTTAATGCGTAATGGTAATTGGTCTTTTACCGAGGCTTACAATCTGCCGATCGGCCTCCGCACTTGGTTTGTTAATAGAATAATCAAAGAGTTTGAAGACTCAAAACAAGAATAAATTTTATTTATAAATAATTACTGTAAGGGGGTTATTACAACATGGGCACAGTAGCAGAAGAAGCCGCAAAAGCCGCAATGCAAAAGAAGCTCGCCAGCATGGAAAAGGACATCGCCCGTCTTAAGGGCATCGCCAGCAAAGTAACAACCGCAGAAATTAAATTGATGGCGAGTGTCGACGACGTTCTTTCACGGGCCACCGGCCAGTACAAAGAAATGCTTGCGATGCAACATGAGTTCATGCAGAATACTGGGCAATTCTTTGATGATTTCCAAGAAAAAACGAAAGGCGCCGGCGCAGGTGTAAACGAATATTCGAAAGCCTTTGCTACGATGGCGGATTTTGGGCTCAAGTTTTTTGGTGATGTTAAAGAGGGTGTTAAGCCTATGGCGGATTTGACCTCCGGCATGAATGCCTTCATATTTGCTAATAATCAAACTCAAATCAATATGGGCAAGACAGCCGCCGTTTTTAGACATTTGGGGATGGATACGAAAGTATTAGGAGAAGTTATGGACTCAGCTATGTTGGCATTTGGGAAGACTGGCGAAGAAGCAGTAAAAATGTCTAATAAAATAATGGGTCTTTCGAAGGCCTTTGTGATGAAGCCCACGGAGCTAGCAACAAATTTCCGCTCAGCGCAGAAGAACCTAGCATATGACTCAGATAAACTTATGACGGTTTTTACGAAGTTACAATTTACTTCTCGCAGGACAGGGATATCATTCGACACTTTAACTGGTCAGTTTGGGGATTCAATGGATACTTTTGAAGGCTCTGCATCAAAGGCTGGCAATTTAAACGCTCTTCTCGGCCGTAGTGTTTTCAATTCTATTGACTTACTGGGAAAGACAGAAGCCGAACGTGTTGAAACGATAGTAAAGGGTATTCAAAAAAATGTAAACGTTGAGGCCATGATGAAGAACAAGTTTCAACTTAAGGCCTTTGCCAAACAACTTGGGTTGAGCCCCGAAGATACAAGAAGACTGTTGACTGGGCGCACAAGTATCCCTGATGTTTTGGCAAAAGGGAAAACAAAAGACCCCAAAGAACAGGCTTTAAGTGCCATGGCCAACGCCGCCAAGCGTGCCTCAGTAACCTTTGAGGATTTGATACCCACTGTTATGCAGTTGCGCTCCGGTATGCAAAATTTTGTGATTCAAGCAAATTATACTTTACAAAAGGGTCTCGAAGGGGCCCTCAGCGCCGCAACCGGCATGGAAGGGGTGCAGTCTCTTTACCAATTTTCAGAAGTATTTGAATTGATGTTGGCGCAGGGAGATATGACGAGTTGGGCCGACTATAAAAAGAAGCAAGGAGAGAAAGCAACATTTCAAGGATTCTTAAAGCAGATTAAATCAGCGTCCCACGCCGCCGGCAAAGGCATGGGAAAGGGTGCAGGAACAGGTGCCTACGGACCTCAAGAGCTGGGCGCTATCGGAAAACTTCGGGCCAAATTCGGTGGCAAAAAAATTGATTTTGAGTCCGCCATGGCCATTTATGCAGCTTACAGAGTCGGGGGCGCCCCGGGCGTGGCCGCAGCCGCCGGCCTATTCGGCGATGGGAAGAAAGGTGGGGTGAAAGACTCACGAGTCCAGGAATACCTCAAAAGCGTCCAAAAAGCGCATGGAAAGCAACCCGCTGGTATCCTCGGTATCGACAAAAAAATAGCCGGGTCAATGGGCCTAGGCCCTGAGCAATCTCGTCTCGCCAAATTGGCTAAAGCGGAAAGAGCCAAAGCCGAGCGAAAACAAGATCTAAAAGACAAAAAAAATATAAAGGCCGTGGCCACCGCGACCGCCAAGGCTTTTCGGGGTACCCTCGCTGATCTTGGCTTGGAAGTCGACTTGGTGAATGCTAAGGCCTACTTCAAGAAGATTCAAGAAGAAGAAGCCAAAAAATCAGCGAAGAAAGTCAATTAAGGAGATAAATAATGGATTTTAATGATTTAGCGAAAGGAAGTGATCAGTTAGTAAAGTTTTTGCATGTACCGACAGGCACCCGCGTTGAATTTCCAGCTTTTATTACTGAATACACGGACACCTATACTGTTTCTTGGGGCAGTGAGCAAGTTTATGGGCGTATGGATCCGATCAAGCCGTATACTGGCACGACGCGGCAAATTTCAATCGCTTTTGATGTTGTGGCACCTAGCCTCGCCAGAGCAAGAGAAAACATGGCGAACTATGGAAAGCTAATTCAAATGTTATATCCAGTTTATAGCGAGCCGCTCAAAACCGGCGGCGCAAAAGGGCGGACTTTAAAATCACCTCCGTTTCTGAGAATACACTTTATGAACTTGATAGCAAATCAATCAATAACAAATCCAGAGATCGGCCTGCTTGGCTGTATTAGTGGATTAGGGTTCGCCCCCAACAAGGAGGCTGGCTGGTATAATGACGGAGTGAAATTGTTGCCCAAAATATTTGCCATCAGTTTTAATTTTGAACCACAACACGAGAGTGAGTTAGGTTGGGAAGGAAGAAAATTTTTAACGGGAAAATTTCCGTATAGTCAGTTTACGCCCGAACAGGCAACGGCTATGGCTGACAGCAGCAACCCTAACGTTGCTTTGTCTCGCGAAAGGGATACTTTGAAATGAAGATAGCGGGGTATTAAGCGATGGCGAATAGAAATGATAATAGAGATGTTTTGTTGAATCAACATCCGTTGTATAATAAGCTTTTGAAGTCAAGGGGTCGAAAATTTTTTCGACATTACGGAAGGAGAGGTCTTAAGCCAATATCCCCAAAAAATATTTCGGAACTTTCTGTCGAAGATCATATCTGGAAAACCGGGGATAGTCTTTATAAGTTAGCCCAAAAACACTATAGTGATGTGCAATATTGGTGGGTTATTGGCTGGTTTAACATGAAGCCAACGGATATATCATACAAAACAGGAGATTTAGTACATATACCTCTTCCTCTAGAAGATGTTTTGTATTATATTGATTCAGAAGATGGCTAAGAACCCAACAAGAGAGTTTAGTGCCCAAGGGTACTTGTTATATCGTCATTTGATAAAAAATAATGCGCATATGATTACTCCGAAAAAAAAGACAGGCAGGGTTAGGGGCGCACATTTACGACCGAATCGATTAAAGAATACCACAACAATTCACAGAATAAAAGGAAGTTATCAGCCAGAAGTCCTAATGTCTTTGTTGGCTTCCAGTCGACAAAGTAATTTTAAGCATTTTTTGGATCTTGAGCCGTATAAAATCACAGCTTTAGTGCCAGAGATAAAACTTTTTAAGATAGACAGAGATGCTTATAAACCATTTTATTTTCCGATAAAAGTAGACAAAGCGAACAAAGAGACTATCTTATCCCGTGGCACTCTCGGCATTTCTGGTATAAAGAGTTTTAATATGAGTTTCGTAGGGACTGATTTTTTTACGGCAGATAAAATTATAGCATGTGAATTATCTATTTATACGGACAACCTTGATAATTTATTCGCCGCGCCTCCGGCGGGACATGCCAGGCTTGTAGACTTATTTGCGATATTAAAGAAAAAGAAACAAAAGATGAAAGAGGGAGTGGATAGAGAGGTTAACTCTGAGGAGGTTCGAACTCCGTCAAACAACGAAGTAGTGGCATCTATTGGATATGCTTTACCTTTAGCCGCGGAAAAACTTTTTAACAAACTTGAAATTAGTGCGATTGAAGAGTCTAGGTTTACTTTGAGAATGAACTATAACAAACATGATATTAGTGTTGGCCAAGATGGAACAGCGACAATAAATATCTCTTTCAACAGCCGTTTAGACTCTCTTGGGGCTGACTCCTTTTTCGATTTGATGCAAAATGGCACCGACCTTGCAGATTTGACCGCTATACGCGCAGACATGTCGAAAGCATCAGATATAACAGACAGTATTGCTAAGAAAAAGAAAATGAAAGAATTACAAAGAAAAATATCTGTGGCTAATCGAATACAATTTCGAAAATATTTAGAATTTTTAGACTCTGAAGATCCGAAGACAACACATTTGTATGACCACCCGGTGCGTTTGGTAGATATGGAGATGTATCAAAGTTTTGATCGAGAATCCGTCACATCTTCACTTGGCGCCAAATTAGGTAAAGAAAAACAGCAAATTGATAAGGATATAGAAGCGGTCAACGCCGACCCCGCCGGAAAAGCCGGCGCACCTGGTTCGGCCGCGGCAGAGATGATACGAAGAAGATCCAAAGAATTTAAATCCAAAATCGCGTCGCTTGAGGCAAAAAAAAAGCTGAAAGAACAAGAGATTTTGGAGATACATAGTCTAAGAAAAAGGAGTAAGCAAATATCGTGGGTTTATTTTGGAGATCTTTTAGAATCAGTGATACATAACCTTGTTAAAAATTTGGACATCGCATCGGTCGTGTTACGCTCAAAGGGCCTGCCAGATAAAGAAAAGAAGGCGCGCCACGCAGTGCTGGCAAAGGCCCGAAAGCAACTAAAAAGTTTTAAAATACTTTTGTCAGATATCGATGTGAAAATAGCAAATTTTAAAAGTAGAAGAATAAATTTAGCAGATGTTCCGATTTCATTGGAAGTTTATCAACAATTTGTGTTTGAAAAAGTGGAACAAACACACCGGAGGTCTTATACATTGAGAACTTTTTTGGATGATTGTGTGAATGTTCTTCTCCCTAAAGCACTTAGTCATCACAAATATCGCGATGCTCCCGATCTGGATGTTTCTATTAATCTTAAATCCCATATCGCTTGTGGAGAAAATTTAAGTAAATTAAAGGCAGATATTCCTTTGAAAGAAATGCCAAGATTTTTGTTTGCCAAACCCGGTAAAAAAAAGTCGGATGAAACTGATTATTTTATAATATATTCTGAGGCTGATCGCAAAAGCACACTTTCTCGTTCTGGGGATAAAAATAAGGATAGTAAAGATGGTATATATCATCTTCATCTTGGCAAAAATAAGGGCCTGCTCAAAACAATTGAATTTACAATGTATGACATTGAGTATAGAAAAGAATCATTAATGTTGGAATCAGTAAGTATATACGATCAATTAAAAATGCCATATAAAGCTTCCATCACTATGTTTGGCAATAACTTATTTTTTCCTGGTAGTATGGTTTACATTAACCCTTCTAGTATTGGTTTCGGCGACCCCAGAAACACCCGCTCCTCCGCATCTAGGCTAGGTATAGGCGGTTATTACCAAATTATTTCCGTCCGGACTGATTTAACAGGGCAATCTATGACGACTGTTTTAGAAACTTCTCATAATATATCCTTTGCATCGGATAATCCTTTTTCAAATGAAGTATCTACGCACACTGGTGAGACCGGCACTGGCGGCGCAAAATTGATGGAAGAGAAAGAAAAGCTCTGGGATATGCGCGCCGAACGAGCTGAGGGGACAGCACCACCCGCCGGAGAATCCGAAAAGGGCCCACCAATTTTTTCTTTTAGCGAGAAGAACGGCCCATATGAAATAATTGAGTCTTCAGACTTTATTTCGGACGAACAAAAGAAAATAATTATCAGAGATCATACTGTTGGTGGCACCGAAAATATTGATCCCGCTCTTAACATCCGACGACGTATTTCGCCTGGTGGTGATTATACTTATGACGTTCAATACGACGGTCACAAAGTGGAAGTTCTCATTAAAACGGATGGTACGAAGCGCATCGCGAGGAGACAATAATGGTTTTTGTATTTAAGGGCGGCGATGATTCCTTAGACATCAGGAAGAAATTTTTAGAGAGGCTCAAATATAAAAAGGAGGTTAAGTTTGCAAATTATCCTTTTCTAGATACTTGGTATGAGAAGCCAAATTATGGGCTTTTAAATGAAGATTATGAACCGGTTGTTCTTTTAAACAATGTTCATGATGTTTCTTTATACTCGTTTGGATATGGGGAAGAGAGAAGTAACATCCAGTGTGCTAAATTTGTAGTGGAGGCCTTTAACCAGTTTAGGGCTTCTTACTCTGTAGTTATAGAAAATTCTCCAATTGAATACCCTAAATTTTTGGAATCTCTCACTCCGGTAAAAGGATATGAAAATTTTGATAATACCTATAAGGAATATATCACCCACATAATAAAATTTTATGTGGAGGAATTATTGGGAAATAAGGAAATCAGGGATTATCATGATTACGAAAAAGAAATAAAGAATATTTTTAAAAATAATTTGGTCGCAAATCCGATCACGAGGAGCGGATTTTTATTGTCTCCCCTGTGCCCAGTCAACGTATCAGGACTATATATTGAAATGGCGCCCTTAGACTATGGCGATGATCTTAAAAAGGGGGAAATTATACAGGATTACAATTTTATGTGTTATTTACTTCATGCTCATGAGCATGGGTTTTTGGTAGATAAAAATGCTCCATGGCGTTTAGTGGCTAATTTAGACTCACCAAAAATGAGAGATCACATACAGTTGTACCATCACAGTATTGAGCCCGAAACAATTTTGGCTAAACTTTTTAGATTAAAAACTCACTATGATGACATATACAGTTTGCAAAACATTGTTTTGAGAATCTATGACTCTTTTATAAAAGCATCGCCGATCGGGGAAAAAATAGATAATTCTGCTAAGGACTTTAAACCGAAAAAAATCACGTTCCTGAGAAAGGGAAAACCACCAGACAGTACAGTCAGTGATTATAAATACTGGATTTCTTTTTTGCTTGAGGCCAGAATGATTGAGTTGGGCATGCCCATGGATAATTTTGAAAAATTAAAAAATAAAGTACTTGACTATCATCAGGTATATGGTGTAAGATATAGTAACGCTGGAAAAAATTATCTTAGTCCTGCATCTGGGAAGATTGGCAGGATTTGTTCAGAGTATATAAAATCTGTTTACAAAAAAAGATATGATATTGCAGACAGTAGTAAATTAACTAAACTAGGCGACTATCATGGTGTATGATCTTACAAACCCTTAATATAAGAAATAATTGTGAGGGGGCTTTTCATAACGGAAAACTTGTTTTTGGTGAAATTTCATCCATATTTGAAGAATACGATATTGCATGGAAATATTCGCAATTCATGGATGATACAAAATATAAGTTTCTTTTTTTATTAATAAAAAAAGATGATATTTCCGAATTTAGTGAAAATCCCGAAAAGTATAAATTTTTATCAAACCGGTTACGCGCCCAAGCCGCGGCGGCCACGGCAGCAAAAATAAACTTAGAAGAAGAGTGCATATTTGATTTGTTACCAAATTTCCAGGTTCAGGCTTTTTTCGAAGAGAGAGAAATAATTTTATCCAATATTAACAAAAATTTTAAAAAAGGTTTGGATTATGATATCTTACATAAAACACATGTTTTGTCCGAAAACATTTCTCAAAATATAGTTAACTGGACATCCGGCTGTAAAAATCGCATTAAGTATAATATTTTTGGATCTGCCACCGGAAGGCTAACAAACACAAGAGACTCGGTACCGATTTTGACGATGAAAAAAGAAGAGCGCTCAAATCTTTTGCCACAAAATGATTTGTATTTGGATCTAGACCTCAACGGCGCCGAAATTCGCACTTTATTAGCTCTTTCTGGCGAAGAACAACCTCAAGCAGATATTCACGAGTGGAATTTAACTAATTGCGCACGAAATTTGACTACCCGCAAAGAAGTGAAGGAAAGATTTTTTGCCTGGTTATACAATCCAGATTCGGAGGACCATATGCTAGAGAGGATTTATGATAAGGGAATTTATAATAAATATTATGATGACGGGTTCATAACAACCCCTTTTGGAAGAAGGATAGAAGTTGAAGAAAGAAAGGCATTAAGTTATTTGATCCAATCAACAACCTCTGACATAGTGATAGAAAATGCTTATAAGATTATGAAGTTACTAGATGGAAAAAAATCATTTATTGCTTTTACAATGCATGATTCAATCGTATTAGATTTCTCTAAAGAGGAATACTCTTTGGTCCGGGAAATCAAAGATAGATTTGAATATAATAAGCTTGGCAGATTTTTATCCACCCTGCGTATTGGCAATAATTTTGGTAATATGAAGGAGATAAAAATTTGAAAAACATTTTGGGTATTGGGTCTGCCGGTTCAAATATAGCTAAAGGGCTTGTTGAATTTAAAAGTTACGATGTGTATTATATCACCACAGACGATATAAAGAGTACGAAAAAGAAACTAGCGGTTCCAAATTACGAAAATCCAGAAAAATATGAGGATATGGATTTATCCTCAATAGAAAAATTTTTATCACATATAAAAAACAATATAACAGTAATTGTAAGTGGCGCCAGCATTGTTAGCGGCCTTTTGCTAAGAATTCTAGAACCCCTAAAGAAAAAGGGAGTTAGCATAGAAATTGTTTATATAATGCCAGAAATAGATGTTTTGAGCGGCAACAAATCGCTACAGGAGAACTTAGTTAGAAATGTAGTTCAAGAATATGCCCGCTCTGGGGTTTTTAATCGTGTGCTCCTGGTTTCCAATTTAGCTTTAGAGGAACTTGCCGGCGAAACCACCGTAATGGACTACTATGAT
>Ga0114905_1000798_pt1 | contig 18730 bp, 21 predicted proteins | sample MalvireepMed_b05_FD_83499 | JGI IMG/M metagenome (GOLD analysis project Ga0114905, IMG submission 83499) | Marine viral communities from the Global Malaspina Expedition - Malaspina viral metaG DeepMed_b05 | ecosystem: Environmental > Aquatic > Marine > Oceanic | place: Mediterranean Sea...
CTCGGACGACAAGGGCGGCATGGCCTACGTCAACCGGCTGGGTGACGGGCGTATCGCGGAGATCATCCGCTACCGCCGGGGCGTCATCGACGTGCAGTTCGACCAGACCACGGGCGAGCCGCACTACAAGATCGACGGCCGCCGGGTGCTCGCCTCGGATATCATCCACCTCCGCTGCCCCTTCGGGCGCGCGCCGCTCTCGCTGGCGGCCGAGGCCATAGGGGTGGCCATGGCGCTGGACAAGCATGCGGCCAAGCTCTTCGGGCGTGGGGCGCGTCCCTCCGGCGCGCTGATGTTCCCCAAGGGGATGGGCGAGGCCTCGGTGAAGGCAGCGCGCACGGCCTGGCGGGCGACCCACGAGGGCGACGACGCCAACGGCCAAACCGCGATCCTCTACGACGGAGCCGAGTTCAAGCCGTTCACATTCAACTCGACCGACGCCCAGTTCCTCGAAAACCGCAAGTTCCAGATCCTCGAGATTGCCCGCGCGTTCCGCGTCCCGCCGTCGATGCTCTTCGATCACGACCGTGCGACCTGGTCGAACACCGAGCAGATGGGTCGCGAGTTCCTGAGCTACACGCTGGAGCCGTGGCTGCGGGCTGCCGAGGGGGCGTTCCGCCGCGCTATCTTCGCCGACGAGGAGCGCGCCACGCATGCGGTGCGCTTCGATCGAGACGACCTAACCCGCGCGGATCTGAGCACGCGGGCCACGGTCATCAACTCGCTGATCTCGTCGCAGACCATCAACCCCAACGAGGGCCGCGCCTGGTTGGGGTTGCCGCCCCGCGCCGGCGGCGACGAGTTCCTCAATCCCAACATCACGGCGACCGCAGAGCCCGCCTCCGCGAGCGTCGAAAACGAGGACACGCCCGATGCAGCTTGACGACATCCGCTCCTTCTCCGCCGATCAGGATCGCGGCTCATGGTTCGACCTGCTCGACCCGGTCACCGGGCAAGCGACGGGCATCCGCCTGAAGCTGGCCGGGCCGGACAGCGAGCTGCAAAACCGCGCTCGCCTGCGTCTCGCTGACGATCTCTCTGAGGTTGCCGACGCTGAGGGCCGGGTATCCGCCGAGGCGCGCGAGCGGGCCCGGATCGACAGCCTCGCGCGATGCATCCTCGCCTGGGAAGTCTCCGAGGATGGCCAGCCGCTGCCCTTCACCCATGCCAATGTGGTCCGCCTGCTCAAGGCGGCCGCGTGGGTTCAGGCCCAGGTGGATGGCTTCGCCTCGGATCGCGCCGCGTTCCGGAGGGCTGTCTGATGGATCGCGTCTACCTCGAAACCAAGATCGAAGCCGACGACGATGGCAGCGTGGAGGGGCTGGCGTGGAAGTACGCGCAGCCCGACCGGATCGGGGACATGATCGCAAAGGGTGCCTTCTCCGGCGCGTCTTTGCCGCTTCCGATGCTCTTCGGGCATGACCAGAACGACCCCATAGGGACGTGGGATGTGGCAGAGGACCTCTCCGAGGGGCTTCACCTGAAGGGGCGCCTGCTGATCGACGACGTGCCGCGTGCCCGCGAGGTCCGCGCACTGGTGCGTTCGGGGGCTGTTCGCGGGATCTCCATCGGTTTCAGGACCAAGAAGGCGGCGCCCCGACCGCGCGGCGGCCGGACAATCTCGGAGCTCGAGCTCCTCGAGGCCAGCCTCGTGACGATCCCCATGCATCCCGGCGCGAGGGTCACCTCGGCCAAGACGGCGGTGCGGGCCCTCAGCCTCGCCGCAAACCTGCAACGCGCTGCGGCGCAGCTCGCAAAGAAGGACACCTGATGCGACACATGAGCAAGACCGAGCTGCTGGGCAGCGCGGCAATCACCCTAAAGGATGGCGGTAACGACGACCCTGAGGACATCGTCACCAAGGCGCTGGAGGGTCTGACCGAGACTGTCGAGAAGCGTTTCGACGCTCAGGAGGCCGAGCGCAAGAAGCTGTCCGAGCGCCTGGACAAGATCGAGGCGAAGTCGAACCGCGCCAAGGGCGAGGGCGACGACGATCCCGACGAGGCAGCGGAGCTGGAGAAGAAGTCCTTCGGCACGTACCTGCGCAAGGGCAATGGCGCGACCGACGAGGAGGTGAAGGCCCTCACGGTCTCGAATGACGAGCAGGGCGGCTACCTTGCACCGGCCGAGATGTCGACCGAGTTCGTCCGCGACCTCGTCGAGTACTCGCCCATCCGCTCGGTGGCGAGCGTGCGCGGCATCTCCAGCCCCTCGGTGAAATACCCGAAGCGCACCGGCGGCACGAACGCCCAGTGGGAAGGCGAGGCGGAAGAGGCCGCGGAATCGACGGTCACCTTCGGCCAGCTCGATGTTCCGGCCCGCAAACTGATGACCTACGTGGACATCTCGAACGAGTTGCTCTCGGACAGCGGCGGCACCGCCGAGGCAGAGGTGCGCCTCGCGCTGGCAGAGGACTTCGGCAAGAAGGAAGGCGCCGCCTTCGTCAACGGGACCGGCGCAGGCCAGCCCGAGGGCCTGATGACGCATCCGGACATCGGCGAATACGTCAACGGCTCGACCGCCGCCGTCTCCCCCGACGCGATGGTCAAGATGATGTACGACCTCCCTGCGGCCTACCGAAACAGCGGCACCTGGATGATGAACGGCACCACGCTGGGCGTGATCCGAACGCTCAAGGACGGCGATGGCCGGTTCCTCTGGCAGCCGAGCTTCCAGGCCGGCCAGCCGGAAACCATCCTCGGCCGCCCCGTGATCGAAGCCGTGGATATGCCGGACGTGGCTTCCGGGGCCTTCCCGATCCTCTACGGCGACTTCAGCGCCTACCGGATCGTGGACCGGCTGGCGATGTCCATCCTCGTCAACCCGTACCTGCTGGCGACCAAGGGCCTGACACGGATCCACGCTACCCGCCGTGTCGGTGGTCGCGTGCTCCAGGCCGCGCGCTTCCGCAAGCTCAAGATGTCTACCTCGTAAGGAGAGCAGCCATGCGTGACATTGCACCCAACATCGGCGTGGTCCAGGCAGTGGCGCCTGCGGTCCTCACCGCAACGAACATCTCGGCCGCCATCGACCTTCTGGGCTTCGATAGCGCCGTGGTGGTCATCAACACCGGGGCCATCGTGTCCTCGGGCGACTTCACAGCCAAGCTGCAGGAGAGCGACACCACGACCTCCGGCGATTTCGCGGACGTGGCGGCTGAGCACCTGGTGGGCGATCTGCCGGCCAGTCTCGAGGCCGACAGTGTCGTGAAGCAGGGCTACATCGGCAACAAGCGGTACATCCGCACGATCATCACAATGAATGGCGGTACCTCCATCGCCGCGAGCGCGGTGATGGTGAAGGGGCACCCGGCCGAGTCGCCGGTGGCTTGATCATGAATTGCGGAGCGGACTCCTTGTCGGGCGAAGCGGTCAGTCCAAAAGCGGCAAGCTGTCCTCCCTACCGCTCCGTATTCGCTAGGGCGAAGATCAGGGCCAAGGACAGCAAGACCGAGGGAGCGGGCTTCGGCCCGCTCCTGACCGAACAGAGGAATTCCGGGATGCCTTCGAAACCTCCCCGGGTCTGCGGGTGCGGCAAGCGTGTTCTGTTCGGGCTGAGATGCACATGCCAGGCGAAGCGCGATGCCGAGCGCAAGGCCCGTCATGATCAGACCCGCCCGAGTTCGAGTGCCCGCGGCTACACGGGCTCATGGGATCGGGCCAAGGCGGAGTTCCTCCGCCATCACCCATTCTGTCGACGCTGCGGTGAACGCGCCGCCGTGGTCGATCACACGATCCCGCATCGCGGCAACCAGGAGCTTTTCTGGGATCGCTCCAACTGGCAGCCGCTCTGCACCACCTGCCATTCCAGCGCCAAGCAACGTGACGAGCGGCGCGCCAAAAAGAGGACATGAACCATGCCAATATTCGCAACCGCGGGCGCCAAGCTCTACATCGGTGCCGCGATCGAGGATCAGTCGACTGACTTTGTGGTCGGTGATTTCGACGGCCAGAGCTGGACCGAAATCGAGGAACTGGAATCTTTGGGAAGCTTCGGCGACACCTCCCAAGAGATTTCCATCGACATCATCGGGCAGAAACGAACGAAGCGCCTCAAAGGCACTCGCAGTGCTGGGAGCGTGGAAGTCGTCTGTGCTATCGACTATTCCGATGCCGGTCAAATGGCGGCGCTCGCGGCCGAGAAAGCCGACGGCAACTATGCCTTCAAGCTCGAGTTCGATGACGCACCTACGGGCGGCACGCCGTCTGAACGCTACTTCGTTGCCATGGTCGGCAGCGCCTCCGAGCAACTCGACGCGGCGAACAACGTCATGAAGCTCAACCTCTCGCTCTGGATCAACTCCAACGTTGTCCGGGTGAATGCGGCAGCTGCGTAAACCATGCCCATCGTCACACTCGAGGAGATCAAGGAGCAGCTGAGCTTCACCGACGATATCGGAATGGTCGATGACGCGATGCTCCAGCGCAAGCTCGACGCGGCGCAGAACCACGTTGAGCGGCTCCTCGGGTTCGGAATCGAGACGTCCTTTGGTGGCGTCGACCAAGATCCGATCCCGCCGGCGCTGGTGGAGGCTGTCAGCCAGCTTGCGGCCTGGTGGTATGAGCAGCGTGAGGCGGCCAGCGAAGTGGCCCGCGAGGTTCCGTTCGGAGTCCACGAGATCATCACCGAGTACCGGGAGTTCACTTTCTGATGGCAGACGATGGCGGGCTGCGCAGCTTCCAAAAGCGCATGAAGGCGATGGTTCGCGCCGGCAAGGACGCGGCAGCGCCGGCGCTCCTCCAGGGGGGATACGAGGTGGCTGAGGCGATCGAGACGCTTGCCCCGGAGGACTCGGGCGACCTTGTGGGCTCCATCGCGGTGACCCCGGCGGGCCAATCGACGCCGCCCTATTCGCAGCCGGGTGGCTCACACGTCGTGCCTGAGAACCAGGTGGCGATCACCGTAGGTAACTCGGAGGTGCGCTACCCGCACCTGCAGGAGTATGGCACCCGACACCACGCGGCGCAGCCCTTCTTCTGGCCCGGTTTTCGGCTCGCACGCCGGCGCGCCGAGAATCGCATCAAACGGGCTCTGGCAAAGGCGATCAGGGAGGCCCGCTGATGTCCGCAGACCTCGCCATTCAGATCGCCATCCGGGCCCGACTTGTCGCCACCTCGGCCGTGACGGATCTCGTCCCGGCGTCCAACATCCTCGACCGCAATGCCACCCCAGCACCGCGTCCCAGCATCGTGATTGGCGAGGCCCAGGTGGTCGACGAGGGCCGTTCGATCGCCCGCACTCGCGAGAGGGTGTTTCACACGATCCATGTTTGGAAGACCGAGCTGTCGCGCGAGGGTGTGAAGGAAATCATGGCCGCCGTTCGGGCTGCCATCCGCGGCGCCCGTCTCGACCTCGGCGCGGATTACCACTGTGTCGATTGGCGCGTGAGCAGCGCGCGGGCCATGTCCGATCCGGATGGGGAAAGCTCTCACGGAGTCATGGTCGTCGATGTGCTGGCTGAGGAGGTCTCTGCATGAAGGCCGGTAAGATGGTCCACGTCATCGACGTTCAACAGGCGTCGATGACGGTCAATGCGGCCGGCACCCCGGTGCAGACCTGGTCGAAGCTCGCGACGTTGCGCGCGGAGCTGATCGAGCAGAGTACCGAAGAGTTTCTGCGGGGCGCTGGCGATACCGGCGTTACCACGCTGGCTTTCCGCACCCGGCATGTCTCGGGGATCACCACAGACCACCGCGTGAGTTTCGACGGCGCGGCGTTCGACATCGAGGAGATTGTCGCCATCGGCCGGCGGCGCGGTCTGGAGCTGAGATGCAAGAGGGGGCAGCCATGAGGGGCATGAAGCCGCATATTAGGATCGAGCGCGAACCTCTCGCGGATCGGCCTGCGCCGGAATACCTGAGCGAGGACGCGCGCTCGGAGTGGGACCGCATCGTGCCATTGCTCGCAAAGCGGAAGATCCTGACCGAGGCAGATGTCGGGTGCATCGAGAACTACTGCATGGCGATCGGAACGGTGCGCGAGATGGACCGCGAGATCCAGCGCATCGGCGCGGTCCAGAAGGTGTACAAGGTCGATAAGGATGGGAACTCGGTCCTGATCTCCATTCGGAAGCACCCGGCTGTTGGCATCCGTAGCGAGGCGATGACGCAGGCTCGCCTATATGCGTCAGAGCTTGGCGCGACTCCGGTTTCGCGGTCCCGTCCGACCATCGAAGACGATGATGGAGACGATGACCTGTTCGGCTGGGAAGGCGCTTCCTGATGCTGGTGCCGTCCTGGATTGATCGGCCGGAAGATATCCCTGATCCGCTTGGACGGGGCGAGCGGGCCGTGCGCTGGCTGAACATGCTGAAGCATCCGAAGAACCCGGCGCTTGGTCATCCGTTTCAGCTCGATCCGTGGCAGGAGAATGTCGTGCGGCGCATCTATGGGCCGCGAAACGAAGACGGCTCGCGCATCGTTCGACGCGTCGTGCTGCTACTGCCCCGAGGCAATCGGAAAACCAGTCTCGCCGCCGGGCTCACGCTCCTGCATCTGATCGGGCCGGAAAGTCTTCCCGGTGGGCTGATCGTATCGGCCGCCTCAGCGCATGAGCAGGCGCTGGAACTATTCAACGAGGCGGCAATGGTGATCCGCTTCGACAGGCGGCTCGAAAAGCACCTTTCGGTTCGCGAGTATCAATCCCGCGTGTCGTGCCAAAAGCGGCAGACACGCTATATCGCCGTCGCATCCGACGGGAAGGTGCAGCATGGCAAGACCCCGAACGTCGTCATTGCCGACGAGCTGCACGCATGGGAGGGGCGTGCGGGCCTGCGCCAATGGGAGGCACTCGACTCGGCGCTTGTGAAGGTCCCCGGAACGCTGATGATCGTGGCCAGCACCTCGGGTCGTGGCCAGGAGAACCTCGCTTGGAATACGGTCGAATACGCGATCAAGGTGCAGAAAGGCGAGATTGATGACCCGGCAACGCTACCGGTCATCTTCATGGCTGAGCCTGAAGACGACTGGAAGGATGAGGCCCTGTGGCATGCGGTCAATCCTGGCCTCGTGCATGGATATCCTGACCTCCAGGCTTTTCGCGACAAGGCGCGCAAGGCCGAACATTCTCCGTTCGAGCGGGACAGCTTCCTTCAGTTCAACCTCAACCGGTGGCTCGACCAGACCACCTCTCCGTTCGTCGAACTGCACGTCTATGATCAGGGCGCGCAGGAGGTGGATGTCGAAGAGATGGAGATGGTGCAGGAGCCTTGCTACCTCGGCGTCGACCTCTCCAAGAACGAGGATCTGACCGTCGTCGTCGCCTGTTGGCCGGACGGGGAAGATGGTTACCAGGTCGTGCCATTTTTCTTCTGTCCGGAGGAGAACTTGCGGGCCCGCGGGGAACTGCACGGGGTCGACTACGTCTCCTGGGCGGAAGACGGCTACATTATCCCGACGCCCGGCAATACGGTCGACCTGCGCGCGGTGGAAGATCATATCCGCGAGCTTTGCGCGAGATACACCGTGCGCGAGGTAGCATTCGACCCGACCTACGGCAGGGCGATGATGGCCAGTCTCCTCGAGGACGGCATGCCGGCCGTCGAGTTTAGGCAGGGTTGGGCGACGATGGCGCCGGCGGTGAAGGAGCTTGAGCGTGCCATTCTGGGCGGTCGGTTCCGACACGGGGGACACCCGGTGCTGCGATGGAACTTCGGGAATATCCAGCTCCACGTAGATCCGGCCGGGAACCGTTCGTTCCACAAGGGCAAGAGCGGCAACAAGATCGACGGCGCGGTCGCGACTGCAATGGCAGTGGCACGCTGCGCTGCCGCCGAAGATCACCTCACGACCAGCGCTGATTGGTTCACTGACGACATGTGGACGGCGTAGGAGGCCACGGAATGGACGAAGAACGGCTGATCGTGGCGCTCGAGGCGCGCATCCGGGATTTCGAGAAGAACATGATCAAGGCGGAGAAGCGCGGGACGCAGTCCTACCAGCGGCTTCGCAGCGGCTCTCGTATGGCGACCAGCGGGATGGAGCGTGATATGCTGCGCTCGACCAGCCGCATCAACCAAGCGCTCGCCTCGACCTCCAGCCAGATCGGCGCCTTCGGCAAGGCTTTTCTGGCGGGCGCGGTGGCAACCGGCGTGGCAGCCATCACCACGGGGGCGGCGCAGGCGGTCCGGGGCATCGCGGATATCGACCGGGAGGCCAAGCGCGCCGGCCTGAGCCTTACCGCGTTCCAGGAGCTCAAGTTCGTCTCGGAGCAAAACCGTATCGAGATCGACCAGATGGTCGACGGCTTGAAGGAACTCCAGTTGCGCGCCGACGAGTTCATTGTGACCGGCGCCGGCCCAGCGGAGGAGGCCTTCCGCCGGCTGGGCTACAACGTGACCGAACTCAAGCGCCGCTTGGAGGAGCCTGAGGAGCTGTTCCTCGACATCATCGACCGCATGGAAGACCTCGACCGCGCCGGGCAGATCCGGGTGGCCGATGAGGTCTTTGGCGGCACGGCAGGTGAGCGCTTCGTGGAGTTGCTGGCGCAGGGTGATGAGGGGCTTCGACAAACGATCCTGCGCGCACATGAGGTCGGCGCTGTTCTTGACGCTGAGCTGATCGATAAGGCGCAGGAGATTGACCGACGCTTCAATGAGCTCTCGGCTCGGGTCAGTTCCTTTGGCAAGCGGGTCGCGGTGGAGTTCGCCGATGCCGCAGTGGAAGCCGTGGATCTGCGCGCCAAGCTGAATGAGCTATTCCCGAACGAGGGGCAGGGCCGCGCGGTTCTCGGGGATGAGGCTTTCGACGCCCTCGAAGATAACCGGGATGCGGTGGATGCGGCAGCCGTGAATATCGGCGAGTTGCGCGAGCAGTACATAGGGCTGGCAGAAGACGCCGACCGGACGGCGAATGCGCTCACTCAGGCGGCCAACCTGGCGCGCTCTTGGGGCTACGACGAGGTGGCCGCCACGCTCGCGGACAGCGCCACCGAGATGCGCGACCTTTCGGACCAGTTCAAGGCCGGCACAATCGAGGGGGAGGCCTTTGGCGATCAACTGGCGATGATCCAGACCAATGCCAGCGACGCCTTCGATGAGCTGGCAGAGGCCGACAAGGTCGATTTCTCCAATGCCATTTCGGAGGTCAGCCGCCTCGGTACTGTGATCAGTCAGGTTGCCGCCTTTGCGGTCGATATGGGCAACAAGATCCGCAATGCGGCCGGGCTCAGCGATGCCGGGCCGGGGATGGATAGAATGCCGGAGGGGCCGCTCGACGTGTCCCTTCCGCCCTCGTCACTTGCCCCAAGCTCATCGCCTCGCCCGAGGATGCCATCGGTCAACTTCGGCCCGGACACCTCGCCCGGCGCGGCCACAGGCGTAAGCGGCGGGGGAGGTGGCGGGCGGTCTCAGATTGATGACTTCCGGCGTGAGGTGGAGCGTACCCGCGAAGAGATTGCGCGGCTGGAGGCTGAGGCCGTTGCCTTGGCGGCGATCGCCGAGACGGGCTTCGAGTATGGTGATGCGTTAGACTATGCCCGGAAGAAGGCAGAGCTCCTGTATGAGGCGCAGGCGGCCGGACAACAGCTAACGCCGGAGATGCGGGCGGAGATCGATCAGTTGGCGCAAGCCTATGCGGCAGCAGGCCGATCCGCTGAGTTGGCCGCAGGACAGCTCGACAAGGTTCGAGAGAACGCGGAGCGAGGTGCGGAACGTATGGCGGATCTGTTCCTGGGGATCCTTGATGGGTCAATGTCCGCTGAGGACGCTCTCCGATCTTTGGCTGAGCAGCTCCTGCGGGCTCAGCTGGAGTCGGCGTTTCTCCAGCTGGCGGACGCTGGTGGCCCGATAGGGAGCGTGTTTTCGTACATCGGGGAGGCGCTTTCTGGTGCTCGCGCCCAAGGCGGCCCGGTTCGCGCTGGTAGCGCCTACTTGGTTAACGAGCGCACCGCGAACTCCGAGGTCTTCGTTCCCTCGCAGAGCGGCGGGATTCTTAACGTTCCTCAGGCTCAAACGGCGCTTCGGCAAGCCGCGGGCACACCATCTTCCGCGCCTGCTCCAGTCGTGAATGTCCCGGTGAACGTCAACAACTACGGCGCAAAGGTCACGACGCGACGCAACGCCGCCGGAGGTCTCGACATCGACGTGGAGCAGGCGATCGACGACTACTTCGACAGCGGCCGCGGCAACCGCGCGATGAAGCGCAACTACAGCCTACGCGCAATGCCGAAGGGAAGTTGACCGTGACCGATAAGCTTTCGAAGCGTCTTTGTGCCGCGCTTGAGGCACATCTCGCCGGGGGACGTCCCGACCTTCCAGAGGGAGGCGCATTGATCTGGCGGTGTTTCACAGCGCTCTCTCGGGCACGGTCGTGCGGGCCGATCGGGCCGAACCCGATCAGCTATCCGGAGATAGCGGCCTATGCACAGCTCGTGCGGATGCCGTTTGAGCCGCATCACGTCGAGACGCTGGCGGCTATGGATGTGGTCTGGATGGAGAGGGCTTACCGGGCGGCGAAGGGCGCGCCGGATGGCGTCAAGACGTTGCACCCGAGGTCGGAGCATGCCTTGACGCCGATGCTGTTTGATCTGAGTGTTTAGGCGAAACGACCGCTAACTTCACGCGGCAATCTTCATCCCACCCTTGGGGAGAAAATCCAAAGAATCACTGAGCTGGAAACCATTGCCCCGCACCAGCGATCCCTTTTGAACACTCTTCGCCTCGATCGAGTATGCTATCATCGGGCCGTAGATAATGCTCCGATGGCACATCACAAAAAGCCAAGCTTTGACCGCTTGTTGAAGCAACTCTTGGAGCTCAGGGCGAAGCGAATTGATGTCTTTTTCAAGTTGGCTGTGCTTCGCGTCCATTCCCTTCGACATGGCTGGTTTTGACTTGCCACGAATCATATTGAAGAACACGCGATCGGAACCCTCGGCTGAAATAGTGCCATTCATACCAGCCAGAATATCGAGCACTGTGTCAGGAAGATCGCCTGGTGTCTTCAAAATGCTCGACAAGATGTCATCGAACTCAGATGCGGCAAGTTCGAGTGTCTTGTTGGCGTGTCTGCGGAGATTGATGAATATGCGGAGCGCCCAGTAAAACAAAAGGACGACTGCAAGTGTCAAAATTGCGGCAAAAGTTGTCATGCTTGCTACTCCTTTCCTTTTGTTCCTGTTGGTGCGCGTTTGTTCTGTTCAGCTGTGATTTTCTTGGAGATGATAAGAGTCTGTTTTTCTAACTTCTTCATCGTCCTTCGGTGCTCCAGGCAAACTGTCAAAATGCTTGGAAGCCTGTAGGCGATGATTGCTACGATGAGGACACCACCGAAGAGCAGTACGCCTCCAACGCCCGCGTTGATCCACCAAATTCTGAACTCCTTGATGATCGCTGCAACATCAGGAAAACTAACTTCCAACTATATAGACCTTGACTATGGCATTTTCGAGGTGATTCGTTAAATAGTGCTTAAGTAGCTTCTGTCAGGTCAAGACTCTTCTTGAAAATTTCTATCTTTTTCATCATATTAGACGCCGGTTTGTGCTCGGTGGCGGTGTGGTCACAAAAAAATCAACGGTTCCGAGCCAGGGCGTGGCGGCCGGCTTGAGGTGACGGAGCGGCTACGTCCTCAACGCCTCGATCATGGCGATGAGGACCTTCTTAAGCCTACTACTCCTTAGGTAGGTACGCTCCTTTTCCTCGAAGCGCGTTGGAGCACCAGCAAACAAGGCGAAGAAACTCAAGCTGTTCATCCGCGGTCGGTACACTGCTGCCGTGAGCCTTGGCCCAGAGATCCTTAGCCATGTGGTATGCTACCTCAGCCAGCGATCCTTCATTTTCCATCACGATCTTATCTGCCAAATCCGTGTCTCCTGCATTTCCCCCTGCGGACGATACATCCTACCAGTCGAACCGCAAGGCTAGATGGCAGCTTCGCTTTGCTCGGCGGTGAGCACCTACATGTTTCCATCATGTGAAAGTCGGAAGAAGCCGAAGGGTTGAAATCATATAAATCGTGACTTCGGCTCACCTATCCGGCTCGGCATGGGCTTCAGGTTGCGGCGACGCGGGGTCGGCGTCGGCTTCTGGGGTTCGTTGAGCGCATCGCGCCCGGCCGTCGTGATCCGGTAGCCCGTCTCGTTGCAGAAGCGGTTCGGTCCTGCCTCGATCAGGCCAAGTGACAGAAGGTGACCAATGGTTCCTTGGCCGATCCCGCTGCCAAGGACGCCAAGCAGCACGTAGTTGTCCGTCCCGCCCACACGGTCGTCCTCGTAGTCAGTTTCTTCGCGGACGCTTCGCAGGGCTTTTCTCTGTCGTGAATTCAAGGTGGCACTCATCTCAGGTGAGGGATGTAATCTTCGTCTTCTTCCACGCTGAATGGCCGCAAGAGCAGGTCAAGCTCGTGCTGGAGGACGGAGTTCATGTCTCGCATCTGCTCGTGCAGCTCGGCGCGGCGGTTTGAATCCGTCTCCGATTTGATCGCATCGGCCAGCCTGGCGATCTCCGCAGCCGACTCATTGATGTCGCGGTTGCCCGGGTAGGCCTTCTCGAGCGTCTGAATGATCTCGGCGTTGATTGACCGGTTCTGAGCGCGCGCGGCAGCTTCGACCCGGTTCTTCAGATCCAGGGGGAGGCGGAGCTTAAACTGGGGGTCAGTCTGCTTTGGTGTGGCCATTTAAGATTTCTGGACCAAAAAGGTCCTTGACGAAATGGGACCTTTTAGGTCCATATGGACCTGTTAGGTCCGTGAGGCGAGCAATGAGCGATCCAGTCCAGATGAAGATCCGAGTTCCGGCTGAAATTAAGGAGTGGCTTGAGGAGCAGGCTGAGCTTCATCAGTCGTCACAGGCGTCAGAAGTCGTAAGGGCTGTGAGGGAGCGTATGGCGCGAGCTGAGCAACTCACGACTGCCTGACATGATATGGGCCGGGGGCGTTGCACCGCACCCCAGCCCTGAACCGAAACCGATCTGTAGAGGAGATCGATCATGGCATACCGCCAAGATACCACCCGCCGCGCCCTTCTGAAAGGGTTTCCCGTTGCAGGCGCGGCAGTTTTTCTGCCGCACGTTGCTCAGGCAGCCAGTCCAGATCCTGTCGTGGAGGCCTATCACGAATGGCTGGCCGCCCGGCGGGAATGGCGAGAGCTGTCCGAGCTTCCAGGAAATGAGAATCTCGACCATCCGCGCATGCTCGATTTGCAGGATATCGAAATCGACGCCGAAACGCGGATGGTCGAGCGCAGGCCGACCACCTTGGATGGTGTGGCTGCGCTCGCGGCATTGGCCTTCATGCACGGGCTAGGCGGATCGACTTGTCCTGAGCAACAAGCGCTGGAAGAGGATTGCTGGGACTGCAAGATTGCAGGCTCGATCTGGCGGGCTTGTACGGGACGCGAGGGGCGACCCGAGACCTGAGGTCGTCTCGCGGTCAGGCTATCCGGCACCACTTGGTGACAGGTGTTGTCATCAGGTGGTGCCGATGCTATCTTGTCACCAGGTGATGACAGGAGAGAGTTATGTACATTCCCAGAAGCCAATACCTTGATCTCGCGGGCGTCGATCTTGGTGCCTTCAAGCCGCTGACTGCCCGCAATCAAGTCCCATATCTCAGCCGGACGGACGAAGATAAGGATCACGAAGGTTATGCTCCTGTGGATAGCCTCATGCTCGCGACCGCAAACGCTGTCTTTGAGGTGACCGGGCATGATCGCGATGCCGTCAAGTTGCTGGTTCAAGCTTGGTGGCATGAAGCGCTTGCGTTGATGGAGCTCCATCTCGCTGGCGTGGAGCCATGGCTCTTGGTCACAAATCATTTGGGCAGTGGTGAGCTGCTCGCTGGAAGTTTTTCCGATTTGGTGGAGCGCGTCAGCTCGGATTATGACGGCGAATATCAAGACGGCTTCCTTGGCTTTACGCTCGTGCCGATGGTGGGAGTCGTTCAGCATGCAGCAACGCGCGCAGATGCGCTCGGTATATCATTCGGTGAATTGAATGAACGCGGGCGCCTGGTGCCGAAGGGTGCTTAGCATGCGAGGCACTCTCCCTGATGCTGAATCGCGGGGCGCGCGGCACCTGTCGGATCTTGTGGAGCTGTCCAACAGGTGCCGCAACTGCGAGGATCTCGCACCACGCATTTTTCCACCGAGCGCCGCCGTTTTTCCTTCGCCGTCTTGGATGCGTTCGGTCCTGGAAGGCCAGCGCCGCGGCAAACCTGTGAGCTGACTCTATGGATACGAGCCGCCCCATTCCCGATATGACCGGTTCCCGCATCCTTGATGCGGGGCGGACGCCTGATGAGTGGGCCAAGTATTTGAATGGACGCGGCATCAAGGTGCAGGCGGATACAATCCGCAAGAGGGCCAATGAAATCGGTGCGCGGCACACCTGCTTTGGGACCCCGATTATCACCGGTGCTCAGATGGATCTAATACTTACGGAGGGCGTGGAATGTCACTCAAGCCAAAGCTTCGGGGCTCCGTCTGGTGGGCATTCGGGCGGGTCAAATTCAACGGCAGGCCCATCACGGGATATATCCGCCGGAGCACTGGATCATCTTCGGAAGCAGGCGCGAGGGACTGGATACGGGAGTTCGAGGAAGCCGAAATCCGTCGTCACCTCCTTGGAGAAGAAGCGCAAAAGCTAACGGTTGGTGGCGCCATCCGCCTGTATGATGCCAAGCCAGCCGAAGCGAAGAAGTTGCTCGCCATCCTCGATACGGAAGATGGGCGGGACCTTCTCACTATGCCGGTGGAGCGCGTCACAGGTAAGTTCTTGCGTGAACTCGGCCGGCGGCTGAAGCCCGACGCTGCGACCGATACGATGTGGCGGGAGGTGGTTTCGCCGCTTCGGGCCGTAATCAACAACTCACACGACCTGGGGAAATGCCCTCCGATCCGCGTCAAGCGCTATAGCGAGAACGAACGGATTGCGCAGGACGTCGCACGGGGCCGTCAGAGCCGTGTGGAGCGTGTTCCTTCTACTCGAGAGTGGGTCGATGCGTTCTGCGCCTCTGCTGACCCGTGGAACGCCGCCATGCTGCGTTTCATGTTCGAGACCGCAGCCCGGATCGACCAAGCGGTCTCGCTCGAACCGCGAGATCTCGACCTCATGAACCATCGCGTTCGTCTCAAGGCGCAGAAGGGACATCCGGCGCAGTGGGTGATCATTTCTCACGAGATGATGATCGAGCTTGCGAACCTTCCTGCGAAGAGGCCGAAGAGCCGGAAAACCGGGTCTCTGATGGCGCCCAGGGTTTTTGGTTACGGGAGTTCCACTGGCTACAACAAGCGCTGGCGGACGATCTGCAAGCAGGCCGGCATTCCCTACCTCTCAGCGCACCCCGCAGGGCGTCATGGCTACTTTACAGAGCTCACGGTCAGGCAGGGGGTCGACCCAGTGGAGGCGGCGAAAGCGGGGCGTTGGTCGGACGCCGCATTGCCACTCAAGACCTATGCGCACGCCGAGCAGGATGAGGGCTCGATAAGGTCCCTATTTCGCACGAAGCCCGCACATCCTGCAACCGCTGCGGGCGCTAAGATCAATAAACTAAAGAGGAAATCGAGAGATGAATGATACCCTCCTAAGGGGCAGGTTGCAGGTTCGAATCCTGCCGGGATCGCCAGCGACCTTTCGGTGCAGCCAAATCAGCACGGTCAGGACCGGCCGGGGCCCCTTCCGGCGGCATGGGACGGGCCGCTTGCAAGCCTGCCCGTACCGTCGGATGAAGGAACGACCGTCAATCGCAGGGGCCCGATGTGCTGATCCGGGAAGGCAACGAGCGCAACCAGAGCATCGATTTGCGCCTCGCGGGGCTGCTCTCGCTGGTGGCCGGGGCGCTGAACGCTGCCGGCTTCGAACTGGCGGGGCTGTTCTCGGCCAACATGACCGGCAACATCTCTGCGATGGCCGACAACCTTGCCAAGGGCGGTTGGGGCGCGGCGCTGCTGTTCGGGCTGATCGTCGTCGTGTTCATGCTCGGGGCTTTGCTTGCGGGGCTGTTGATCGAGGCCGGGCGCCAGCGCGGGAGACGACGGATCTATGCGACGGTGGTCGCGTTGGAGGCGGGTCTCCTGATCCTGACCGGTCTTGCCGCGCTCGCGGGCCTCATCGGCAGGGTCGAGGTCATCTGCATGCTGGCAGGAGCGCTCGGGATGCAGAACGCCGTCAGCACGCGGATCTCGCGGGCGCGGGTGCGCACCACGCATGTATCTGGGATGGCGACGGATATCGGTCTTTCGCTGGCCGGCCTGTGGATGCGCAGCGACGAGAGCGTGCGCTATCGCGGGCTTCTGGCGCTGCATTGCACGACGATCTCGGCGTTTCTTGGCGGCGGCGTTCTGGGCGTGGCGCTGCATCGTCTCGCGGGGCCTGTGACCTTCCTGTGCTGCGGCCTTCTGCTGGCGCTGATCGCGCTGCCCGAGTTGCTGCGGCGTTAGGGTCTGATGCTGCTGGTGGCAGATCCGGTGCCGGCTTGCCGTTGTCCGCCGATCGCTGCAAGCCGCCTTGTGGTCACGCCGCCGACACGACACAGTGAGGCCAAAGACAACACAGGGAGGAGCAGTCCCATGCAGGTTTCACGACGTCATCTTCTGGTCAGCGGCGGTGCGCTGGCCCTGCTTTCGGCCTGTGGCGGCGGCGCCACCGTCTCGGCCCCGTCCGGCGGGCTGGACCCCGACCTGCTGCCGCAGCCGAATCCCGGCTACGACGCATGGGTCGCCGCCTTCCGTGGCCGCGCCGCGGCGCGGGGGATCAGCGCGGGCACGCTGGATGCCGCCTTCCGCGGGGCCGGCTATCTTCCGGGCGTGGTCACGCGTGACCGCAGCCAGACCGAATTCACCCGCACGCTCGAGGATTACCTCGCCATCGCGGCGTCGGAGAAGAAGGTCTCGACCGGCCGCGCCGAACTGAGCCGCAACATGACGCTGCTGCGCGAGATCGAGGGCCGGTACGGTGTGCCGCCCGAGGTGGTCACCGCGGTCTGGGGCATGGAAAGCAACTACGGCAGCCGGCGGGGCGACATTCCCGTGGTCTCGGCCACCTCGACGCTGGCTTATGACGGGCGGCGGGGCGAGTTCTTCGAGGCGCAGCTGATCTCGGCCCTGCGCATTCTCGAGCGCGGCGACACCACGCCCGCGCGCCTCACTGGGAGCTGGGCCGGGGCGATGGGGCACACCCAGTTCATCCCGACCACCTATCAGGATTACGCGGTGGATTTCCGCGGCGACGGGCGGCGCGACATCTGGTCCGACGATCCCACCGACGGGCTGGCCTCGACCGCCAACTATCTCTCGCGCAGCGGCTGGCGCCGGGGCGAGCCTTGGGGCCTCGAGGTGCGCCTGCCGGCGGGCTTCAGCGCCGGGCTGACCGGGCGCGGGGTGCGCAAGGCGTCGTCGGAATGGGCGGCGCTGGGGGTGACCAACGCCAATGGCGGCTCGCTGCCGGGCGGCACCGGCTCGATCCTGGCGCTCTCGGGCGTGACCGGGCCCGCCTTCCTCGTGTTCCAGAACTTCAACGTCATCCTGCGCTACAACAACGCCGAGAAATACGGCGTGGGCGTCGGGCATTTGTCAGACCGGCTGGCGGGGGGCGGCCCCGTGCGCGGCACCTTCCCGCCGGACCGCTACGGCTTTACCATCGACGAGCGCAAGGAGCTGCAGGCGCTGCTCAACCGCGCGGGCTATGATGTCGGCACGCCGGACGGTGTGTTCGGCAGCAAGACCGAGGCGGGAATCCGCGGCTATCAGGCGCGTTCGGGGCTCGCGGTGACCGGCGAGCCGTCGCAGGCCCTGCTGCAGCAGCTGCGGCGGGGCTAAAGGCCCGGCGGTGATGCTGCCGGTCTAGAAGAGCCACCCGAAGAAGAACTGCCAGACCTGCGTCAGCGCGGTTTCGTCGCCTGAGGCGTCGTCCTCGCCCTCGCCCTCGCTGTCCGGTTGCGGACCGGTTTCGAAGAGCCAGGCGAGGAAATCGGCCAGCGACTCGTGGTCGCCCGCCTCACTTTCGGGGGCTGCCGCTGCGTCGTCGGTCGTGCCGGCCGGTGCCTCGTCCTCCGTCTCCTCCGAATCCGGGGTGTCCTCGGGATCGGTCGGCTCGGAAGGGGTCTCCTCCGGTGCGTCATCGGGCGTTTCGGTGGGAGCTTCGTCTTTGGTCTCCTCCGGATCCGGGGTGTCCTCGGGATCGGTCGGCCCGGAAGGTGTCTCCTCCGGCGTGTCGTCGGGCGTGTCGGCGGGCGTTTCGTCTTCGGCCTCCGCCGGATCCGGGGTGTCATCGGGATCGGTGGGCTCGGAAGGGGGCTCCTCCGGTGCGTCGTCGGGCATTTCGGCAGGCGCTTCGTCTTCGGTCTCCTCCGGCTCCGGGGTGTCCTCGGGATCGGTCGGCCCGGAAGGGGCCTCCTCCGGTGCGTCATCGGGCGTGTCGACGGGAGATTCGTCCTCCGGCCAGACTGTCTCGCCCTGCGCAAGGCTGACCTCGCCGATTTCTCCGCCCAGGGCGCTGCGGGTCTCGAGGGCCGAGTCGCCGAGCAGCGCCGGGAGGCGATCAACATCCGCCGGCACGACGCCGTCGCCCTCCGCGAGGGTCATGCCATTCTTGTCGATATACATCTGGCCGGTCTCGTCGATCCCGGCGGTCCAGGTCGCGGCCTCGCCAGCGACCAGCGCCTCCTCGGCGACGATGTAATGCACAGCGCCGTCCTGCACGATCTCGAGCATCATCGCCGAGCTCTGGCCGATCTGGCCGAAGGTGATGGCGTGCGGGCCACCGCCGCCATACTCGAACACCGTCTGGCCATGGCCA
>Ga0114905_1000800_pt1 | contig 18657 bp, 19 predicted proteins | sample MalvireepMed_b05_FD_83499 | JGI IMG/M metagenome (GOLD analysis project Ga0114905, IMG submission 83499) | Marine viral communities from the Global Malaspina Expedition - Malaspina viral metaG DeepMed_b05 | ecosystem: Environmental > Aquatic > Marine > Oceanic | place: Mediterranean Sea...
ACAATGCCGGACATATCGCGGGATCCGATGACTATCCCCCGCGCTGGGCCGCAGAGGCCGAGGACGAGGTCACAACGTTGAAAACGCCCGCCGGGATACCCGCGCGTTCCGCCAGAACACCCAGAACGATGGCCGAGAGCGGCGTTTCCTTGGCGGGACGCGCGACAAAGGCGCAGCCGGCGGCCAGCGCCGGGCCGGCCTTGCGGGTGATCATGGCGTTCGGAAAGTTCCAGGGCGTGATCGACGCGGCGACGCCGATCGGCTGCTTCATCACCATGATGCGCTTGTCGCGCTGGTGGCCGGGTATCATCTCGCCGTAGACGCGCTTGGCCTCCTCGCCAAAGAATTCGATGAAGGACGCGCCATAGCCGATCTCGCCCTTGGCTTCGGCCAGCGGCTTGCCCTGTTCGGCAGTCAGGATCAGGCCCAGGTCGTGCTGGTTCTCCATCATCAGGTCGAACCACTTGCGCATCACGGCGGCGCGTTCCTTGCCGGTCCACTTGGCCCACTCTTTCTGGGCCTTTTCGGCCTTGGCGATGGCATCAGCCACCTGGTCGCGGCTCAGGTCCGCGACCTGCGCCACCACGTCGCCACGGGCGGGGTTGGTGACGTCGAACGTGCCGTTGTCGCCATCCACCCATTCGCCGCCGATATAGGCGCGGGATTCCAGCAGCGACGGGTCGTTCATGAGGCTGGCAAGGTTTGTCGTCTGGTCGAGCATGATTCTCTCCGGTTTCGGTACTGCACGCGGCAGGTGATCTGCTATGCGTATAGTCCAGCGCCCAAAGGAGGGAAAGCCATGGACCTGGACGACGCCTATGACAATGCCGGACATATCGCGGGATCCGATGACTATCCCCCGCGCTGGGCCGCAGAGGCCGAGGCGTTCCGACAGCAGATGGGGGTGATCGGCCGGGCGCGACTGGGGCTGATGTACGGTCACGGAACGCGGGCTGCCTTCGATTTGTTCCTGCCGGACCTGACGCCCAAGGGGCTTCTGATCTTCGTGCACGGCGGCTACTGGCGACGCTTCGACCGCTCGCTCTGGTCGCATTTCGCGACCGGCGCGCTGGGACACGAATGGGCGGTCGCGATGCCCTCTTACGACCTCATGCCACGGGTGCGCATTTCGCACATCACGCGACAGGTGGCGCAGGCCATCGGCGTCATCGCGCAAGAGGTCACGGGCCCGATCCGGCTGGTCGGGCATTCCGCGGGCGGCCACCTCGTGGCGCGGATGCTGGCGCCCGAGATGCTGGCCGCCGATGTGGCCGGGCGGATCGAGCACGCGATGGCGATTTCGGCCGTCTCCGACCTGCGCCCGCTCTGCGACCTGGCGATGAACGCAGATTTCCGTCTCGACGCAGCCGAGGCCCATGCCGAAAGCCCGATCTTCCAGCCCCGTCCCGAGGTGCCCGTCACCGTCTGGGTTGGGGCCGAGGAACGACCGGTCTTCCTCGACCAGTCGCGCTGGCTGGCCGAGGCCTGGCGGGCAGGGCACATCATCGACGAGGGCAAGCACCATTTCGACGTGATCGACGGTCTGCTGGACCCCGACAGCGCCATGGTCCGGCGGCTGCTGACGCTTTAGCTCTGTGCCCGACACCGCCGCGCCTCGACGGGCCGCGGTACGGCGATCCGGCGCCGCCGCTTCTCGCTTTATGCCAGCCAAATCCGCACCCCGCTCAAGCTCCGCGCCAATACCAGACAAATCGCCGTGCCGGGGGGCGGCCCGGCGATGCGCGGCGGCGGCCCGAAAGCCGCCTCGATCCCGCGCGGGACGACTCATCGACCCTCTTGCCCGGCGTCAAATTCCATCGTATCGCTTGCGCCAGAGGCGGGCCGATGGCGTCGGCCCCCGTGGGCTTCCACACCTCTTTTCAGTCCTGAACGCCGGGACCTTTCTTTGTCGCAACGCGGCGGAGCGGGGCAACGGCACACCCTCCGACCAGGCGGCAACCAGACGGAGGGTCACATGACGGAACGTCCCGAATTCTACCGCTTTCACAACGGCACCAAGGCGCCCCTGCCCTTCGCGCCCGCCGAATACGACGCGCGCCTCGCCGGTCTGCGCCGCAGCATGGCCGAGCTGGGCGTCGACGCCTGCGTGCTGACCTCGATGCACGCGATCGCCTACTACTCCGGCTTTCTCTACTGTTCGTTCGGACGGCCCTATGGCCTTGTCGTGACGAATACCGACAGCGTCACCATCAGCGCCGGGATCGACGCGGGCCAGCCGTGGCGGCGCTGTCACGGCGACAACATCACCTACACCGACTGGCAGCGCGACAACTTCTGGCGCGCGATCCTGTCGGTCACCGGCCCGGGCCGTGCCATCGGGTACGAGGCGGATCACCTGACGCTGCAGGGCATGGGCAAGCTCGACCACTTCCTGCAGCCGCGCGCCAAGGTCGCGGTCAACGACGCCGCGATGCGCCAACGCATGCACAAGTCCGCCGCCGAGATCGCGCTCATCCGCGAAGGCGCGCGGGTGGCGGATGTGGGCGGCTACGCGATCCGCGACGCGATCCGCGAAGGCACACGCGAGATCGACGTGGCCATGGCCGGCCGCGATGCGATGGAGGCCGAGATCGCCCGCGCCTTCCCGGAGGCCGAGTATCGCGACACTTGGGTCTGGTTCCAGTCGGGGCTCAACACCGACGGTGCCCACAACCCGGTCACGGCGCGCACGCTTGAACGCGGCGACATCCTGTCGCTCAACACCTTCCCGATGATCTCGGGCTACTACACCGCGCTGGAACGGACGCTCTTCGTCGGAGAGGCGGACGATGCCTCGCTGGCGATCTGGGAGGCGAACGTGGCCACCCACGAATACGGCATGTCGCTGCTGAAACCGGGGGTCACCTGCGCCGCGGTGACGCAAAAGATCAACGCCTTCCTTGCCGAGCGGGACCTTCTGCAATACCGCACTTTCGGCTACGGCCATTCCTTCGGCGTGCTGTCGCATTACTACGGGCGCGAAGCCGGGCTGGAACTGCGCGAGGATATCGACGCGGTACTGGAGCCGGGCATGGTCATCTCGATGGAACCGATGCTGACCATCCCCGCGGGCCAGCCGGGCGCGGGCGGGTATCGCGAACACGACATCCTGGTGATCACCGAAGAGGGCGCCGAGAACATCACCGGCTATCCCTACGGTCCGGGGTTCAACATCGTCTGATCCCCTGCGCGGCCCCGGCTCCCGCCGGGGCCGTGCATCGCGGCCTTTCTACTGTCCGAACCCGGCCAGCGCCCCGAAATCCATCGACTCGAGCGCCGCGGTCATGGTCGCGGTATCCGCGCCGCTGACCTGGACAAGGAACCGGTTGGCGACAAGCCCGGTCATCTCGCCATCCTGGATCATGAAGCGCTGCCGCCCCACCCGTTCGATCTGAAACCCCATGGCAGCGGCATTGGTGACCATCGCCGCCATGCTGGCCACCATCGGGTTGTCGGCCATGAGCGTGATCTTGTAGCTTTCGTCGCCCGCCTCCGACGTGTAGGTCGCTTCGGCCCCGACGCCGCCGCCCATCATCGCAAGGCCCTGGTTCATCTCGCTGCTGACTTCGCGCGTCCAGCCGTCAGGTGCTTCGGGCAGGAACGACCCCAGCTGGTTGGTCTTGGCCTCCAAGAGCTTGTTGCGGGCGAAATCGAGCTCGTCCAGCGCGTACTGGATGTCTCCGTCCGCATAGGCGTCCTGCGCGGCGGTCAGGGCATCGGAAATCTCGTCCGCTGCGGCAAGACCGGGCAGGAGGAGGGCTGCGGAAAGAAGAAAGTGTTTCATAATGGCTCCGTCACGGGTGAAATATGGCGCAGTCTAGCGGCGTCCCCTGCGCGGGCAAGCAAGGAATACCCTGCCTGTCAAAGCCGGATCACATAGTCCTTGCGCGTGGTCTCGACCACTTCCCAGGTGCCGGTAAAGCCGGGGCGGATGATGAAGCTATCTCCGGCCTCATATCGCTGCGGCGCGCCCCCGTCTTCGGTCAGGATCGAGACGCCCGACAGGATGCGGCAATATTCCCATTCGTCATACCGGATGCGCCATTTGCCCGGGGTCGCCTCCCAGATGCCGCAATAGAGCCCGTCACGCTCTTCGAGGTTCCAGGTGGTGAACCGGGGATCGCCCGAAATCACCCGGTCTGGCGAAGGGGCATCGTGTTCGGGCGGAACGGACGTGGTGACGGGAAGGATATGCATGGCAGGCTCCGGCAAGGTCGCGCCAGTGGAGCGCGGGACGGCGTCGGAGGCAAGGACAAAGCAGCACCGGCACCTTGTCAGAACCCAAAACACCGGCGGCCACGCTGCGCGCAGCCGCCGGTCACTCGTTACAAGAGCACTCGCTAAAACCGTCAGACCATGGCGATGATACGCGCCGGGCCGCCCGTTCCGCCGCGCATCTTAGGCGCGCCGATGAACACCGTGGCGCCCGACGCCGGAAGCTGGTCGAGGTTGGCGATACATTCGATCCCGAACCGGCCCTGCGGCAGCCAGGCGTAATGCGCGGCGAAATCCGCGGAGGTGCCGGGATCGAGCGACAGTGTGTCCGACGCGATCGAGGCCGCGCCGGTCTCCAGCAGCATCTGCGCCGCCTCGACGTGGAAGCCGGGGAAGTGCATCGCCTCACCGTCGAAATTGCGGAAGCCCTCGCCCTCGGCTTTTTCGCCCCAGCCGGAGTAGAGCGCAACGCAGGCATTGTCGGGGATCTCTCCATTGGCGTCGATCCAGGCCTGGATGTCGTCCGGCGTGAGCGTGGTGTCGGCATCCTCGGCCGCGCGCGCGGCAATGTCGATCTTGACCAGCGGGCAGATCAGCGTCGCGATGTCGATCTCGTCCACCGACGCACCATCGGCCGAGAAGTGCAGCGGCGCGTCGATATGGGTGCCGGTGTGTTCGTTCACCGTGTGCCGTTGCAGGTTGAAACCGTGTTCGCCGAAGTTGTAGACCTGCTCGGTCGAGACACCCGGCTCTCCGAAGAACGTCGGGAAGTCCGGCGACAGCGTATGCGTCAGGTCGGTCATGCCGGAATGCGCCGCCGCCCTTGTCTGGCTCGGCAAACCTCCTGCAAGCGCCGCACCCGCGCCCGCAAGCCCCGCGGTCCGGAAAAAGCTGCGCCGCGACAGCATCCTGTCCTTCACGGCGTTCATCACGCAGATATCACACATGGTCGTCTCCCTGTTCCTGTTGGACGCGGCGACGGTGCCGCCACGCAAGAGTGCGCGGCGGCCCGCCGGCCGGTCAATGACGTGATCAGGCCAGTTCGGGCGTGACCGACAGACCTTTGGTGACGGCGTTGGAATAGGGGCAGACGTGGTGACCGCCGGCGATCAGGTCCTTGGCGGTGGCCTCGTCCACGCCCGGCAGGCTGACCTTGATCTTGACGTCGAGGCCGAAGCCGCTGTCGTCGCGCGGCCCGATGCCGACGGTGACCTGCACCGACGCGTCGTCGGGCACATTGATCTTCTGCTGGCCCGCATAGAACCGCATCGCGCCCATGAAGCAGGCGGCATAGCCGCTTGCGAACAGCTTTTCGGGGTTCAGCGCGTCGCCGCCGGGGCCGCCCATTTCCTTGGGGACGGCCAGTTCGGTGCTGAACGTACCGTCATCGGTGCCGGTCTTTCCGTCACGGCCGCCACCGGTGGCCGTGGCGGAGGTGGAATAGACGATCTTGCTGGGCATGGAGTCCTCCTTACGCTGTTGGGCGCATTTTTGATCGTATGCGCTTAAATCGTGTACGACATAAAAAGGGGTTCTTGCGGGAATAGTCAACAGCCTTGCGATCAAATCGCGCGCGATCTAAATATCGCCCATGACCGACACGGGGCCCACCGGACTGGAGCAGATGCTCTGCTTCGACATCTACGCCGCGAACCATGCGTTCGCGCGGGTCTACAAGCCGTTGCTTGATCCTTTGGGCCTGACCTATCCGCAGTTTCTTGTCATGCTGGTGCTCTGGGCCGAGGCGCCGCTGAGCGTCGGCACCATCGGCAAGCGTCTTGGACTCAGTTCCAATACCCTCACGCCGCTGCTGAAACGGCTGGCCCAGACAGGGTACGTGACACGGCGCCGCGACGGCGCGGACGAACGGCGCGTGCAAGTGGACCTGACCGATGCGGGCGCGGCGTTGCGCGACCGCGCGGATCATGTCCAGCAATGCGCGACCCGCGCCACGGGCATGTCGCTCGAGGACATGCAGGCTCTGCAAGACCAGTTGCAGCGGCTTTCGGCGCATTTGCTCGAGTCGGGCCGCGCATAGCGCTTTTCTTTGTCCGCGGCTTTTGCAAAACTCCTTCAAGATTTCAGATGTGCCGGGATGTAAACGTCCTTCACATTTCCCATATACCGATCAGGTCATTATCCCGGAGGGTCCGATGTCAGATTTCGATGCGCAGGTGCGCGAAAGCCAGGAACAGGTGCTGGACGCGCAGGCGAAGATCGCCGAGCTGACCACCCGGATCGAGACGGCCCGCGCCAAGATGGCCAATGGCGAAGACGCGATGATCGACATCGAGAATGCCACGCTCGAAGACGTCCACGCCCATACCGACGTGATGAACGCCAACATCGCCGAGCTGATCATGGGTCTGGACGACGTCACTGCCGCCTTCTCAAAGGATTTCGACGAGATGCGGACCAAGACCGGCTGGGAAACCTTCGTCGGCATCTTTTCGGACGCCAAGGCGGAATCGATGCGGCAGGACCGCATCCGCATGGCCAGTATAGACGACAAGCTGCAGGATTTGATCAGCAAGTCCGACGTGATCGTCGGGTTGCTCGAAGGCCAGCTGACGATGCTCAACGAACAGAAGGCCTCGGTCGAGGCAAACCTGACCGAAACCCTCGACGAACGCGAATTCACCGTGGGCGAACTCGAGGCCGTGAAGGCCGAGATCCTCGCGATGGATCCCAAGATCATCGAGATCGAGAACAAGATCGCGGTGGAACAGGACGCCGCCGCGCGCACCAAGCTGGAAACCGAACTCGCGGATCTCAACGCCCGCTACAACGCGCTGGTCCAGGACGAACAGGTCAAGCTGGCGAAGTCCCAGACGCTCGAGCGCTACATCGAGAAAGGCAAGACCTGGATCGACAGCCTCCAGAACCAGGCGGCGACCCAGATGGTGCTGATCAACAAGCTGCGCACCGACACCAAGCAGCGCGTGGTGCTCTACGACGCGCTGTCCAAGTCGCTCAAGACCGCGCAGCAGCAGGACGTCGCGCACCGCATCAACGAGATCGGCGTGCAGACCGACAAGGAGGCGCAAGCCGCCATGGCCGCCATCGGCACGGCGACGAACCAGCGCATGGCGGACATGATGGAAAAGCACGAGGACCACATGGTTTTTGCCCGCGAGGTGCTGGAGCAGAAGGCCAAGGCCGACGAACGCTTTGCCCGGCGGTTCGCCCAGATCGTGGAAAAGCACGACAAGAACCTCTACGGGTCCTGATCCGATGCCGAATGGCACCGCCAAAGCAGTCTTTCGCAGCGCCGGTCCGGCGCTGTGGCTGGTCGGCTCGGCCGCAGCAGCGATGGTGACCTTGGCAGCCTTTATGCAAGGCGCCGATACGGTCGGGTCCATCACGGCCTTCGTGGCCGTCGGCTGTCTGCTCAGAACCTTCGGGGTCGGCGGAGGGAGCCGCCGGGACGACGATCCCACCAGCCACTCCGGCACGGGGTCGGGCGACTGGCTAGCGGGCGGCGAAAACGATGACTGACCCCTGGCACGCTTCGGTGAGCGGCCGGGACACCCTGACGGTGCCCGGTCCCCGATGCTTGACGACGCATGGACCGGAGATGACATGACCGACTTTTCCCGCGACCACGTCGGGCTGAGCGATCATTTCGCCTCGCGCCGCTACTTCGCCAAGTTCGAGGCGATCACGGCGCACCTGGGCCGGGTCGCCGCCGTGCTGCACACCGAAGGCCGGCTGAGCAAGGAAGAGGTCAACGTGATCGCTCGCTACGTGCGCGGCCTGGCCTTCACCTTTCGCGCGCTGTCGCTGAAATACCTTCTGGTCGGACGCGACACCGGGCAGTTCTTCGGGTCACTGACCATGGACGATCACGAATCGGGCTTTCCGGTGGCCTCGGAACTTCTGGTCATGGCGAACGACGCACAGCAGGCCACCCGCCACCTGGGCAGCTTGCCCGAGGCCAAGTCGCTGAAGGCACAGATGGTGGAGCAGATCGTCGGCGCGCAAGCCATCCCCACCCGCCTGCAATACGCGCTGAGCCAGCGGCTCTACTACGAGGAACTGCGCATGGGGCAGCTCTTCTGGGCGCGCAACGATCCCGAGGCGCGCTGGCTCGAAGGGTCGCACCCGCGCACCCGCTACCTGCTGCACTGGGCGGTCTACGACAGCCAGGTCAACCTGCCGGTGGTCTACCTGATGGAGGTCGAGGACACCGGCCGCACCGCCCTGCCGGTGGACGAGCAGCGCTGGCCCGAGGTGCAGGCGCACCTGATGGGGCAGGCGCTGGGCGGGCTGAAGCTTCTGACCATCGCCAAGGCCTTCGACGAAGCTTTCGATGAGGTACACCCCAAGCGGCTGCGCCGCCTGCATCTGGGTCCGATGTACTCGCACAGCTACACCCGGCAAAGCGGCCCGATCCGCGACGTGCTGGCCGAGGCGCACGCGCCCAAGGGCCAGGACTGGACGCTGGCCTTTACGCTGGAAGAGCTGGAAAGCGAGCGCGTCATCGAACAGCGCGCCGGATGGTTCGGCACGGTGCAGCGCGAGGTCTTCGCGCTCGACCCTTTCTCGGGCCGCGGAGCCGACACTGGCGCCACCCGCACCGAGCGGATGATCGTCCTGCCCGAACGTCCCTTCCAGGTGCTGACCGAAAAGAACCCGCCCGGCTTCGCGACGGTGCGCAAATTCGTCGTGAGCCCGCAGGGCCGTGTTCTGGTGTATTGAAGAGGGCCGATTGAGATGAGCGTGACCGCCGACCTGATGGAACTGCGCGAAGAGGATATCCGCAAGCATTACGATGCGGCTGTGGCGCTGCTGAGCGGCTTCGACCACGCGCCGCGCATCGCCAAGGGCGGCGCCGCGGCTGCCCCGGAACGGTCGGCGGGGCTTGGCACGCGGCGGACCTTCCGGTCCACCACGCCGGGGCTGGTGACGCGCCAGACCGCGCGGCCCGAAGGCGTGCAGCTGCTGGCGCGGATCGAGGCGGCAGAGGGCGACGACCCGCTGGTGTCTCCGGTGCAAGCCAGCGTCATGTCGGCCCTGCGCCGCGCACTCTCCATCGCGCTCGCAGTGGGCGAGACCTTCTCGGACGCGACCGGCCTCGGCGATCTCAAGCGCGGCAACCTGCAAGGCACGCTCGCCGCCGACCGCAAGACCGAGTTCTCCGAACTGCTGAGCGCCGAGGCGCTGGCAGTGGCGCATGTCTTCGGCAATGCGCTGGCTTTCCTGCTGGGCCCGCAGACAACCGAAACCTCGGTCGAGGTCGGTGAGGTCGAGGAGCTGTTGACCGACAATGCCCAGCTGGCGCTGCACGGCCTGCTGTGGGAGCTGGACCAGGACATCGCCGCCCATGCCAGCGACGACGCACGGCTGGTGGCCACCGTCGCCGCCTTTGCAGAGCAACTGATGGACAAGGCTGCCCTGCGCGCGCAGGGCGCCGCGCGCACCGCTGCCTTCACCGGCGCGGGCTGGCGGGTGGAGGCGGACGATTTCACCATCCGCGGGTTCACCCCGTCGACCAGGGCGCGCGGCACGACCCTGACCATGCAGTTCAAGAAACCGCACCAGGTCGTCGGCAACCACATCGCCAAGTACCAGGCGATGCGGCTGGCCAAGATGCTGATGGCCTACGACTTCGACCGCAAGCTCAACCCGTTCGCCGAGCTGGGCGGGTTCATTTTCACCTTCATGGGCGACGGCAAGCCCGGCACGGGCAAGACCACGCTGATCCAGATGATGGCGGGGATGATCCACGACTACTGCCAGGTGGCGGGCTACCCGTTCCGCTACCAGAACCTCAGCACCGACAACATCGACAGCTACCAGGGCAAGTCCGGCCAGAATGCCAAGGCCTTCATCGACACGATCCTCGATCCGGGCGTGATCGGCTTCGGCACCATCGACGATATCGACACGCTGGCGGGCAAACGCGGCGACCGGCAGTCGAGCGCCGGGCAGCTGGAAATCACTTCGGTTCTGATGGAGGCGTTCGCCGGCGCCAACACCGTCGTGCGCGGCAACTGCACCTTTGGCATGTTCTCGAACTATCCCGAGAACGTGGACGACGCCCTGCGCCAGCGCGCCGGGGCGCGGTTCCTCGTCGACGGGCCGCAGACGCGCGAGGATTACATCGACATCCTCGCCCTGCTGATGGGCAAGAACCACGACATCCCCCTGGGCGATCACGCGCTCTACGAGGCGCAGGCGATCCAGAAGGCCGTCGCCGCCAGCTTCGCGTCGCACGCCCGTCCGCACGAAGCGGGGCTGCTGGAGGTGTTCGACCGGGTGCAGGATACGGTCGGAGAGCTGGACACGATCGCCAGGCTCGGGACGTACCTCAAGGCGATCCAGGAAGCCGACGAGCGCTTCACCGGCCGCGCGATCAAGAACATCACCGACGCGGTCAAGGTCCGCGCAATGGATTTCGAACTGCCCGACGAATGGATGGAAAAACCGGACCTGTTCCTCTTCAAGAGCTACGACGAGAAGGCGGCGATGATCGCGGACCTGCGCAAGCCCATCACCGTGGAGATGGTGATCCAGGAGATCAACCGCTACGCGGACAGCGAATTCCGCTACGCCGACAAGTCCGACGAAGCCGCCATCGACGCGCTGGTACGGGATTTCGGGCGGCAGGAAGAAGCGAAACGGCGGTACCTGGAGGGGAAAGGATGAGCGGCCCGCGTCGCCTCTGCTACAGCGCTTGTGGGCGCCGGCGGGAGCGAGGGGCCAGCCCCTCGCGCTCCCCGGAGGTTTATTGGCAAGATGAAGGCGGGAGCGTTCGGAAAACGACGAAGGCTTTGGTACGGGGGGCGTCGGAGTGCGCATGCGGTCTCGGAACGCCGGTCTCGCGGTCCCGTCTGTGCGGCGCGAAGACATGGGCGGGCAATGCCGCGAGATCGCGCGCAGCTACGGGCGGCTTCCGTGGTGGTCACATGAAGGATGCGGCATGAGGCGCCTCATCGAAGCAGGTCTCATGTTCGGAAACCTCGTCGAGGTGGACAGCCCGGCGCTGGTGGAGCGCTACAACCGGGCGCTCATGCATCTGACCGGCAAGACCACGGCGCTGACGGAGTTTCACATCGACATCTCGGGGTATTCGCCGGAAATCGGAGATGCGCTGGACGATCACCTTTATCTCAACCACAACGGCGTGAACCGGCAGTTCATCCTGCTCACCACGCAGCAGAAGACCGCGCCGCTGCTGGGGGCCAAGTTCTCGACCTCGCGCGGCATTCTGCGGCAGTTCATCGAGGAGAACGAGCGCGAGCTCTTTGCCTTGACCGCGCGGGACGCGGTGGCGGGAGAGCTCTTGAACTCGGTCTACGACGTCAGCGATCCGGCGCGGCTTTTCGACATTCACACCGTGAGGATCGAGGCCGACACGACGACCGGCACGGTGCGCGACGCGGACCGGCTGGCGCAGATGGTCGACCGGTTCATGACCGAGGAGGACGCCTGGTACGACGACGTGCTCATCGCCGACATGATCTCCCTGTCGAAAAAGACCGGCGACGTGGTGCGCAACCCGGTGCGGCTGAAACAGATGGAGTTCCGGCAGGAGAATTTCTGGACCGCCCATTTCGGCGGTCTTTACCTCTTTCGCACGCAGGCCGACCCGGCGGTGATCCGCGCGGGGGGCGACCCGGCGCCCGCGGCGCTGCCCATATCGGAGATCGACATCGCCGACCGTAACCGCGTCGCCCGGTTCCTCGACGCCAACGGGCTGGCCGAACCCATCGTCAAGGCGCGCGGGCTCGATGCCGCGGCGATCCTGCGGCAGAAGATGGATTTCATCGTCGTCGATGCGGCGCAAGATGCCGGCATCGACCTGACCGGTGCCACGCGTCGCGACATCCGCGGCCTCGCCCGGCGTCACGGCGACAGGCTGCCCGAGGCCTGGCACGGGCTGAACCGGCTGGTGGCCTGGGCCGAGGGCACCGGTCCCTGGCCGCAGATCAGCTCGGACCATCCGAGCTATTTCCTGAGCCTGCGGGCCGCGGACACGCCCGACAAGGACCTTGTGAACATGCTGCTGGCAGAGCTGGCGCCCTCAGACATCCGGCAGCTCTTTATCTGCCACAAGGATCTGTTCTACCGCCTCTACCGCGACTGGGGCGAAACCAAGAAGACATACGTGGTGGACTTTCTCACCCGCGAATATCAGGTGGACAAGGTGGGGGCGCGCCGCGCACTCTTTGGCCACGAGGCCGCAATGGCCGAACCCGAACCGGCCCCCGCCGCGCCCGAGGACCTGATCCGGCGCGTCGGCCCCTGGGGCGCCGTCAGGAGGTAGGAACATGTTTGCCTTGGCGCGGTTGTTGGTCGTGGCCTTCGTCGTTCTGACGATTGTCTATATCTGCGTGTCGCTCTATTCCCGCTCTGTGCGCCGCGGCAAGCTTGCGGCGGAATGGGATGAAGAGGGCATGACCGGCGACCGCGAGGCGTTCATTCGGCAGGGTCTGAAGGAGTACGACAATTCGCTGCGTCGCAAGCTGATCCTGGGGGTGTATATCGTGCCCATGTGTCTGGTAGGTCTGATCATCTACCTGAACAACTTTCACTGAGGGGGCCGGGTCATGGTCTACGTCATATGGGTCTTCATCATCCCCTTCCACGTGCTGTTCGGGGCGCTCCTGCATTACACCCTGCCGCAGAAGGACATCGTGCGGATCACCGACACCTACCTGGAACGGATCGACTTCGGCGAGAATTCGATCTTCTGGGCGCATGCGGCGACGGGCGACAATCCGAACCAGACCAACCGAGACGTCTTCTTCATCCAGACCTTCCTGCCCGACAACAAGCCGATGATCTACCGTAACGAGGACACCGGCTGGGGCTGGCCGCCCTATTTCAAGTTCGACACGTCGAACCTGCAGGCCGAGGCATCGGACCTGGAATCGAAGTCCACCGGCGGCGCGGCGCAATGGGCGCTGATCCGCCACTACGGCTGGCGCAACGAGTTCCTGTCGATCTACCCCAACGCGATTTCCGTGCGCGCGGTGGACGGACCGGATGCGAGCAAGGGCATTCCCTGGATCAACATCATCATCCTCACGACGCTCGCCGCATTTTTCTGGGCCGTCTGGGTGCGCTGGCGCCGGTTCCGGCAGGCACGCATCGACCCGGTGCTGGCGGACATGGGCGACAGCATCGAAGCAGGCCGCGATTCGCTGGCCGCGCGGCGCGGGCGGTTCCGGCGTTGGCTGGACAGCTGGCGCGCCTGACACCCGCCCGATTGTTTCGTATTTGAGCCATAGTATCCGCCAATTTGGCGGATACTCCCCAAACCCAAGACTCCACGCGGCGTGCGCGGAGCAGGGTAACGAGGGGAGCGACGGTTATGCTCATGATACTGGGTCTGGTTGGCACCGCAATCGCCGGCGGCACGCTTGCAGCGATGCTCGACGGCGACAACACCATCTTCGGCACACGTGACAGTGACGAGATCGACGCCGGCGGCGGCGACGATTTCGTTCAGGGTCGTCATGGGCATGACGAGATCGACGGCGGCGAGGGCAACGATACGCTCTTCGGGGCGCAGGGGCACGATACGCTCGATGGCGGCGACGGTGACGACGTGCTGCACGGTGCCCAGAACAACGACGTCCTCACCGGCGGCGAGGGCAACGATTCGCTTTACGGCGGTGTCGCGCATGACACGCTGGACGGCGGGCCGGGCGACGACCTGGTGGATGGCCAGACCGGGCGCGACCTGGCGTTCGGCGGCGAGGGCCACGACACGTTGGTGGGCGGTGCCGGGTTCGACACGATGTCAGGCGATGCGGGTGACGATCTGCTGATGGGCGATGCCTCGAACGACTGGCTGGACGGCGGGGCGGGCAACGACACGCTGGAAGGCGGCATCGAGCATGACACGCTGATCGGCGGCGACGGCATCGATGTGCTGGACGGTGAACGCGGCGACGACGTTCTGGCCGCGGGCGCGGGCGACCGGGCCACCGGCGGCGAGGGCCGCGACACCTTTGTGCGCGTGATCGACGACGGCCCCGAGGCCTGGTTCGAAGATTTCACCCCCGGCCAGGACACGCTGGTGGTGACTTATCCCGACAACGCCGGCGAGCCGGAGTTCGACAACCTCGATTTCAGCTACGATGACGAATTCGATGAAACCCGCGTGACGTTGAAAACCGACCTGGGCGATCGTCTGGTCTGCTACCTTCCAGGCATCACCCCGGCCGAACTCACACCCGACATGGTGGATTTCCTCAGCCAGTCCGAAGCGGCGGCGCTGCTGGCCGCCTGACTTTACCGCGCGCCATAGTAGAGGCCGACCACGTGCTCGGCCTCTGCAAAGAACAGCCAGCGCGACACCAGCACGCCGGCCACATGGCTCAGCACCGCCACCAGCGCCAGCAGGTGGCCGAAGGGCAGAAGCAGCAGCGCCACCGGCACCACCAGCATCAGGATCAGCGCGATAGCCCGCAGCTTGAGCGCATGGCGCCGGCCCACGACGAAGACCATCTCGCGCATCAGGTAATTGCTGCCGGTATGCGGCGGTTCGAAGGCGCGCACGGCGCCGCGCGACCCGAGCCCCGTCGCCGTGCCGATATCGGTGCCGGACCCCACCAGCCGCCGGTCGCCCAGATACCACCAGGCTACCTGCACGGCGCCCGCCACCAGCAGCAGCACCAAGGCCGTCGTGACCCGCCCGGCCAACAACGCCCCGCCCGCCAGCGACAGCGTGAGGAACAGCGCCGGTGTCAGCGGCATGTTCCAGCGCGGGACGGTTTTCAGCTGGGTATAGATCATCGACGTTGTGAACACCGTACCGAGGCTCATCAGCGCGCCCAGCCACCCGAGCGGCGCGACATGCCAGCCACCGAGCACGAGGAAGGCGGCGTAAAGCGCCATGACCGTCAGCGCCGCCACCGCGCAGACCGCTTCGCGGCTGAGCCAGCTCGACCGCCATTGCGTGAACGCCTTGAGCGCGCGTTCGGGATGGCCCAGGTGCAGCGCCGAGGACAGCAGCCCGCCGACCGCCATCAGGTAGGCGATGAGGAAGAAGACGAAGCCGACCCAGCCGCGGGGCGGCGTCGGATCGATGCCGAGCCAGACGAGCAGACCAAAGCCCAGGCCCGAAAAGGTGGTGAAGGCGATGATCGACGGCGCCGGATGCATCTCAGAGGGTCTCCAGCGTCTTGTCCAGCCAGGCCAGGAAACCGCGCGGCTCTTCCGCCACCGGTTCGAGGAACGGCGCCAGCACCGACTGGTCGGTCCAGCGGTCGCGGGGGCGCGGCGGCAGGTATTTGTTGACCGGTTTCGTGCCCTGTTCCGGCATCAGGTCCATGCCGCCGCGCTCCGCGACCAGCTGGCTGACCGCGCTGTCCGGATCGCCGAGATCGCCGAAGTGCCGCGCACCCGAGGGGCAGGTGCGCACGCAGGCGGGCACCCGGTCCTCTTCGGGCAGGTTGTCGTTGTAGATGCGGTCGACGCAGAGCGTGCATTTCTTCATCACGCCCTCGGCCGCGTCCATCTCGCGCGCGCCGTACGGACAGGCCCAGGCGCAAAGGCCGCAGCCGATGCAGTCGCTTTCGTTCACCAGCACGATCCCGTCCTCGGTCCGCTTGTAGCTGGCGCCGGTCGGGCAGACGGTGACGCAGGGCGCGTCTTCGCAATGCAGGCAGGATTTCGGGAAATGCACCAGCTGCGCCGGGCCGGTCTCGGGCTGCACCTCGTAGCTGTGCACGCGGTTCAGGAAGGTGCCCGACGGATCGGCGCCGTAGGGCTCTTGGTCAGAGAGCGGCGCGCCGTAGTTTTCCGTGTTCCAGCCCTTGCAGCTGATGACGCAGGCATGACAGCCGACGCAGGTGTCGAGGTCGATGACAAGGCCCATTTTGCGGTCGGTGGTTTCGGGCAGATCGGTCATGCGGAGCTCCGCGCCGGCTCCGCCGCGATCTGCGACACCGGCTCTTCGCGGGTCGGGTCCCAGCTGGCGACGAACCAGATGAAGGTGCCGACCATCATCGCGACAAAGACCGCGATGGCCAGCAGCGTGCGTTTCATCGCGCGGGTCATGGCCGGCCCTCGCGCGGGTGGCTGCGGTTATCGCGCCGCAATCCCGTTCCGGGATACGAGAGACGCTGTCTCTCGTGCTCTCTGAGGGTTATTGTGAACCGAAGAAGGGGGCGGGTCATGAGCCCACCGTCCATCGCAGCGTGCCGGGGGCCGGCGGCACGGGCGAGCCTTGCGCGTGGAATACCGGCAGCGACTCTCCGGGATCGGCGGATTTTTCCAGCCGCACCCGCAGGTCGAACCAGGCGGCCTGTCCGGTGATCGGATCCGAATTGGCCCAACGCAGCCCGTCGCCCTTGGGCGGCAGAAGCTCGTGGATGAGGTGGTTGAGCAGGAACCCCCTGGTGGCTTCGGGCGCATCCTTGTCCAGCGCCCAGGCGCCCTTGCGCTTGCCGATGGCGTTCCAGGTCCAGACCGTGTTCGGGTTGAGCGCCGCCATGTGGGCGCAGGGCACGGTGATGCTGCCGTGGCTCGAGATCACCCGCACCCAGTCGCCGTCGCGCAAGCGCAGTTTCTCCATCCAGTAGGTCGGCAGGTAGAGCGGGTTGCGCCCGTGGATCTGCCGCAGCCAGGCGTTCTGGCTGCCCCAGCTGTGATACATCGCCATTGGGCGCTGTGTCAGCGCGTGGATCGGGTATTCCACCGGGTCCTCGTGGCCGTCCGACAGCGGCGGATACCAGATCGGCAGCGGGTCCATCGTCGCCTTCATGCGGCCGCGCAGGTGCTCGGGCGGCTGCCGCTCGCCCTTGCCCTCGGCGGCCAGCTGGAACTTGCGCAGCGGCTCCACGTAGAGCTGGAAGAGATAGGGTTGCGGGCTGTCGTAGAATCCCATCGACACCGCCCAGTCCTGGTAGGCCGCGTTCCAGGGTTTGAAATAGGCGGCCTCGGGCGCGATATGGAATTGCCTGAAACCGCCGTTCGCGATGTAGCTGTCGAGTTGCGCCTCGTTCGGGTCGCCCTTGCCGTCGGTCAGCCCCTTCGGCCCGAGCCGGAAGCCCGCCAGCGGCCCGAGGCCGGGCTTGCGCTGGTGATGGGTGATGTAATCGGCGTAATCGGCGTATTTCTGCGAGCCGTCGGCGTTGGTGAAGCCGGGCAGCTTCAGCCGCGCGCCGAGATCGCAGAGCACCGACTGGAAGCCGCGCACGCCTGCGTGGCCGGGGCGGTCGGGCGGCACCACCGGCCAGCGGATCGCATCGGCGGCGGCATCGGGTTCGGATATCGGACGATCGAGCAGCGAAATGCAGTCGTGCCGTTCGAGATAGGTGGTGTCCGGCAGGATCAGGTCGGCATAGGCGACCATCTCGGACGAATAGGCATCGGAATAGATGATCCGGGGGATCACGTAGTCGCCGTTTGCGTCGGTGTCGGTCAGCATCTCCATCACGCCGCGGGTGTTCATCGACGAATTCCACGCCATGTTCGCCATGTAGAGAAAGAGCGTGTCGATCCTGTAGGGATCGCCGGCATGCGCGTTGGAAATCACCATGTGCATCAGGCCATGGGCGCTGAGCGGATTTTCCCAGGTGAAGGCCTTGTCGATGCGCGCGGGCGTGCCGTCCTCCCTGAGCGCCAGATGCTCGGGCCCGCGGGGAAAGCCCAGGTGCGGGCCGTTCAGCGGACTGCCGGGTTTGGTATAGCTGTGCGGGGTCGGATGCGCCTCCACGGGCCGCGGATAGGGCGGCTTGAAGCGGAAACCGCCGGGGGTTTCGACGCTGCCCAGCAGGATCTGCAGCATGTGCAGGGCGCGGCAGGTCTGGAAGCCGTTGGAATGGGCGCTGACGCCGCGCATGGCGTGAAAGCTGACCGGGCGGCCGATCATCTGGGTGTGAGTCTCACCGCGGAAATCGGTCCATTCCCGGTCGAGCACAATGGGATCACCAAAGGCCACCTCGGCCAGTTCGGCGGCAATGCGGCGGATGCGGGCGGCGGGGATGCCGCAGCGGGTCTCGACCGCCTCGGGAGAATATTTCCCGTCGAGGTAACGTTCGGCCATCAGGTGCATGACCGGGCGGTGGGTCACGCCCGCATGCCGATACTTGCCCGCGAGGTCGGGCCGCACCCTCGGCTTGTCGAAGGCGGCGAGCTTTCCGGTGGCGCGGTCGATGACCTGCGGTTTGCCGTCTTCGTCGCGCAGGAACAACCCGTGCTCGGGCGACTTGGGATCGAGGTTCACCAGAACCGGTGCGTTGGTGTAGCGCGCGAGGTAGTCGAGGTCGATCTTGCCCGCGCGCAGAAGCTCGTGCACCAGCGCCAGAATGAAGAGACCGTCGGTACCGGGCGTAATGCCGACCCAGTCGTCGGCGATGGCGTTGTAGCCCGACCGGATCGGGTTGACGCCGATGACCTTGGCGCCGCGTTCCTTGAGCCGGCCCAGCCCCATCTTGATCGGGTTGCTGTCGTGATCCTCGGCCACGCCGAAGAGCATGA
>Ga0114905_1000813_pt1 | contig 18493 bp, 17 predicted proteins | sample MalvireepMed_b05_FD_83499 | JGI IMG/M metagenome (GOLD analysis project Ga0114905, IMG submission 83499) | Marine viral communities from the Global Malaspina Expedition - Malaspina viral metaG DeepMed_b05 | ecosystem: Environmental > Aquatic > Marine > Oceanic | place: Mediterranean Sea...
AATCCGCGAGGCTGTCGAGCTCGGCGCCCATGCCGCTCTCGGACTTGAGGGCGCGGGCGAGGCGCCCGTCCATGCCATCGAGCACCGCGGCCAGCAGGATCAGCTGCACCGCGAAGGTGTAGGAGCCCAGAAGCCCGAGCTTGATCGCCGTGAGGCCGGCGCAGATCGCCACGACGGTCAGCATGTTGGGCAGCAGCTGGATGATCGTCAGCTTCTCGGTGCCGGGCTCCTTGGGAAGACCGTCGGGCGCCTCGCCCGCGCCCTCAAGTCCGAGAGCGGCATGGGCGCCGAGCTCGACAGCCTCGCGGATTTCCTCAATTTCGGGGTCGCGCCGGGGCTGCTGCTCTACACCTGGGCGCTCGAGGACAGCCGCGGGTTCGGCTGGCTCGCGGTGCTGGTCTTCGCGGTCTGCGCCGTGGTGCGGCTGGCGCGGTTCAACGTGCAGCGCAAGTCCGAGGACAAGAGCCACGACAACGCCTATTTCACCGGCGTCCCCTCCCCTGCGGGCGCGCTGCTGGTGATGCTGCCGATGTTCCTGAGCTTCGCGCTCGGCTCCGGCCCGTTCCTGCCCGACTTCGTGCTGGCGCTGTGGATGGTGGCGATGGGGCTGCTGATGATCAGTCGCATCCCCACATGGTCGTTCAAGACCACCCGCATTCCCCGCAAGAACGCCAAGTTCTTCCTCGTGGCCGTCGCGTTCGCACTGGCGGCCGCGGTGAGCTATGCGTGGATCACGCTGGTGCTGTTCTGCATCGGCTATATCGGCGCGGTGATCGTGATGCTGCCGCGCAAGCCGCGCATCGGTGCGAGCGACTGAACGCCCCGCGCGGGCGCCTGAAGAAAAGGACAGGCCATGGCCGATCAGGATGAAGAATGGGTCTATGACGAGGCCAGCGGCGAATGGCGCCCGGCCTCCGAGGTCGCGGCGGCCAACGCGGTCGAGGTCCGCGATGCCGCGGGCAACCTGCTGGCAGACGGCGATTCCGTGGTGCTGGTGAAGGACCTGAAGGTGAAGGGCGCGGGCCAGACGCTGAAGCAGGGCACGGTGATCCGCAGCATCCGCCTCACGGACAACCCCGACGAGATCGACTGCCGCCACGACACCATCAAGGGCCTCGTCCTGCGCACCGAGTTCGTCCGCAAGCGCTGAGGCGCCCGGCTCAGCCGCGCGCGGGAACAGCACCCCCGGTAACGAAAAAAGCGCCCCGAGGGGCGCTTTTGCGTTTCTGCGTTTCGGTCTGAAAGCGGGATCAGAAGCTCAGCGCGAGGCCGACATTGATCGCGTTGGTCTTGATGTCGGTCTCGAGCGAGCCGCCCCCGTCGAGGTCGGCCTCGTTGCTCGAATAGGTGAACTGGTATTCGCCAAAGATCGAGACCCGCTCGCTGATCGGGTAGCTGACGCCCGCCAGAAGCCGCACGGCGGGACCGGTCAGCTGGTAGCCAAACGTCTTGTCGCCGCCGGTGGTCTCGACATCCACATGCGGGAAGGCGATGCCGAGGCCCGCGCCGGCATAGGGGGTGGCGGTGCCCCACTGCTCGGGCCAGCGCCGCATCGCGTTCACCGTCAGCAGGTTGTGCCCGTCGGTGAACTCGAAGCTGTCGAAGCCGATCGCCTCGCGCTCGTCATCGGGAGCATAGACCTTGGCATGGGTGAATTCGAGCGCCACGCCGAACGTCTCGGAGCGCCACCACGTGCCGCGCAGACCGTAATACGGCGGCATCTCGAAGCTCTTGCCATCCCAACCGATCAGGGCGTCGTAGTCGCCACCGCCGGGATAGTCGCCCGAGACGCGGCTGTGCGGCGCGGTCTGCCATCCCGAATAGATCGACAGTTCGTACTCCTGCGCGGCGGCCTGCGACGCCGCGACCGCGGCGACCGAAAGTGTCGCTGTGAGAATCAGTGCTTTCATGGATATGCTCCGCGCGCTTTGCATGGCTTCGGCGTGACATAGTCCCGCAGCCGAAGCGTTTCAATTGCGACAGATGCGCACTTTGGCACAATGTCCGTTCATGATTGCTTTACGGACACATGACAGATCGCTAAACACGCGAGCGGAATAGCCGTATTGGGACGCGGCTATCTAGCTATTATGGCCAGCAAAAGGCCGTGAGGAATGGAGATTACCCCGTGACACAAGCAGAAGATCACGAAGGCACTCGGAGGGACTTCCTCTACTATGCCACCGCCGGTGCGGGCGTCGTCACCGCCGGCGCAGCCGTCTGGCCGCTGGTCAACCAGATGAACCCGTCCGCCGACGTGCGCGCGCTCAGCACGATCCGCGTCGATGTTTCCGGCGTCGAGACCGGCACCCAGCTGACCGTTCAGTATCTCGGCAAGCCAGTGTTCATCCGCCGCCGCACCGAGGCCGAGATCGAGGCCGCACGCGGCGTCGAGATGAGCGAACTGGTCGATCCGGTGGCGCGCAACCCCAACATCCCCGCAGGCGCTGACGCGACCGACGCCAACCGCGCGCTCGACGAGACCGGCGAATGGCTGGTGATGATGGGCGTGTGCACCCACCTCGGCTGCGTGCCGCTGGGCAATGCCGGCGAATACACCGCCGGCGGCGTCGGCGGCTGGTTCTGCCCCTGCCACGGTTCGCACTACGACACCGCCGGTCGCATCCGCAAAGGCCCCGCCCCGCAGAACCTCCCGGTTCCCACGGCGGAATTCGTCGAAGAAACCACCATTCTGCTGGGATAAGGGAGGCATCTAGATGTCGGGTATTCCGCACGACCATTACGAACCGAAGACCGGCCCCGAGCGCTGGCTGCACAAGCGCCTGCCGATCGTCGGACTTCTTTACGACACCATCATGATCCCCACGCCCAAGAACCTGAACTGGATGTGGATCTGGGGGATCGTCCTCACCTTCTGCCTGGCGCTGCAGATCATCACCGGCATCGTGCTGGTCATGCACTACACGCCGCACGTCGACATGGCCTTCGCCTCGATCGAGCACATCATGCGCGACGTGAACGGTGGCTACATGATCCGCTACCTGCACATGAACGGCACCTCGCTGTTCTTCGTCGCGGTCTACCTGCACATCTTCCGCGGCCTCTACTACGGCTCCTACAAGAGCCCGCGCGAGGTCACCTGGATCATCGGCATGCTCATCTATCTCTGCATGATGGGCACGGCGTTCATGGGCTACGTGCTGCCCTGGGGCCAAATGTCGTTCTGGGGCGCCACGGTGATCACCGGCCTGTTCGGCGCGATCCCGTTCATCGGCGAGCCGATCCAGACCTGGCTGCTGGGCGGACCGGCGGTCGACAACGCCACGCTGAACCGCTTCTTCTCGCTGCACTACCTGCTGCCCTTCGTCATCGCGGCGCTGGTGGCGGTGCACATCTGGGCCTTCCACTCGACCGGCAACAACAACCCCACCGGTGTTGACGTCCGTCGCGGCTCCAAGGCCGAGGCCGAGAAGGACACGGTCCCGTTCTGGCCCTACTACGTGATCAAGGACCTGTTCGCGCTCGCGCTGATCCTCGCGGTGTTCTGGGCCATCGTCGGCTTCATGCCGAACTACCTCGGCCACCCCGACAACTACATCGAGGCCAACCCGCTCTCGACCCCCGCGCACATCGTGCCGGAATGGTACTTCCTGCCGTTCTACGCCATCCTGCGCGCCTTCACCTCGGAAGTCTGGGTGGTGCAGATCGCCTCGTTCCTGACCGGCGGCATCATCGACGCCAAGTTCTTCGGCGTGCTGGCCATGTTCGGTGCCATCATCGCCATGGCGCTGGCGCCCTGGCTCGACACCTCCTCGGTGCGCTCGGGCAAGTACCGCCCGCAGTTCAAGTGGTGGTTCTGGCTGCTGGTCATCGACTTCATCGCGCTGATGTGGCTCGGTGCCATGCCCGCCGAAGAGCCCTATGCAAGCTTCTCGCTGATCGGCTCGGCCTACTGGTTCGGCTACTTCTTCGTGATCCTGCCGCTGCTCGGCGTGTTCGAAAAGCCGCTGCCGCAACCCGCGACCATCGAGGAAGATTTCGAGGCCCATTACGGCAAGACCTCGGAAACCGGCTCCTCCGCCACGACCCCGGCAGAGTGAGACAGAAAGGACAGATGACCATGTTCAAGAAACTTGCCCTTTCGACCGCGATGGCCTTCGGCCTGGCCACCGGTGGCGCCTTTGCCGCCGGCGATATGGGCCATGTCGAGGATTACAGCTTCTCCTTCGAAGGCCCGTTCGGTGCCTTCGATCAGGACCAGCTGCAGCGCGGCCTGCAGGTCTATACCGAGGTCTGCTCGGCCTGCCACGGCCTGCGCTACGTGCCGTTCCGCACCCTCGGCGACGAAGGCGGACCGCACTTCTCGGAAGACGAGGTGCGCGCCTACGCGGAGCAGAACTTCGAGCTCTACGACGAAGAGCTCGACGATTTCCGCCCGGCGATCCCGACCGATCACTTCCCGGCCAATGACAGCGTCGGCGCCCCCGACCTGTCGCTGATGGCCAAGGCGCGTGCGGGCTTTCACGGCCCCTACGGCACCGGTCTGAGCCAGCTGTTCAACGGCATGGGCGGCGCCGAGTACATCGCCTCGCTCCTCACCGGCTACACCGGCGAGGAGAAGGTCGAGGCCGGCACCACCTTCTACGAGAACCACGCCTTCCCGGGCGGCTGGATCTCCATGGCCCCGCCGCTGATGGGCGAGGATGTCGAGTATGCCAACGACCACCCGAACTCGCTCGAGAACGAGGCCAAGGACGTGGCGGCCTTCCTGATGTGGACGGCAGAGCCCAAGATGATGGCGCGCAAGCAGGCCGGTTTCGCCGGCGTGATCTTCCTCGCCGTGCTGTCGGTGCTGCTCTACCTCACCAACAAGCGCATCTGGCGCCCGATCAAGCACAAGCACGACTGATCGCGGCTCGAGCACAAGACAAAGCCCCGCGCATCGCGCGGGGCTTTTCTGTTGGCCGGCGGTATTCCCCGAGCTGCCGGGGGCCGCGCCGCTCAGAGCCCGAGATAGCGCCGCAGCGACTCCGGTGGGTCTTTGAACAGACGCGTCGTGGCCACCGGCGCCGCGGCCACGCCGTCGGCCACCAGCACCACCTCACCGGCGAAGCGCTTCGCATCGTCGGGATCGTGGCTGACCATCAACACCAGCGCCCCCAGCTCCTCGGCCACCGCTTGCACCAGGTCCAGCATCTCGCTCTTCAGCGCCGGACCCAGCGCCGCGAAGGGCTCGTCGAGCGCGATGATCGGCCGGGCCTGCAACAGCACCCGCGCCAGCGCCGCCCGGCTCTGCTGCCCGCCCGAGAGCGCCCCGGGCTTGCGCCCGGCATAGCCCTGCAGCCCGACGCGGTCGAGCGCACGCTCGACCTCCTGACGCTCCTCCGCGCGCAGCCGACCGCCATCGGGGCGCAGCGCGAGCCCCAGATTGCGCCACAGCTCGAGATGCGGAAAGAGGTTGTTCTCCTGAAACAGCATCGCCACCGGGCGCCGGTCCGGCGGCGCCGCGGTGATCTCGTGGCCCCGCCAGAGCACCCGGCCCGCATCGGGCCGGCGGAACCCGGCGATGAGGTCGAGAAGCGTCGACTTGCCCGCGCCAGACGGCCCGATCACCGCGACGCGCGCGCCGGGCGACAAGCTCAGATCCGCGGCAAGCGAGAACGCCCCGTCGCCGTAGCGAATGCCCTCAAGCGTCAGCATTGACCCGCCCTCCCCGGTCGAAAATCCAGAACGCCCCGAAGCTCAGCAGCAGCAGCAACAGCGCCGCGCCGGCCGCTGCCTGCATCTGGTAGGAGCCCATCAGCCGGTAGACCTGCAGCGGCAATGTCGCCCGGTCGGGATCGGCAAACAGCGCGATGACGCCGAGATCGCCCATCGACAGCGCCGCGGTCAGCCCGGCGGCGAACCCGAGAGGTCGCCGCAACCGCGGCAGGAAGACCAGCCGCAGCCACGCCATCCGGGTCAGCCCCAGCGCCTGCGCCAAACGGCCGTACTCGGCCCGCACCGCCTCGGCCTCCGGGCGCAGGATACGCAGCGCGAAGGGCAGCGCCACCAGCGCGTTGACCACCATGGTCACCGGCAGCGCCAGCGCGAACGGGTTCACATAAGGACGCACGATCAGGAACAGCCCGGTCCCCAGCACCAGCGGCGACAGCGCGATGCCCGCAAGCCCCACCAGCTCGCCGCCGCGCGTCGCCAGCGGCAGCGCCCAGGCGATGCACAGCGCCGTCGAGATCAGCGCCACGGTGATGGAATTGAACGCCGCCTCCCAGGTGCCCGGCCCCATCGCGGTCAGCCCCGGCAGACCGCGCAGCGCCACCATCGCGAGCGGCGTGAGCAGGAACCCCGCCGCAAGCGCGATCCACAGCCCGTCCGCCAGCCGCGCCAGCCGGCCCTGCCCGTCCCAGCGCCGGGCCACCCGGTCGAGCCCGGCGCCAAAGCCGCTGCCGGCACCCAGCCGCAGCGCCACGAGCCCCGCCGCCAGCGCCAGCGCCAGCTGGATCACCGACAGCAGCGCCGCGCGCCCGAGGTCGAAATCGAAGCGCACCGCCTGGTAGATCGCTAGCTCGACCGTGGTGGCCCGCGGCCCACCGCCAAGCGTCAGCGCCACGGCAAAGCTCGACAGGCAGATGACGAAGATCACCGCGAACGCGCCCGGCGCGATGCGCAGCAGCATCGGCGCCTCGAGCCCCCGGAACATCGCCCAGGGCGACAGCCCCAGCGAGGCCGCCAGCCGGAAACGCTCGGCCGGGATCGCCAGCCAGCCCTGCAGCAGCAGACGCACCGCCAGCGGAAGGTTGAAGAACACATGCGCGAGGATCACGCCGTGGATGCCATAGATCGTCATCTCGGGCAGCCCCAGCGCCCTCAGCAGGCCATTCGCCAGCCCGTTCTGCCCGAACACCGCGATGAGCCCAAGCACGGCGACGATCACCGGCAGGATGAACGGCGCCCCCATCAATGCCACCAGGGCGCCACGGCCGCGGAACCGCCGCCGCGCCAGTGCCCGCGCGACCGGCACCGCAAGCGCGACGCTCGCCCCGGCGGAGGCCAGAGCCTGCAGCAGCGTAAAGCGCAGCGCCTGCCAGTCGCCGGGGCCAAGATCGCCCCAGCCCCCGGCCCGCGCCAGCACCGCCGCCACCGGCCCGAGCGTCAGCGCCGCCACCGCCAGACCGGCGAGCCAGGCGGCAGCAGAGCCCCGGCTCAGCGCGACAGCGCGCGGCGCCATGCCTCGACCGCCTCATCGCGCAGCGCCGCCGCCTCGTCCTCGGAGTAGAACAGCACGTCCTTGGGCAGCGCGAGTTCTTGGAACCCCTCGGGCCATTGCTCCCGCGGCAGTGCTGCCGGGAAGGACCAGTTGCCCGTGGCAATCATCTCCTGAAACGGTTCACTCAGGGTAAACGCGAGGAATTGATCCGCCAGTTCCGGCTGATCGGTGCTTGCCACCTTGGCGGTCAGCTCGACCATGAAGTAATGCCCCTCGGGGAAGATCGCGGCTTTCTTGGTCCGGTCGTCCTCGGCGATGATGTGATAGGCCGGGCTCGTGGTGTAGCTCATCACCATGTCGGCCTCGCCGTCGGTGAACAGGCCATAGCTTTCGGACCAACCCTTTGTGACCGTCAGGATCTTCGGCGCGAGCTTCTCCCACGCGGCCTCGGCCTCATCGCCATAGACCGACTGCACCCAGAGCACCGTCGCCAGCCCCGAGATCGAGCTGCGTGGGTCCTGGATCACGATCTTCAGATCGTCCGGCGCCTCGAGCAGCGCGTCGAAGCTCTCGGGCGGCTCGGCCAGACGCTCGGTGTTGTAGACGAAGGCGGTGTGGCCGTAATTGTAGGGCAGGAAGACATCGTCGTTCCAGTCGATCGGCAGCGTCAGAGGCGACAGGTCGACATTGTGCGGCGCAAACAGCCCGCTCTCGCGCGCCTGTTTGGTCACATCGGTATTGAGGCCGAAGACCACGTCAGCCTCGGTGCGCGCGCCTTCGAGCAGGATGCGCGGCAGCAGGTCGCCGGGCTTGAACTGCAGGTCGCAGTCGCACTCGGCCTCGAACATCTCCTCGATCTTCGGGCCGGGGCCCCATTCCGAGACGACGTAATCGCCGGCATAGACGGTAAGAACGGGGGTCTCTGCCAGCGCGGCGCTGGCGGTCAGAAGTCCCGCTGCAAAAGTGGTGGTGGCCTTCATGGCGTCCTCCAGACTTGCGGCGAGAGGGCAAGACTGGGCAGGATGCCGTCACCTTCCCTCCGCCGGTATCAACCGGTTCAGGTTCAACGGGTTCGCGTCATGCATCTCAGCCCGTGCGGGCACCCCGAGGTAACGCAAGACGTAGTCTTGCAGGCGGGACCTTGCAAGGTGAAATGCCTTGAGACGCTGCCGCCCCTGCCCTACAGGAAGCCGGGACAAAGGAGATCGCGCATGAGCATGAACACATTCGGCCACCTGTTCCGCGTCACCACCTGGGGCGAGAGCCACGGGCCCGCGCTTGGCGCCACGGTCGATGGCTGCCCGCCGGGCGTGGCGGTGGACGAGGCGATGCTCCAGCACTGGCTCGACAAGCGCAAGCCGGGGCAGAACAAGTTCACCACCCAGCGGCGCGAGCCCGATGCGGTGCGGATCCTGTCCGGGGTGTTCGAGGGCCAGACCACCGGCACGCCGGTGCAGCTGATGATCGAGAACACCGACCAGCGGTCGAAGGATTATGGCGACATCGCCGAGAAATTCCGCCCCGGTCACGCCGACATCACCTACTGGCAGAAATACGGCATCCGCGATTATCGCGGCGGCGGGCGCTCCTCCGCGCGCGAGACCGCGGCGCGGGTCGCCGCCGGCGGGCTGGCGCGCGCCGCGCTCGAGACGCTGGCGCCGGGAATCGAGATCACCGGCTACATGGTGCAGGTCGGTCCGCACCAGATCGACCGCAGCAAGGTGGATTTCGCCCAGATCCAACAGAACCCGTTCTGGACCCCGGATGCCGAGGCGGCCGAGACCTGGGCCACCTATCTCGACGACCTGCGCAAGTCCGGCGACAGCGTCGGCGCGGTGATCGAGGTGGTGGCACGCGGCGTGCCCGCCGGGCTTGGCGCGCCGGTCTACGGCAAGCTCGACACCGAGCTCGCGGCGGCGGCCATGTCGATCAACGCGGTGAAGGCCGTGGAGATCGGCGAGGGCATGGCGTCGGCTGCCCTGCGCGGGTCGGAGAATGCCGACGAGATCAGCATGGGCCCGGATGGCCCGGTCTACAGCTCGAACCATGCCGGCGGCATCCTTGGCGGGATCTCGACCGGGCAGGATATCGTGCTGCGTTTCGCGGTGAAGCCGACCTCGTCGATCCTGACGCCGCGGCGGACGATCACCAAGTCCGGCGAAGAGGCGGAGATCATCACCAAGGGCCGTCACGATCCCTGCGTCGGCATCCGGGCGGTGCCTGTCGGCGAGGCCATGGTCGCCTGCGTGCTGCTCGATCACCTGCTGCTGCATCGTGGTCAGATCGGCGAGAACCGCGGAAAGATCGGCTGACAGCGCCGGACGGCCTGCACGCTTGCGACGTCGGGAGACCGGAGCCGGGTTGGTCCGCCTATTCCGGTGGCCCCTCCCCTCGCCTCTGGCATCCGTGCCTCTGGGGCCTCCGGACCGGCATGTGCCTCCGATATGATCGCAGGGCGTGGGCCTCGGGATGCTCCGTCTCGAAGAACGCCGGTCCGTTGAGCATGCGCGGTTGGCGGTCCGAGGGGCGGCACCAACGCCGCCCTGCGCGGTCAGCCTGTCAGAAGTCCTCCCACAATGTGGCGTTGTCACCGGCAGCGCGCTTCATGGGCGCCTCGCGCATCGCCGGCGGAGGTACCTCGAGCTCGCCGATTGGCGCCGTCACCGGCGTGACCTCTTCGAGAGCAACCGACTCCGTGCCGATGAAACGGTTGAGCTGCGACGTCAGGCGATCGGCCTCGCTGCTGAGTTGCTGGCTGGCCGAGCTCGTCTCGCCGACCATGGCGGCGTTTTGCTGGGTGACCTTGTCAAGCTCGGCGACCCCGACATTGATCTCCTGAAGCCCCGCCGCCTGTTCCTTGGCGGCGGATGCGATCTCGCCCACCATGTCCGACACCTCGGTCACGTAGCGCACGATATCCGACAGGGTTTCGCCGGTCTGCTCCACCAGATGGCCGCCATCCTTGACCTGTTGCGAGCTGTTCGAGACGAGCGCCTTGATCTCGCGTGCCGACTCGGAGGCCCGCTGCGCCAGAGAGCGCACCTCGGAGGCAACCACCGAGAAGCCCTTGCCGCTTTCGCCGGCGCGGGCCGCCTCGACCCCCGCGTTCAGCGCCAGAAGGTTGGTCTGGAAAGCGATGTCGTCGATCACGCCGATGATCTGGGTGATCTGATCAGAGGACGCCGCGATCGAGCTCATCGCCGTCAGCGCCCGTTCCATCACCGCGCCGCCCTCTTCGGCGCGGCGGCGCCCGGCTCCGGCGCGCTGGTCGGCCTCTTCGGCGCGCTCCGCGGCCGCGCGCACGCTGCTCGACATCTCTTCGAGCGCGGCGGCGGATTCCTCGAGCGTCGCCGCCTGCACCTCGGAGCGGCGGGACATCTCGGTCGACATCGAGGACAACTCCTGCGAGTTGCGCTGCACCATGTCCGACGAGTCGCGCAAGGACGAGATCAGGTCTCCGATCTTCTCCGACAACTCGTTGAAGTCATCGCAGATCGCCTCGTAGCTCTCGCCAAGGTCGGACCATTCGGAGGTGTCGATCCGGGAATCGACCCGGCCCTGAGACAGGCCGCCCATCGCCGCGCCGAGCGCTCTGAACAGGGCCGTGCGGCGCTCATTGGTGACACGTTCACGCGCGGCCTCGTCATCGCTTGCACGCAGCTTGTCGCGCAGCCCCTCGAGGTTGCGGGCGATCATGCCTGCCTCGTCGCCATAGGCGGTGCCGCCGATCTCGGCCGCGTAGTCCCCCTCGGCAAGGCGGTCGACGGACGCAGCCGCGGTCTTGAAGGGCGTCGCCAGCACCCGCCCGAACACCATGACCAGAAGGAAGGAGATGGCCGTCACGGCGGCGAGCGACACCGCCAGCAGCCACTGGCTCTGCTCCACCGCGTCGATGGTCTCTTCTTCGGTCACGAGGGTCTGCGTGCGGACAACCTCCTGCATGTTGTCCACTTCCGCGATCACCGTGACCAGCCGCTCGTAGAACGGCGCGATGTCGAGATCGGCAAAGGCCCGCTCCGCCCGGGTGCCGACGGTGGTCTGCAGGTCCGCGGACAGGGCGGCGACATCGGCGCCCACGCCGGCGAAACGCTCGTGGAAGTCGAGGCGGCGGGCACGGTCCGATTCCGGCGCGTTGAACACGCCCTCGGAGGCGGCAATGTCGCGCGTGACCTCGGCAAGATTGCCGATCAAGCTGTCGAAGCCGCCCTCTTGGCCGGCATCGCTGCGCAGGAGATCCGCGCGGGCCTGTTCGAGATCCTCGCGCACCCAGGCGATCAGCTCGTTCTGCTTGATCACGTCAAAGGTGAAATGCACGTCCCGCGCCACTGCATTCTGCATGTTCCACGACAGAACGCCGCTGACCGCGATCAGAAGCACGAACAACATGCCCAGGGCCAGGATCTGGATCCTGATGGAAAAACGTCTCATCACTGCCGCTATGCTCCTATTCCAAACGCGCGCCGGGTGCGCCGGGGTTTGAGCTAGCAGACAGGTGTAAACAAACCCTTCTAACGCGGCGGCCGCGCCGGCATTCGCGAGAGCTGAACCGCGAGGATGCCGGCGGTGATGATGGCCACGCCAACCACGTCCATCCGGCCCATCGGCTCGCCCAGCAGAAGCGCCGCGATGGCCACGCCGAAGAACGGGTTGAGAAAATGAAAGGTGGCGGCGCGCGTCGCGCCGATGCGCTCGACCAGCAGCACCCAGACGAAGGTCGCCGCAACGCCTGGGATCAGCACCGTGTAGGCGAAGGCGGCGATCAGCGCCCACGACCACGTCACCTCGGGCTGCTCGAAAGCCAGCGCCAGCGGCCACAGCAGCGCACTGCCCACCAGCATCTGCAGTCCCACGATCATCATCACGTTGCCGCCACCGATGGCGCCGCGCACCGACAGCGTCGCCACCGCCAGCGACAGCACGCCCAGCACGCAGAGCAGCACCCCGAACGGGTCGGCCCCGCCCTGAAGCCGCGCGCCCATGATCAATGTCACGCCGAGCACCCCGGCCAGCAGGCCGCCATATCCCACCGGGCGCAGGCGTTCACCCAGCCAGAGCCAGCTTGCCAGTGCCACGATCAGCGGCATGGTCGAGGCGACGATCGAGGCCAGCGAGGCCTCGACGGTCTGCATGGCGACGAAATTCAGCCCCAGATACAAGGCATTCTGGCACAGCCCGAAGATGATCGTCGCGCGCCATTGCGCCCGCGTCAGCCGCCAGCTCTGCCCCATCAGCCGCGCCAGCGCCACCGCCAGCAGCCCCGAGATCAGGAACCGCAGCGCCAGCGTGCCCATCGGCGGGGCGGCACTGACGATGATACGGGCCGAGGTGAAGGCCGAGGACCACATGACCGCAAAGGCCAGCCCCATGAAGATCGCGCGAAGATCCATGAACATACTCCGTTTGCGCACCAATGACCTCAGCGGGCGACAGGGTCAATCCGGTGGCCGGACACATCTCGTCTGACAGCCTGCGGCTGTGGGCTGAAAGCACCCGCGCCGCGCCGCTTCGAGGCCCGGCTTTCTCCTGTGATGTCAGCAGGCAGCCCGAGCCGTTCGCGACGCGTGCGGCGGCGTCACCTCGAGACGTCCGACAGGTGAGCTCGGCGAGGTGGAGCCAAAAAGAGGCCCCGGCTGCAAAGGCAATCGGGGCCAGTCCGTGCCTGCGCGTGCAGGCACCGGCGGTGTTCTTTGAATGTCGGGAACGTCTCAGTTCGGGCGCGCGGCCATCTCGGCGCGGATCTGCTGGCGCAGCACGTCGATCGGGACCACCTTGCCGTCCTTGCGGAAGTGCCAGTAGGTCCAGCCGTTGCACGACGGCGCCCCCTCGAGATGCGCGCCGACCTGATGGATGGAGCCCTTCACGTCATCGCCCACCAGCGTGCCATCGGCCCGCACCTTGGCAACCTTGCCATTGGCCGAGACCAGCATTTCACCGGGGCGCAGCAGGCCGCGCTCGACCAGCTGGCCAAACGGCACGCGCGGTTCGGCGCGCTTGGCGCGGGTCACCTCGAGCGACGAGCGGTCATAGGCGCGCACATCGGCGATGCGGCGCTCGGCCACCTCGCGATAGGCCGCCTCGCGCTCGATCCCGATCCAGTCACGGCCGAGCATCTTGGCCACCGCGCCGGTGGTGCCGGTGCCGAAGAACGGGTCGAGCACCACGTCGCCGGGATTGGTCGAGCCGACCAGCACGCGGTGCAGCAGGCTCACCGGCTTTTGCGTCGGATGCGCCTTGTCGCCATTGGCATCCTTCAGACGCTCGCCGCCGTTGCAGATCGGCAGCACCCAGTCCGAGCGCATCTGGATGCCTTCGTTCAGCGCCTTCAGCGCCTCGTAGTTGAAGGTGTACTTGGCCCCCTCGCCCTTCGACGCCCAGATCATCGTCTCGTGGGCGTTGGTGAAGCGCTTGCCGCGGAAGTTCGGCATCGGGTTCGACTTGCGCCAGACGACGTCGTTGAGGATCCAGTAGCCGGCATCCTGCAGCGCCGCGCCAACGCGGAAGATGTTATGGTAGGAGCCGATGACCCAGATCGCGCCGTTGGGCTTGAGCAGCCGCTTGGCGGCGGCCAGCCACGCGCGGGTGAACTTGTCATAGACCTCGAAGGACGCGAACTGGTCCCAGTGATCATCGACCGCGTCGACGCGGCTGTTGTCCGGCCGATGCAGATCGCCCCGCAATTGCAGGTTATAGGGTGGATCGGCAAAGATCAGATCCACCGACTCCGCAGGCAGACTGTTCATCATTTCGATGCAGTCCCCCGCCAGAATCGTGTTGATAGGGAGCGCTTCCGCGCTCTTCGGTTTGGTCATCGCGTTCATCTCTGCCTCAAGCCCTATGGTGCTTTTTGCACTCGTTGGTTGGCCCTAATTTTGAGTCAAAGGTGATTCGCGGTCAATTTCTTTTTTGAATCAGTCACTTGTGAAATTAGCTTGCCACAAGATATTGTGTATCGGCTTGAAGGATCGCCTATGGTGAGGGGTCACTCCCAGATTTTGGAGCGCCTCCTTGTGCTTTTTCGACCCGTAGCCGGCATTGGTCTCCCACCCATAGCCCGGATGCTGTTGCGCAAGATCCCGCATAAGGCGATCCCGGTAGCATTTCGCAACAACCGAAGCGGCAGCGATGCTGACCGAGCGCCCGTCGCCCTTGATGATCGGCGTGGCATGACAAGGCAGCTGCGGGGGCAGGAAGCGGCCATCGACCAGCGCGTGCTGCGCCGGACGTTCCAGCCCGGTCACCGCACGGTGCATGGCCAGAAGCGAGGCCTGCAGGATGTTGAGCTCGTCGATCTCCTCGACCGAAGCGACCCCGATGCTGACCTCGGCGCATTCGTGCAGCCAGGCCGAAAGTCGCGCCCGGCGCTTGAAGGATAACTTCTTGGAATCGTTGAGGCCCGGCGGGATGCAAAGCGGATCGAGCACCACCGCGGCGGCAACCACCGGGCCGGCCAGCGGGCCGCGGCCGACCTCGTCGACCCCGGCCACACGCAGGTTTTCTCCCCAGAGGGGGGTCTCGAACGAGTCGTCAGGTCCATCCATGCCGCCCATGAAGACCATGGGCGGCACGGGATCAAGGCCTCAGGCCTGCGGCGGCTGGCCGTTCGAAGCGGAAAGCCCGCCATCCACCGGCAGGTTCACACCGTTGACGAAGCGTGCGTCGTCCGAGGCGAGGAAGGCGATCACGTCGGCGATATCTTCCGGCTCGGCCGGGCGGCCCAGCGGAATACGCTCCATGAACTTCGCCACCAACTCGTCATTCTCGAGCATGCCCGTGGTGAGCTCGGTCTTGGTGAAGCTCGGGTTGACCGCGTTGACGCGCACACCACTGTTGCGCGCATCGAGCGCCAGCGCCCGGGTCAGGTTGGTCACGGCGCCCTTGGCGGTGTTGTAGGCGTGCATATCCCAATCACCACCGGTGCCCGAGACCGACGAGGTCATCACCACGTTGCCCTTGGTGGCCTTCAGATCGCCCCACAGCGCCTTGGTCAGGCGCCAGACGCCGGTGACGTCGGTCTCCATCACCTCGGCAAAGCCGTCCTCGTCGACCTCCTCGATGCTCCCCATGACCGCGGTGCCGGCATTGTTGACCAGCACGTCGACCTGGCCAAAGGCCTCGCTGGCGGCCTTGGCGGCGGTCTCGACGCCGTCCTTGGTCGACAGGTCCGCGGGCACGACCTTGGCCGAGGGGATGTCCTCTGCCACCTTGTCGAGCTTCGCCTGAGTGCGCGAGATCAGCACCACGTTGGCGCCTTCGCGGCCGAAGCGGCGGGCGGTGGCGGCGCCGATGCCGGAGCTCGCGCCGGTGACGATGACGGTCTTGTTTTCGAAACGGGTCATCTCGTTGCCTTTCCTCTTAATCCTTTGGAAGGACAACGGCAGGCGTCGGGCCATCGTTCCGATCGAGTAGGCGCCATGCAGATCCTGCATGGCGCCCGGGCGCTCCCGCGGCCGGCGGTCTGGAACCGGGTCGGGAGCGCCGTTCCTGTGCCGGCGCGAGGACCGGCCAACCCCAGCGTTACCGCGGGCGTGGCCATGGGCGGGTCTTGTCCGGCGTCGGCACGGGCCGAAGACGTCGCGACGACCCGGACCAGGATCGGCATCGGCACCGCTCGCCCCTGCGCAACGATCGCGGTGAGGGTAGCGGTGGGCAAGGCGCCTCACCTTGTCCCAGATCAAATCGCCACGACCGGGGGGCACGCCGTGCTCCGGACATGACAAAGGGCCCCGAGAGGGGCCCTTTGCGTGCAACGAGGCACTTGGCAACCGTGATGGTCGCGGTGGCCTCCCGAGAGGGAGGCCGACCGGATTACATCATGCCGCCCATGCCGCCCATGTCGGGCATTGCTGCGGGGGCGTCTTTCTGCGGCTTGTCTGCAACCATCGCCTCGGTGGTGATGAGCAGGCCTGCGATCGATGCCGCGTCTTCCAGAGCGGTGCGGACGACCTTTGCCGGGTCGATCACGCCGAACTTGAACATGTCGCCATATTCGTCGGTCTGGGCGTTGTAGCCGAACTTCAGATCTTCGCTTTCGCGGATCTTGCCGGCCACGACCGACCCGTCGACGCCCGCGTTCTGGGCGATCTGACGCAGCGGTGCTTCCAGAGCCTTGCGCACGATGGTGACACCGGCGTTCTGGTCGCTGTTGGCGCCTTCCAGGCCGTCGAGGGCCTTGGCACCCTGCACCAGGGCAACGCCGCCGCCGACCACGATGCCTTCCTGAACGGCCGCGCGGGTCGCGTTCAGGGCGTCATCGACGCGGTCCTTGCGCTCTTTGACTTCCACTTCGGTCATGCCGCCGACGCGGATCACGGCAACACCGCCTGCCAGCTTGGCAACGCGCTCTTGCAGCTTCTCACGGTCGTAGTCCGAGGTGGTCTCTTCGATCTGGGTGCGGATCTGCGAAACGCGCGCCTCGATCTCTGCCTTCTCGCCGTGGCCGTCGACGATGGTGGTCTCGTCCTTGGTGATGGTCACGGTCTTGGCGGTGCCGAGCATGTCCATGGTCACGGACTCGAGCTTCATGCCGAGATCTTCCGAGATCACCTGGCCGCCGGTCAGGATCGCGATGTCCTGCAGCATGGCCTTGCGGCGGTCGCCGAAGCCCGGTGCCTTGACGGCTGCGATCTTGAGGCCGCCGCGCAGCTTGTTGACCACGAGGGTCGCCAGCGCTTCGCCTTCGACATCTTCAGCGATGATCAGCAGCGGCTTTTGCGACTGGATCACCTGCTCGAGCAGCGGCACGAGCGGCTGCAGCGACGAGAGTTTCTTCTCGTGCAGCAGGATCATGCAGTCGTCGAGCTCTGCAATCATCTTGTCGGCGTTGGTCACGAAGTAGGGCGACAGGTAGCCGCGGTCGAACTGCATGCCTTCGACGACGTCGGTCTCGGTCTCGAGGCCCTTGTTCTCTTCGACGGTGATGACACCCTCGTTGCCGACCTTCTGCATCGCGTCGGCGATCTGACGGCCGATCTCGGCCTCGCCGTTCGCGGAGATGGTGCCGACCTGGGCAACTTCGTCCGAGTTCTCGACCTTGCGCGAGGCGGCGCGGATGGCTTCGACGACCTTCGTGGTGGCCAGATCGATGCCGCGCTTGAGGTCCATCGGGTTCATGCCCGCTGCGACCGACTTCATGCCTTCCTTGATGATGGCCTGGGCCAGCACGGTGGCGGTGGTTGTGCCGTCGCCGGCTTCGTCGTTGGTGCGGGAAGCGACTTCCTTCACCATCTGAGCGCCCATGTTCTCGAAGCGGTCCTCGAGCTCGATCTCTTTCGCGACCGACACACCGTCCTTGGTGATGCGGGGCGCACCGAACGACTTCTCGATGACGACGTTACGACCCTTGGGGCCGAGGGTTACCTTGACCGCGTCGGCCAGGGTGTTGACGCCCTTGAGCATCTTGTCGCGGGCGTTGGTTTGGAACTTGACGTCCTTGGCAGCCATGTTGGTTGCTCCTTGTCTGTCGTGTTTCTGGTTTCAGGGAACGGGACTGGCTCAGGCGGTGACGCCGAGGATGTCCGATTCCTTCATGATCAGCAGCTCTTCGCCGTCAATGGTGATCTCGGTTCCGGACCATTTGCCGAAGAGGATGCGGTCGCCTTGCTTGACGTCCATCGCGATGCGGTCGCCGTCTTCGTCACGGGCACCTGCGCCGACGGCCACGACTTCGCCTTCCTGGGGCTTTTCCTTGGCGCTGTCGGGGATGATCAAACCGCCCTTGGTCTTCTCGTCGGACTCGACGCGGCGGACCAGGACACGGTCGTGAAGGGGGGTGAAAGCCATCTCTGAACGCTCCTTGGTTCATTCTTATCTGGTGTTGTCACTCGACGGTGCCGAGTGCTAACGAGTGGCAGATAGGCGAGGCTCACGCTTGTGTCAACGGGGAAGGGCGCAGGATTTCGTCAGCTTTCGATAATCGCCGCGCGACCCTTTTCGCCGGGCTGGTAGACCCCGCGGGCGAACTTCTCGAACCATCCGTAGTGGTTATCCCGCAGCATCCGCGTTGCATGCACGACGCCCGTTTCGCGTGCGATGTCGGCCCCCCGCCTTGGCCCGTCCCGCAAGGCATGGGCAATGCGCAGCGCGTCCTGCCTGTAGGCCGTCACCAGACCGCGGCGCGTGCCGCCGCCGGTGTTCGGATCCCCCTGCAGGCGCTGGAATTCGCGCAGCAATCGCGCGGTTCGGGCAGGGAACCGGCGCGGACGGTAGGGGGCCGGATCGCACAGCACCTCGCACGGACCGCCGGGCAGATGCACCCGGACCAAACCCAGGCCAAGCCGGCGGCAAAGCGTGGCGTTGCGTCGGTCGTCTCGGCGCTTTCCGGCGGGC
>Ga0114905_1000826_pt1 | contig 18267 bp, 18 predicted proteins | sample MalvireepMed_b05_FD_83499 | JGI IMG/M metagenome (GOLD analysis project Ga0114905, IMG submission 83499) | Marine viral communities from the Global Malaspina Expedition - Malaspina viral metaG DeepMed_b05 | ecosystem: Environmental > Aquatic > Marine > Oceanic | place: Mediterranean Sea...
GCGTACCCGCGGCCCGCCGAACGGCAGCGGCGGAGGGGGACGGCGCGCGCCGCGCGGCAGCTGGGCCTGGTAGGCCCGGCCGCAGTGTTCGACACAATAGGGGAAGCCGGGGTTCACGGCCTCGCCGCAGAAATGGAAATCGGGTTCGCCCGGGTGTCCCATCGGCCAGCGGCAGACCTTGTCCGACAGATCCAGCAGGCTGGTCTTGTCGGCGATTTCGGGGCTCGGCTTGGCCGGGACCAGGCGGCGCGGCGGCGCGGGGGGAATCGGGGGCTGCTGGTCACCGGGACCCTGGCGCAGGAAGCCACCCGGCCCGACCGAGACGATCTTGGGCAGGTTGGAATTCTTGTTCGGCATCGGCTGCGACGGGTTGCCGCCATCCTGCCGCGGTGCAGGCGGCGGTGCTGCCGGTTCCGGCGGGGCGGCCGGCGCAGCAGCAGCGGCCGGCTTGGCTGCGGGCTTCGCCGCCTTCCTGGGTGCTGGCGCCTTGGGCGCGGCCTTGGGGGCAGCGGCGGCCTTCTTCTTGTCGTTGGCCTTGACCGGCGACGGGCGCGACTTGAGACCGAGGCGGTGCGCCTTGCCGATCACGGCATTGCGGCTCACCCCGCCCAGCTCGTCGGCGATCTGGCTGGCGGTCGAACCGCCTTCCCACATCTTCTTAAGCGTTGCGATCCGTTCGTCGGTCCAGCTCATGTACAGTCCTGTATCTCGTGTCTTGGCGCCGCGGCTTGCATGCCGTGACGCTTGGGCCTAGGCGCGCCCTATGGTCGATCAAGCTCAGCCCAAATCGCTCGGAAGCGATCATCCGGACGCATCCTTCGTCGAAGGTAATGCCGGAGGGGAGAGCAGGTTTCCGCCGCGGGGTCGCCCGGTGATCCGCGGAATCAACCGGATTGGCCTGTGGAGCCTCTATATGAAGGAGGTCCGCCGGTTTCTCAAGGTCCAGACGCAGACAATCTGGGCCCCGGCAGTCACTACGGTGCTTTTTCTCGTGATCTTCTCGGTCGCGCTGGGGCGGGGCGGGCGCGAGGTGCTGGGCGTCAATTTCCCCACCTTCGTCGCACCCGGCCTGATTGCCATGGCGATGATGCAGAACGCCTTCGCCAATTCCTCCTTCTCGCTGCTTTCCGGCAAGATCCAGGGGACCATCATCGACCTGCTGATGCCGCCGCTGTCCGAAGGCGAGCTGATGTGCGGTATCGTAGGGGCAGCGATGACCCGCGCAGTGGCGGTCGGCTTCGTCGTCGTGGGGGCAATGATGCTGTATCCCGGAGTGAGCCTGGCGATGGCGCATCCTTGGGCGGTGGTGTGGTTCGGGCTGATGGGCGCGATGATGCTCGCGCTGCTTGGCCTGCTCGCATCGATCTGGGCGGAGAAATTCGACCACAATGCCGCGGTGACCAATTTCGTCGTCGCGCCGCTGGCGATGCTGTCGGGGACGTTCTACGTCATCGACCGGCTTGCACCGGCCTTCCAGGCGGTCAGCCGCGCCAATCCCTTCTTCTACGTGATCTCGGGCTTTCGCTACGGCTTTCTCGGACGCAGCGACATCGGCGATGCGGCGGCGGTGACGATGGCCGCGCTGGGCCTGTTCGCGCTCAACGCAGTGCTGGCCTTCACCACTTACCGGATCCTGAAGTCGGGCTGGAAGATCAAGAACTGATCGTTCGCCACGCGCCGCTCAGTGGGTCAGGCTGACCCGCATGCGGTAGCGCCCGTTTTCGAACTGTTCGAAATACTGGTGCACATCGGGGTGCGACACCGGCCCCGAAACCGAATCCGTCACCAAGTTCTGCTGGCTGACGTAGGCAACGTAATCGCTGTCATCGCTTTCGGCGAGCAGGTGGTAGAACGGCTGGTTGCGATCGGGGCGGATATCCTCGGGGATCGCTTCGTACCATTCGTCGCTGTTGGCGAAGACCGGGTCGATGTCGAAAATCACGCCGCGGAAATCGAACACGCGGTGTTTGACCACGTCACCGATGGCGAAGCGGCTCTTGACGCGGCGCGGCACATCGATGGTGCGACCGGCCTGGGCGGAGAAATACTGTGCTCGTTCCATGAGAAGCGACGATATGGGGTCCAGGCGCCCGCTTACAATGGCGATTGGCGAAGCTTCCCCCGAATTCTGACGAAAAGGGGCTTGGCAAGGCACAGGCGCTCGGCTAATCGGCGCGCCTTGCTTCGACCGGGGCCCTGGGCCCGAAGCGCACCCGACATATGCGGAGAGGTGGCAGAGAGGTCGAATGCGCTGCACTCGAAATGCAGTGTACTGGCAACAGTACCGTGGGTTCGAATCCCACCCTCTCCGCCACGGGATTTCTCGACAATCCAGATCTTGCGGCACGCATCCGCTGGCGAATGCGTGCCTGATGTCCGTGCGTCAGCCGCGTCCGCGATAGGATGAAACGCCTTGGTCGGGCAGCCACAGGGCCGCCGGCGGTGCGCCGCTTTGCCAGAAGACGTCGATCGGGATGCCGCCGCGCGGATACCAGTATCCGCCGATGCGCAGCCATTGCGGCTGCATTTCGTCGAACAGCCGCTGGCCGATCCCCACGGTCACGTCCTCATGGAAACCGCAATGGTTGCGGAACGAGCCGAGGAACAGCTTGAGGCTCTTCGATTCGACGATGGTTTCCCCCGGCGCGTAATCGATCACCAGATGCGCGAAGTCGGGCTGGCCGGTCACCGGGCACAGCGAGGTGAATTCGGGCGCGGCGAAGCGGACCATATACAACTGGCCGGTGCGCGGATTGGGGACGTAGTCGAGTTCGGCCTCTTCGGGCGAGGCGGGCAGCGCGGTGTTCGCGCCAAGGAACTTGGGGGCAGGTGTGTCGCTCATGCCGCGCTCCTGCCGCGAAGCGCGGCGCAGCGCAAGGCGGGGCTTGGAAGCCCGCGCTTCAGTACCTATTCACCGCCGCCCCGCACACTCGCGGTCCCTTTCTCACGAAACGACCCGCAATGGCATTTGTCACCCGTATCCCGTTGATTGCACTCGCCGCAGCGCTGCCGGCCGTGGCGCAGGCGCAATCGGTCAATGATTTCACACTCGAACCCGCGCCGACGCCCAGCGCCAACCCGCAGGTGCAAGGGCCCGCGGATACGCGCAGCGGAGTCGAGATTCGCCCGCGCGCCGTGGCAACCCCGACTCAAGCGCCGACAGCGAGCCCCACCGCCGCGCCGAGCCCGGCTCCGATGCTGTCACCGGCACCCGGGCCATCCGGAGACAGGGCGCCGCGCGCCCCGGTCGCCCAGCCATCCCCGCGCGCTACGCCGCTGCCTGCGGTGACGCCGCGCACTCTGGATCCAGGTGAAGCAGCGGCCATGAGCTCCGCGCCGGACGAGCCGCCATCGGTCGAGGACCCCGCGAGCGATACACGCGCGGCTTCGTCCGTCGCAGAATCCGCAGTGCCCGAGGGACCGCTACCAGAGCCCGCTGCGAACGAAGAGGCCGGGCGGACCCCGTGGCTGCCGCTTGCGGGCGGTGCAGTGTTGCTGGCGCTGCTCGGCGCAGGCTTCGCCGCCTGGCGTCGTCGCCGGCGCCGGCACGTTCCCGAAATCCAGCGCCCGGTTGTCCGCAGCGCTCCGCCCGCCGGTCCGGCGGCGCTGGGGGACGCCCTCCGACTGCACGTCGAATCCGACAAGATCATCCGCAGCGCCGCTTTCGTAACACTCAAATACCGGCTGACCCTGACCAACCGCAGTGAAACGCCGCTCGGCGCGATCGGCGTCGGGCTCGATCTGGTGTCGGCTCATGCCCAGGCACCGATGGATCAGCAGGTCGCGACGGCCGAAACCGTGCTTGAAGAGCGCCATGTCGTCGCGCGGCTGGCGCCCGGGCAGAGCATCACGCTCGACGGACAGGTGCAGCTTGCGCTCGCACAGGCGCAGGTGATCCGGCAGGGACGGCATCCGTTGCTGGTCCCCTTGCTGCGCATGCGTATCTCGGCACGCGGCGGGGACGCGCTGCTGCGGACCTTCGTCGTCGGACAGGCCGCGCCGGGCAGCAGCCGCGTGCAGCCCATCCGGCTCGACGAAGGGCCGCGCAGCTATAGCCCGGTCGCGCAGCGCGAGCTTGCCTAACTCGACTTCGCCGGGCCGCCGCGCTACCCGGTTGGCGATGGACAGTCTCGTTTCGACCCAATGGCTTGCCGACCAGCTCGGCGCTGCGGACCTCGTGGTTCTCGATGCGTCGATGCATCTGCCCGACAGTCCGCGCCAGGCGGCGCAGGATTTCGCGGCGGCGCATGTGCCCGGCGCGGGGTTTCTCGACCTTGTCAGCTTCGTCGATCCCGGTTCGCCGGTACCCAAGGCCCTGCCAAGTCCCGAACAATTCGCGGCGCGGCTGGGGCAGCTCGGGGTGGCACCGTCGTACCGGGTCGTGCTGTATGACGACAGCCCGATCCGCAGCGCGGCCCGCGCGTGGTACATCTTCCGGCTGTACGGCTTCGCTCAAGTGGCGATCCTCGATGGCGGGTTGGCCAAGTGGACCGCCGAGGGGCGCGCGCTCGAAAGCGGCGGGGTTTCCGGCAGCCCGGTCGATTTCCCGGTGCCCAAGCGTGCTGCCGGCGTGCGCAGCAAAGAGGATATCCTCGCCAACTGCGCCAGCGCGGCCGAACAGGTGGTCGATGCGCGCGACGCGGCGCGCTTTGCCGGCGAAGAAGGAAGCGGATCGCGGGGCCATATCCCGGGCGCCGCGAACGTGCATTTCACGCAGTTACTGACCGAAGCGGGCACCTATCGTACGCCAGCGGAAATCGCTGGTCTTTTCCAAAGCGCCGGCATCGATCTTGACCGTCCGGTCGTCACGAGCTGCAACAGCGGCATGACCGCGACGGTGCTGTCCTTCGGGCTTCACCTCGCGGGCAAGGACGATACCGCGCTGTACGATGGCAGCTGGCTGGAATGGGGGGAGGATCCGCAAACGCCCAAGCAGGCGGGGAGCGGGCGATAGACATGGCAGGGGGAGATGAAAGCACCCATCGCGCGGCGACACGGCTGGTGACCAGCGGGCGATCGGGCGATTTCGCCAGCGATGTGGTCAACCCGCCCGTGTGGCGCGCGAGCACGCATCTCTACCCCGACTGCGCCGCATTGCGCGCGCGCAAGAGCGACAACCGCGATGGGCAGTTCTTTTACGGCCGCCGCGGATCGCCCACGCAATGGGCGCTCTCCGAAGCGCTTACCGCGCTCGAGCCGGGGGCCGCCGGCACCGTCCTCTATCCCAGCGGGTTGGCCGCGCTGGTCGGCGTGTTGCTGACGGTCCTGCGCAGCGGCGATGTGCTGCTGGTGGCGGACAATGCCTATGATCCCACGCGCAGCGCGGCCACGGGCCTGCTGAAGGATCTCGGCATCGAGCACCGCTTCTTCGATCCGCTCGACCATGAGGCCTTTGCCGGGGCTTTCTGCGACCGCACGCGCGCGGTCATGCTGGAAGTGCCGGGTAGCCTCACGATGGAGGTCTGTGATATTCCCGCGCTGGCGGCCATCGCGCGCGAAAGGGGAGCCGTCAGCCTGATCGACAACACCTGGGCCACCGCGCTTGGATTTCCCGCTCTCGAGCATGGCTGCGATATCGCCATCACCGCGCTGACCAAGCATGTCGGCGGCCATTCGGACGTCATGATGGGTGCCGCCAGCGCGGGCGAGCGCTGGTATCGTCGCCTGCGGCTTGGTGCACAGCGGCTGGGCCATGTCGTGTCGCCTGACGATGCCGCGCTGGTGCTGCGCGGGCTGAGGACGATGGGCGTGCGTCTCGAGCGCCAGACCGCGACCGCGCTGGCGATCGCCGAATGGCTCGATGCGCGCAGCGAAGTGGCGCATGTGCTGTCGCCCCTGCTTCCCGGTGCGCCCGGCCATGACATCTGGCAACGCGATTTTACCGGCGGCTGCGGTCTGTTCAGTTTCGTGCTCAAGGGCGGCGACGATGCCGCGAGGTGCCGGCTGGTCGATCGACTGGAACTGTTCGGCATCGGTTACAGCTGGGGCGGGTTCGAAAGCCTCGCCCTGCCGTTCGACGTCGAACCGGTTCGTTCTGCGATGCCCTGGCCCAAGCCAGGCTGGAGCGAAGCGGACCGCCATGGCATACGGCTGTCGATCGGGCTGGAAGACCCCGCCGATCTGATCGCCGATCTCGACCGCGGTTTCGCGGCGCTTAACGAAGGATAGACGTGCAAGGCGAAACCCCTCCCGCCGCCGAACCGGCCGCAGCGACACCTGCGGTCGAACAGGCATGGAACCTGGCCGAGCCGGTGGTCGAGGAAAGCTCTGTCGCCGCGGCCGAAGGCGCCAAGGAAGCGCTGAGTTCGCAGAGCGAGACTGTCGGCTCGGTCATCGACACGGTCGATACCGTGGCGCTGTCGTTCGGCGATTTCCGCATCTCGCTGTTCGACGTGCTGGTCGTTGCCGCGGTGATCGTAGGCATCCTGTTCCTTGCATGGTTTGCCAGCCGGATGAGCCGGCGCCTGGTCCGCCGCATGACCCGGCTCGACGAGGCGCAGCAATTGCTGGTCGAGAAGGTGATCACGATCATCGTCTGGGCCGCCGCCTTCTTCCTCGGCATCGACCTGCTCGGGATCGATCTGACCGCACTGGCGGTGTTTTCGGGCGCCTTCGGTCTGGCGATCGGTTTCGGCCTGCAAAAGACCTTCGGCAATCTGATCGCAGGGATCATCCTGCTGATGGACCGGTCGATCAAGCCGGGCGATGTGATCGCGGTGGCCGATCTGGCCGGCAACGAGAGCTTCGGCCAGATCCGCAAGATCGGTATCCGCGCGGTCTCGGTGACCACGCGCGACCAGCGCGAATATCTGATTCCGAACGAAAACCTGATGATCAACCAGGTCGAGAACTGGTCCTATTCGTCCAAGAACGTGCGGATGCAGGTGCCGGTCGGGGTGAGTTACGAAGCCGACATGAAGCTGGCCGAGGAACTGATGCTCGAGGCAGCGAAGTCCTGCGACCGGGTGCTGAGCGCGCCGCCGCCGACGGTCTGGATGAGCGAATATGGCGACAGCTCGGTCAATTTCGTGATCCATTGCTGGATTACCGACCCCGAGGACGGGGTCGGCAACGTGCGCAGCGCGGTGCTCAAGAAGCTGTGGTGGCTGTTCAAGGACAACGGCATCGAGATCCCGTTCCCGCAACGCGACCTGCATATCCGCGGCAGCGACCAGCTCGAGCGGCTGGCCGAGCTCATGGTGCAGGGGCGCAAGCCTGCGGGCAGTGCGAAAGAATAGGTTGCCGCGCGCACAGCGCCGGTTTCAAATCTCGCCTTCCTAGCCGGACACGCATTCTGATTGGCGCAACGGCCGTGCCCCTCGCATCTTGCAAACATGGCACAAACCGGAACCATCTATCTCGTCGGCGCGGGACCGGGCGATCCCGATCTCCTGACGCTGCGCGCTGCGCGGCTGATCGAGAGCGCGCGGGTGATCGTCCATGACGGACTGGTCGACCCTGCGATCCTCGCACTTGCGCGCGGCGATGCGCAGCTGATCAGCGTGGCCAAGCGCCGTTCGCATCACACCTTGCCGCAGGAAGAGATCAGCGAACTGCTGGTCCGCGTGGCCCGTTCGGGCCAGGACATCGTGCGGCTCAAGGGCGGGGACCCGTTCGTGTTCGGCCGCGGCGGCGAGGAAGCCGAAGTCGCCCGCGCTGCCGGCGTTGCGGTGGAGGTGGTGCCCGGGATCAGCGCGGCCAACGGGGCCGCGGCGGCGGCGCAGATCGCGCTGACGCATCGCGACGCGTCGAGCATTGTCAGCTTCGTGGCCGGCCAGTGCAAGGGTCTGAAGGACCAGGACTGGGCGGGGCTTGCCGGCAAGGGCCGGACGCTGGTGATCTACATGGGCGTGAAGACCGCGCCGCAGATCGCCGAGAAACTGATGGAAGACGGGCTGTCGCCCGACATGCCGGTGGCGGTGATCGAGAACGGCACGCGCCCCGACATGCGCGTGCTGCGCGGCCTGCTCGCCGGGCTGCCCGATCTGGTGGAACATGAAAAGGTGGTCAGCCCTGCGCTGATCGTGATTGGTGAAGTGACCGCGCGCGACGATGTCGCCCTGGCGGTCGCCGCGCAGGAGGCGGCACGATGCGATTGCTTACCGGAAACGATTTGAAGACCGGCGCGGTGACCTGGTGGACCGGCAGCGACTGGTCGATCCACGTCGAGGATGCGGCCGATGTGGCAGGTAGCGAAGACGAGATCGCGCGCCGCGAAGAGGCCGCCCGGCGCGTCAATTCGCCTTATGCAGTGGACGCCGAACTGCAGGATGGCAGCCCCCGGCCGTCGCATATCAAGGAGCGCGTTCGTGCGCTTGGCCCGACCGTCCGTCCCGACCTGACCCTCAAGCCTGCCGATCCCGAAATCGGTAACTGGGTGATCTGATGTACAAATACGACCAATACGACCAGGCGATGGTCGATGCCCGCGTGGAGGAATTCCGCGACCAGGCGCGCCGCCGTCTCGAAGGCAAGCTGACCGAAGACCAGTTCAAGCCGCTCCGGCTGATGAACGGGCTCTATCTGCAGCTCCACGCCTACATGCTGCGGGTGGCGATCCCCTATGGCACTCTGAACAGCCAGCAGATGCACGCGCTGGCCGATATCGCGGACAAGTATGATCGCGGTTACGGCCATTTCACCACGCGGCAGAACATCCAGTACAACTGGATCAAGTTGGAGGATGCCGGCGATATCCTGGCCGATCTGGCCAAGGTCGAAATGCACGCCATCCAGACCAGCGGCAATTGCATCCGCAATATCAGCTCGGATCACTTTGCGGGCGCTACTGCGGACGAGGTGGTCGATCCGCGGCCCTATGCCGAGCTGCTGCGCCAGTGGTCGAGCTTCCATCCCGAATTCAGCTATCTGCCGCGCAAGTTCAAGATCGCGGTGATCGCCAGCGACACCGACCGCGCCGCGATGCGCTTGCACGATATCGGTATCCAGATCGTCGAGAACGATGCGGGTGAACTGGGCGCTGCCTTCTACGTCGGCGGCGGCATGGGACGCACGCCGATGATCGCGCCGTGCATCAACCCCTTCGTCCCGCTCGACCGGCTCGTCACCTATGCCGAGGCGTGCCTGCGGGTCTACAACCGCTATGGCCGCCGCGACAACAAGTACAAGGCGCGGATCAAGATCCTCGTCCACGAGATGGGCGCGGAAGAATACACGCGCCAGGTTGAGGCGGAATACGCCCACCTGCTGGAAGAAGGCGTCGAACCGCCCTTCGCCGAGCTCGAACGGATCCGGACCTATTTCGAGGACCCGCTGTTCGAAGCCGGCGCAAGCGAGGAGATCGACCGCAGCGACCCCGATTTCGCCGTCTGGGTCGACCGCAACACGGTCGCGCACAAGGAAGCGGGCTATGTCTCGGCGGTGATCAGCCTCAAGCCGGTGGGCGGCATCCCCGGCGATGCGACTGCCGAACAGATGCGCCTGATGGCCGACCTGGCGAAGGATTACAGCTTCGACGAACTGCGTGTGATGCATACGCAGAACATCGTGCTGCCGCATGTCCGCAAGGCCGATCTGCACGCGCTGTGGACCGCGCTCGACGAAGCGGGGCTGGGCAGCCCGAACCTCGATACGGTCGAGGACATCATCGCCTGCCCGGGGCTCGACTATTGCAGCCTCGCCAATGCCCGGTCGATCCCGATCGCGCAGCGCATTTCCGAACGCTTCGCCGCCAATGGCAAGACCGGGACGCTGGGCGAACTCAAGCTCAAGATTTCGGGCTGCATCAATGCCTGCGGGCATCACCATGCGGGCCACATCGGCATCCTCGGCGTCGACCGTAAGGGGGTGGAGAACTACCAGCTCCTGCTCGGCGGCAGTGAGGCGCAGGATGCCAGCCTGGCCAAGATCACCGGTCCCGGTTTCAGCGAAGACGGCATCGTCGACGCAGTCGAAACCGTGACCACCGTCTTCGAACGCGAACGCCAGGACGGCGAACGCTTTCTCGATACGTACCGCCGCATCGGCATGAACCCCTTCAAGGAGGCGCTCTATGGCTGAGACGCTACGCTATCGCGACGACCAACCGGTCGACCATCCCGCCGTGACGGTGGACGCTTTCGTCGACCAGTCGAATGCGCAGGCCGTCCGGATCGAACCGGGCGACGACACGCGTGAATTGCTGCCGCATCTCCAGCGGCTGGCGCTGGTCGAGGTCAACTTCCCCGCATTTGGCGACGGCCGCGGCTACTCCTCGGCGCGGATGCTGCGCGAGGCGGGCTACGAGGGCGAATTGCGCGCGGTGGGCGACGTGCTGGTCGACCAGCTGGCCTATATGCGCCGCTGCGGCTTCGATGCGTTCGAGCCCGATCAGCAATTCGACATGGACGATGTGAAGGCCGCTTTCGAGCGGTGGCCAGAAGTGTATCAGAACGCGGCGGACGACCGCACCCCGATCTGGACCAAGCGGCACCCATGAACCGTCTGCGCGCCATCGACCGGATCGACGTGGGTCCCCGTTTCACCGAGCAGGATGCGATTCGTCTCAACCGCATGTTCCGCGGGACCGAGACCGAGGAATGGCTGCGCGCGGTGATCGAGGGAAACCTGGTCGGCGATACCGCCGTGGTGTCGAGCTTCGGGGCCGAGAGCGCGGTGCTGCTGCATCTGATCGCGCAGGTCGATTCGACCGTGCCCGTGCTGTTCCTCGATACCGGCAAGCATTTCCCCGAAACGCTCGCCTACCGTGACGAGCTGACCGAGCGGCTCGGGCTCAACCGCGTCGATCTCTATCCCGAGATCGCCGATCTGCAGACGCGCGACGATACGGGGCTGCGCTGGTCGTACGATCCCGATGGCTGCTGCGAACTGCGCAAGGTCAAGCCGCTGGAAAAGGCGCTCGCCAATTTCGATGCCAGCTTCACCGGACGCAAGGCGTTCCAGTCGGCGACGCGCGCCAATCTGCCGCGCTTCGAAGTGGATTCGGCCGATGTGCAGGGCCGGCTCAAGATCAACCCGCTGATCGACTGGTCGGCAGAGGACATCGCGGCCTATTTCGAGACGCATGACCTGCCGCGCCATCCGCTGGTCGATCGCGGCTTTCCCAGCATCGGCTGCTCGCCGTGCACGCGCCAGGTCGGCGAGGGCGAAGACCCGCGCGCGGGCCGCTGGTCGGGCTGGGACAAGGTCGAATGCGGGATCCACAAGCCGGGCGAGGAACCCTTCCTCTGATCCGATGGGCGGTGCTGGTGCCGGCTGGAGGATTCGAACCCCCGGCCTGATGATTACAAATCAACTGCTCTACCAACTGAGCTAAGCCGGCGCCCGCAAAGCGCGCCCTTTCGAGCAATCGCGCGCAAATGTCCAGAGCTTCAGAACCAGCCGTTGTCGCGATACCACCGCGCTGTGGCGGCGAGGCCTTCTTCACCGCTTACGCTGGGTGACCAGACGGCTTCGGGCACTTTCATCGCCGACCGCGCGACCCAGTTGGGATGCGTCATATAACCCACCCTGTCGGCGGTAAGCCTGGCCTTGTCGCCGCGCACCATCCGGTCGACTTTCGCTGCCGCATCCAGCACGCTTCGGGGCAGGTGCGGCGCGAAGACCGGCCGCCCCACCGCCTTGCCGATCGCACGCGCCAGTTCCTTGTGCGACCAGCCGCCTTCGCGCGCATCGTCGGGTTCGAAAACGCGGCGGCGCACCAGCGCGGGCGGGGCATCGACCAGCGCCAGCAGCAGCCGCGCCAGATCGGTGACATGGATGATCGAACTCGCGCCGCCGGGCGGCAGCGGGACAAAGCCGAACCGTGCGCTGCGGAACATTTCGAAATAATCGACGTCGCGCGGACCGTAGACGCCCGGCGGGCGCACGATCGTCCAGTCGAGCCCGCTGGCCTCGACCAGCTTTTCCGCTCGCGCTTTCGAGGCGCCATAGGCCGACAGTCCGGGCTCGCGCGCCGAGAGCGAGGAAACGAAGACGAACCGCTTGGCGCGGCTGTGCCTGGCAGCGGCGATCAGTCTTGCGGTGCCGTCGACATTGGCCTCCTCGAACGCCGCGGGATCGGGCGCATTGGTCAGCCCCGCCACGTGGACGATCGCATCGCAAGGCTCGCACAATGCAGCCAGTGCGGCGGTATCGGACAAATCGCCAGCAACCCATTCGACATTGGCGCGCGGGGCCTGGGCGCGGCGGGTCAACGCGCGCACGGTCTCGTCAGACTGCGCCGCCTGGTCGAGCACGGCCTGGCCGACGAAGCCGGTGGCACCGGTCAGCGCGATCGTCACAGGCGCACCATGTGATCGCGGTGGACGACGGCGGCGCGCGGGGCATAGCCGAGCGTGCGTGCCTGCTGGTCTTCCCGGAGACCCATGATCGCGCGGCATTCGGCAGCAGCATATTCAACCAGTCCCTGACCAAGCCGTTCGCCTCCGGGGCCGTGCACTGCGACGAGATCGCCGCGGACGAAATCTCCCTCCACCGCGGTAACGCCAGCGGCCAGGACGCTTGCTCCGTTGTCGAGCGCGGCCATGCACCCCTGATCGACCGTCACGCTGCCTGCCGGGGCCAGCCGTCCGCCGAGCCAGGCCTTGCGCGCGGACGCGCCCGACTGCGGCACGAACACGGTGCCGCTGTCCTGCGCCAACGCGGCCGCGAAGGGTGCGGGCCGGGTGCCGTTGATGATCGCCAGCGCGATGCCCGCGCGTTCCGCGATGCGTGCGGCCTGCAATTTGGCGCGCATGCCACCCGAACCTAGGCCCGAGCCGGAATCGGCAGTGGCCATTGCCATGATCTCGGGCGAAACCCCGTCCACGCGCGCGATCCGCCGCGCGCCGGGCTCACGCGGATCACGGTCGAACAACCCGTCGACGTCGGACAGCAGCAGCACCGCATCCGCGCCCGCCGCTTGCGCGATGCGCGCGGCCAGCCGGTCATTGTCGCCGAAGCGGATTTCCTCGGTCGCCACGCTGTCGTTCTCGTTCACCACCGGTACCGCGCCCGCGGCCAGCAGGCGCCCGAGCGTGGCGGAAACATTGAGATAGCGGCGCCGGTCCTCGAGATCGCCGAGCGTGACGAGCATTTGCGCGGCAGTGATATCCTGTGCGCCGAGCGCATCGGACCACAGGCGGGCGAGTTCCACCTGCCCGACCGATGCCGCGGCCTGCGCGTCGGCGAGGCTGCCACGGCCGCCGTGAGGCAGGCCGAGCCGGGCGGCGCCCAGCGCGATCGCCCCCGATGAAACGAGCAGGACTTCGCAAGTCTGCCGCAACTCGGCGATTTCCGCCGCAAGCGAGGCAAGCCATGCGGTCCGCGCGCGTCCCTTGTCGACCAGCAGGGCAGAGCCGACCTTGATGACAAGGCGACGCGCCTGGCGCAGGTCGGAAAGGGCGGCGATGTCCATCAGCAGGGGACTAGCGGCTGCGGGCGGCGCGCGGAAGCCGTCTTGCCTTGCCGCGCTGTTACCGTGCCTTCACGGTCAGATCGGCGACCATTCCGGATTGCTGTCGTCGGACGAATCCTCGACTTCGACGGTCTTCGTCTCGGTCGAGGTGTGATCGGGCAGGTAGCCGAGCAGGGCATCGAGCAGTTCGCCGGTCCCGGCGCCGGTCGCACCCGAGATGGGAAAGACCTTGTCCGCCCCCGCGGCCAGCAGTTCCTCGGCGAAGGCTTCGCCCAGTTCCTGGTCGGCGAGATCGAGCTTGTTCAGCGCCACCACCTGCGGCTTGTCCGCCAGTTCGCTGCCATAGGCTTCGAGTTCGGCATTGACCGTGCGATAGGCTTCGGCCGGATCGTCGCCCGAAATGTCGATCAGGTGGATCAGCACGCGGCAGCGTTCGATATGGCCGAGGAAGCGGTCGCCGATCCCCGCGCCTTCGGCGGCGCCTTCGATCAGGCCCGGGATATCCGCAAGCACGAATTCACGGCCCTTGTGCGTCACCACGCCCAGCTTGGGGACCAGCGTGGTGAAGGCGTAATGGCCGACCTTGGCCTTGGCATTGGATACCTGGTTGATGAAGGTGCTCTTGCCCGCATTGGGCAGACCGAGCAGGCCGACGTCGGCCAGCAGCTTGAGCCGCAGCCAGACCCACATTTCCTCGCCCGGTTCGCCGGGCTGGTGCTGGCGCGGTGCGCGATTGGTGCTGGATTTGTAGCTGGCATTGCCGCGGCCGCCCATGCCGCCTTCGAGGAACACGAGCCGCTGGCCGACCTCGGTGAAATCGGCGAGCACCTCTTCCTTGTCCTCGCTGAGCACCTGGGTGCCGAGCGGAACCTTGACGACGAGGTCGGGTGCGCCGGCCCCGGTCCGGTCCTTGCCCTGGCCGTGATTGCCGCGCTTGGCCTTGAAGTGCTGGGCGTAGCGGAAGTCGATGAGCGTGTTGAGGCCCTGGACGGCTTCGAACACGATGTCGCCGCCCTTGCCGCCATTGCCGCCGTCGGGGCCGCCGTACTCGATATATTTTTCGCGGCGGAAGCTGACCGCGCCGGGGCCACCTGCGCCGGATTTCAGAAAGATCTTGGCTTGGTCGAGAAAGTGCATGGCGCGCCCTCTAGCCGCTTTCGCGGACATAGGCGAGGGCGCGCATGCTTATGGCGTATCAGTCGACGAAATCGTCCACCCGCTCGACGATGATCGCGGGGGCCATCCCGCCCGCAGCGCACATGGTGACGAGGCCGTAACGCTTGTTCTGGCGTTCGAGTTCGTCGACCATCGTACCGATGAGGATCGACCCGGTGGCACCGATCGGGTGGCCCAGCGCGATCGAGCCGCCGTTGACGTTGACCTTGTCCCAGTCGAGCCCGAGATCCTTGACGAATTTCGCGGCGACGACGGCGAAAGCCTCGTTGATTTCGAACAGGTCGATATCGTCGGTGGTGAGTCCGGCCTTGGCGAGCACCTTTTTCGCCGCAGGTACGGGGGCATTCAGCATCAGCGTCGGATCATCGCCCATATTGGCCGTGGCAACGATGCGCGCCCGGGGCTTGAGCCCGTGCTTCTGCGCATAGTCCTTGCTGGCGACCAGCACCGCGGCGGCGCCATCGACCACGCCCGAGCTGTTGCCGGCGTGGTGGAAGTGCTTGATTTCGACATCGGGGTACTTTGCATTCACCAGCCCGGCGAAGGTGGTGCCGCTCTTGTCGAGCGGGACATTGGCAATCTTGGCAAAGGCGGGTTCGAGTTCGGCCAGGCCTTCGCGCGTGGTCTGCGGGCGCGGATATTCCTCCTTGTCGAGCACGACATTGCCCTCGTCGTCCTTCACCGGGACGACCGACTTGTCGAAACGGCCTTCCGCGATCGCCTTGGCGGCGCGCTGCTGGCTGCGATAGCCGACTTCGTCGAGCTCCTCGCGGGTGAAGCCTTCGATCGTGGCAATCGCGTCGCCGCAGACGCCCTGGTGGCTCTGCGGGTGCGAGCGCATCAGGCGCTCGTTGTGGCTGCCCATCATCGGCGGCTTGAGCCCGGCGGCCATCTTGTCCTTGGTCATCTGAGCGGTGAGGCTCATCATTTCGGTGCCGCCGGCGACGACGCAGCCTTCCATCCCGCTCATCACCTGTGCCGCAGCCAGCGCCACGCTGGTGATGCCGCCGCCGCAGAACCGGTCGAGCGTGGTGCCGCTGGACGTTACGTCATAGCCTGCATCGAGCGCGGCCATGCGGCCCAGGTCGCCCGCCTGCATGCCGTCCTGCGTGCTGACCGACCAGATCACGTCGTCGACCGTCGAGGTATCGAGATCGTTGCGATCCTTGATCGCGGTGAGACAGGTGGCCGCGAGGTGCTGCGGGTGCATGTGCGCGAGCGCGCCCTTGCCCTGCTTGCCGATCCCGCGCGGGGTGCGGACAGCGTCGATGATATAGGCTTCGGCCATGGCTTCTGACTCCTCTCGTTTTGTCTTTTTATGCGGCGAATGCCGGTTGACGTTTGCGTAAACGTCGCGCAGCAAGGGCGCAAGACAAGTTTCGATTTGAAATGGGAGAGAGCGGCTATGTCCGAGGAAGTTCTGACGAGCGAAGAAGACGGCATCCTCGTCGTCACCATCAACCGGCCCGATGCCAAGAACGCGATGACCAAGGCCGCGGCCGAGGGGATCGCCGCGGCGATGGACCGCCTCGACAGCGACGACAATCTGCGCGTCGGCATCCTGACCGGCGCGGGCGGGACCTTCTGTTCGGGCATGGATCTCAAGGGCTTCCTGCGCGGCGAATCGCCCAGCGTCGAAGGGCGCGGCTTCGGCGGCGTGGTGCAGCAGCCGCCCGAAAAACCGCTGATTGCCGCAGTCGAAGGCTATGCGCTGGCGGGCGGGCTCGAACTGATGATCGCCTGTGATCTGGTGGTCGCCAGCTCCGCGGCCAAGTTCGGCATCCCCGAAGTGAAGCGCGGTCTTGTCGCTGCAGCCGGCGGCGTGATGATGCTGCCCGACCAGATCCCCGAACGGATCGCCATGGAACTGGCGCTGACCGGCGATTTCATCGATGCGCCGCGCGCCTACGAACTCGGCCTCATCAACCGCGTGACCGATGGCGATGCGCTGGCCGGGGCCAAGGAACTCGCCGCGCGGATCGTCGCCAACGGCCCGCTGGCGGTGAAGGTGTCGAAGCAGGTTATCAAGCAATCGCGCGGCTGGCCGATGGACGAACGCTACAAGCGCCAGACCCAGCTTATCGCTCCCGTCTTCGTGTCCGAAGACGCCCGTGAAGGCGCCGCCGCCTTCGCCGAGAAACGCGCGCCGAACTGGAAGGGCAAGTAAGACCCTTCGGCGCGTCACAAGAACATTCGAGAGGATCCGAGAGATGCCAGCAATCAACGTACCCCAGCCCGAGTTCATGGAAGACGAGGAGATCTCCATCTTCGCCGATGCCGTGGGCAAGTTCTACCAGCAGCACGCCCCCGAAAAGCGCGTGCTCAAATGGCGCGAGGACGGCCAGGTCGAACGCGAGTTCTGGAACGAGGCGGGCGAGGCCGGCCTGCTGGGCGTCTCCGTGCCCGAGGAATACGGCGGCCACGGCGGCGATTTCCGGCATGACATGGTGGTAATCGACCAGCAGGCGAAGCACGGCGTCGAGGGCTTTGCCGCCAGCCTGCACAACACGGTGATCCTGCCCTATCTGGTGCGTCATGGCACCGAGGAGCAGAAGAAGAAGTACCTGCCCAAGCTTGTCACGGGCGAACTGGTCAGCGCCATTGCCATGACCGAACCGGGGGTCGGCTCCGACCTGCAGAGCATCACCACCACTGCGCTCAAGGACGGCAACGGTTACCGCATCAACGGGGCCAAGACCTATATCTCGAACGGCCAGACGGCGGACTTCATCATCGTCGTCGCCAAGACCGATCCGAACGAGCGCGCCAAGGGCATCTCGCTGATGCTGCTCGAGACCGAGGGCGCCGAAGGCTTCCAGCGCGGTAAGAAGCTCGACAAGGTCGGGATGGATGCGGCGGATACCTCCGAACTGTTCTTCGACGATGTCTTCGTGCCGGCAGAGAACGTGCTCGGCGGCGAGGAAGGCAAGGGCTTCTACCAGCTGATGGGGGAGCTACCGCAGGAACGGCTGATCATCGCCATGGGCGCGATGACCGGGATCGAGAAGGCGCTCGAAGTCACCATGGACTTCGTCAAGAACCGCAAGGCGTTCGGCCAGACGATCTGGGACTTCCAGAACACGCAGTTCGTGCTCGCCGACCTCAACGCGCGCGGCACTGCGGCGCGGGTGTTCGTCAACGACTGCATCGCCAAGCACCTCAAGGGCGAGCTCGACGTGCCGACCGCGTGCATGGCCAAGTACATGGTCACCGAACTGCAGGGCGAAGTGGTCGACAAGTGCCTGCAGTTCCACGGCGGCGCGGGCTTCATCAACGATTACCCGATCGCGCGCATGTTCCGCGACAGCCGCATCACGCGGATCTTCGGCGGATCGAACGAAGTCATGAAGATGGTCATCGCCCGTTCGATGTGACCGCATCCTCCGGCGCGGCGGAGACCGGCTGCTTCAGTCGATCCCGCCGCGGCGGAGCATCGCGTCGATGCTGGCGACCTTGCGTTCATAGCGCGGATCGTCGGTCGCGCCGTAGCGCGCTGCGAATTGGGCATCGGTCAGCCCGTCGCTGAGCGCGAGCGCCGCTGCGGGCAGCAGGTCTTCGTCCTGCGCGCCCAGCAAGGCCGCGCGCGTGTCCGCCATCCGCTCCGGATCGGTCAGGCGCCGCGCGATCTTGATCCCCGATCGGTCGCTGGCGAGATCGACGAAGGAGAAGCCGCTCGGGTCCTTGGGAGCCAGCAGCGGATCGCTTTCCAGGCTGTCGGCAGCGCTCGAGACCAC
>Ga0114905_1000829_pt1 | contig 18237 bp, 15 predicted proteins | sample MalvireepMed_b05_FD_83499 | JGI IMG/M metagenome (GOLD analysis project Ga0114905, IMG submission 83499) | Marine viral communities from the Global Malaspina Expedition - Malaspina viral metaG DeepMed_b05 | ecosystem: Environmental > Aquatic > Marine > Oceanic | place: Mediterranean Sea...
CTCGAAGCGTTCACGCAGGCGCGCGCTTCGAGGCGGCGGGGGCGCTGCCGGTGGATTGCGCCATCCTGCAGCCTGCCGAGACGCTGCTCGACCTTTACGGCGAGGACATCCGCGCGCGCCTACGTAACCCAGGACCCCAGCCGCGGCGAACAGATGCTGCGGCCGGATTTCACCGTGCCGGTGGTGCAGATGCACATGGCCGAGGGGGCGGAGCCTGCGCGCTATACCTATGCGGGCGAGGTGTTCCGGCGCCAGGAGGATCACCCCGAGCGCGCTTCGGAATACCTGCAGGTGGGGTTCGAGGTCTTCGACCGCGCCGACCCCGCGGCGGCGGATGCCGAGGTCTTCGCGCTGTTCGAGCAGGTGCTGAAGCCGCATGGTCTGCGCGCGGCGACGGGCGATATCGGCATTCTCACCGCGGCGGTGCAGGGGCTGAATACCTCCGAGCGCCGGCGCGCGGCGCTGATGCGTCACATCTGGCGGCCGCGGCGGTTCCGCCAGCTCATCGACCGCTTTGCCGGGCGCAGCCCGGTGCCGGCGACCCGCGCCGCGTTGCTGGAGTCTGCAGACCCCCTGGCCGGGGCGGCGCCGATGATCGGCCGGCGCAGCGCAGAGGAAATCGGCGCGCGGATCGCGGCGCTGCGCGAGGATGCCGCAGAGCCGCCGCTGGCCGAGGCGCAGGTGGCGCTTATCGACGCGGTGCTGGCCGTGCGCGAGACCTGCGCCTTTGCGCTGGATCACCTGCGCGACATCGCCGTCGACCTGCCTGCGATCCACGATGCGGTGGAACGGTTCGCGCTGCGCTGCGAAGCGCTCTACCAGCGCGGCGTCGACATTCACGCGCTTGATTTCGAAGCTTCTTACGGGCGCACCTCGATGGAATATTACGACGGCTTCGTCTTCGGCTTCTACGCCGCGACGCAGCCTGACCTGCCGCCCGTGGCCACCGGCGGGCGTTACGATGCGTTGACCCGTCAACTGGGGCAGGGGGCGAGCATTCCGGCGGTCGGCGGCGTGATCCGGCCCGATATCCTCTTGCGCCTGACCGAAAGGACCGTGGCATGAGCGTGAAGCTGGGGGTGCCGTCCAAGGGGCGGCTGATGGAAAAGACCTTCGACTGGTTCGCCGAACGCGGTCTCACCCTGTCGCGCACCGGCTCCGAGCGCGAATATGCCGGGGCGGTCGAGGGGATCGAGGGCATCGACCTTGTGCTGCTCTCGGCCGGGGAAATCCCGCGCGAACTGGCGGCGGGGCGCATCCACCTCGGCGTGACCGGCACGGACCTCGTGCAGGAGACGCTGGTACAATGGGACCAGAAGGTCGAGCCGCTGGCGGAGCTGGGTTTCGGCTTTGCCGACCTCGTGGTCGCGGTGCCGGGGGCCTGGATCGACGTGGACACGCTCGACGATCTCGACGCGGTGGCGGCGGCGTTTCGCGCGCGCCACGGGTTCCGGCTGCGGATCGCCACGAAATACCACCGGCTGGTGCGCGAATACCTGCGCCGGGGCGGGGTTGCCGATTACCGGCTGGTCGACAGCCAGGGCGCGACCGAGGGCACGGTCAAGAACCTCACCGCGGAGGCCATTGCGGATATCACCTCGACCGGCGAGACGTTGCGGGCCAACCACCTCAAGATCCTCTCCGAGGAACCGGTGCTGCGCAGCCAGGCGACGCTTTACCGCAGCCGCCGCGCCGTGCGGGAGCCCGAACACCAGGCGGTGCTGAGCGCGCTCTACGACAGGCTTGGCCTTGAGGTGCGCAACCGCGTGACGGTCTGAGCGCGGGGCGGCGGAAACCTTGAGGTTTCCGGTTCGTTTTCCGCGAGGAAAACGGCGCCGGGCCGGATATGGCGCGGCTTTGGTTGCATTGTGGGACGCAACGGCGCTAACTCTCCCCCAAACAAGACACCAACCGGGAGAGACTTATGATCAAGACCACTACCAGCGCCGCCGCCCTGACCCTGCTGGCCGGACAGGCCTTTGCCGCCTGCGACAGCGTGACCTTCTCGGATGTCGGCTGGACCGACATCACCGCCACCACCGCCGCCACCACCGTGGTGCTCGAGGCGCTGGGCTACGAGACCGACACCAAGGTGTTGTCGGTGCCGGTCACCTATACCTCGATGGCCAATGGCGACATCGACGTCTTCCTTGGCAACTGGATGCCGACGATGGAGGCCGACATCGCCCCCTACCGCGAGGCGGGCACTGTCGATACCGTGCGCGCCAATCTCGAAGGCGCCAAGTACACGCTGGCCACCAATGCCGCCGGAGCGGCGTTGGGGATCGACGATTTCTCGAAGATCGCCGAGAACGCCGAGGCGCTCGAGGGCAATATCTACGGCATCGAGCCCGGCAACGACGGCAACCGCCTGATCCTCAGCATGATCGAGGAAGACGCCTTTGGCCTGTCCGAATTCGACGTGCGCGAAAGCTCCGAGCAGGGGATGCTGGCGCAGGTGGGTCGAGCCAGCAGCCGCGACGAGCCGATCGTCTTCCTGGCCTGGGAACCGCACCCGATGAATGCCAATTACGACCTCACCTACCTCACGGGTGGGGACGACTATTTCGGCCCGGACCTGGGCGGTGCCACGGTCTATACCAATACCCGCGCGGGCTATGTGGAGGAATGCCCGAACGTCGGCGCGCTTCTGCAGAATCTCGAGTTCACCTTGGCGATGGAAAACGAGATCATGGGCGCGATCCTCGACGACGGCGAGGATCCGCAGGATGCCGCGCGCGCCTGGATGGCCGCCAATCCGGACGTGGTCAGCGGATGGCTCGACGGTGTCACCACCGTGGACGGCGGCGATGCCGAGGCGGCGGTGATGGACGCGCTCAAGATGTGAGCATCGCTGGCCCGCCGGAAGGGTTCGGCGGGCCGGCCGCGACATCCGCAGAGATGGCACGCATCTACATTCCGGCGCAGGGCATCGCCGACTGGCAATCGCTGCTGGCCGATCCGGTTCGCCAGTGGCGCGCCGGCTATTCGGCGATGGCGGCGGCGCAAAGCTGGCAAGCCGCGGCGGGTCTGCCGCCCGAGATCGATGCGCTGCTGGGCGGCGAGACAGAGCTGCAACTGGCGATCCCCGAACACAAGGTGCCGCTTCCGGGCCGCGGCGCCGACAGCCAGTGCGACGTCTTTGCCCTGGTACAGGCGGGCGCGCAGGGCGTCGCGCTGGCGATCGAGGCGAAGGTCGATGAACCCTTCGGCCCGACGGTGGCGGAGTGGCTTCGTCCCCGCTCGGATAACAAGCAGTTTCGGTTGAGCGCGATCTGCGACCTGCTGGGCTTGGACGGCCCGCCGCCGGAGGTGCTGCGCTACCAACTGCTGCACCGTACTGCCGCGGCGGTTCTCGAAGCGCAGAGGTTCCGCCGGCCGGTCGCGGCCATGGTGGTGCAGTCCTTCTCGCCCGGCGCCCGCTGGCTGGAGGATTTCGAGGCCTTCGCGCGGGCGCTGGACATGGACGCCGGATACGGCCGGCTCGGGCGCAAGCGCCTGCCCTGCGGCACCGAACTCTGGATCGGCTGGGCGCAGGGTGCGCCCGACTTCCTCGCCGATCCGACACAGACAGGAGAGACCCCCGCATGGACTGGCTGACCGACCGCAAGATACCCGTGGGAGACTGGGCCGAGGCGGTCTTTGGCTGGCTGCAGACCAACGGCGGCTGGTTCTTCGACGGGCTGGCCATCGGGATGGAGGCGCTGATCGACGCGGTGCTCTGGGTGCTGCAGGCGCCGCCGGCGCTCCTGGTCATCGCGGTCTTCGTGGCGCTGACCTGGTGGATCCACCGCGGCTGGAAACTGCCGCTCTTCGTGGGGCTCGGGTTTCTCTTCATCGTCAACCAGGGCTACTGGGAAGAGACCACGGAAAGCCTGACGCTGGTGCTCTCGGCCTGCGTGGTCTGCATGGGGATCGGCGTGCCCATCGGCATCGCCGCGGCCCACCGTCCACGCCTTTACGCGTGGTTGCGGCCGGTGCTGGACCTGATGCAGACGCTTCCCACCTTCGTCTATCTTATCCCGGCGATCGTGTTTTTCGGCATCGGCATGGTGCCGGGCCTCATCGCCACGGTGATCTTCGTTGTGCCGGCGCCGATCCGGCTGACGCACCTGGGAATTTCCAACACTCCGACCGCGCTTCTGGAGGCGGCGGAGGCCTTCGGGGCCAAGCCCAGCCAAACGCTTTGGAAGATCGAGCTGCCCTACGCGCTGCCGCAGATCATGGCCGGGCTCAACCAGACGATCATGCTGTCGCTGTCGATGGTGGTGATCGCGGCGCTGGTGGGCGCGGATGGGCTGGGTGTGCCGGTGGTGCGGGCGCTCAACCGCGTCGACACCGGGCTGGGGTTCGAATCCGGGTTCGTGATCGTGGTGGTGGCGATCATGCTCGACCGGATGCTCCGGGTGGGGGACAAGCGATGAAGGCCGTGGAATTCGAAAAGGTCTGCATCATGTTCGGCGCCGACCCGGACCGGGCGCTGCCGCTTGCGGACAAGGGCAAGACGCGGTTCGAGATCCAGGCCGAGACCGACCAGGTGCTGGGCGTGCACAACTGCACGCTCGACGTGGACGAGGGCGAGATCCTGGTGCTGATGGGTCTTTCGGGATCGGGCAAGTCGACGCTCTTGCGGGCGGTGAACGGGCTCAACCCGGTGGCGCGGGGTGCTGTCCGGGTCAACGACGGCGGGCAGATGGTCGACGTCACCAAGTGCAAGCCCGCCGACCTGCGCCGCATCCGCCAGACCCGCGTCGCCATGGTGTTCCAGCAGTTCGGGCTGCTGCCCTGGCGGACGGTGAGCGAAAACGTCGGCTTCGGGCTGGAACTGGCCGGGATGCCCGAGGCCGAGCGTGCCGAAAAAGTGGCGCGGCAGCTGGAGCTGGTGGGGCTTTCTGAACGGTCGGAGGCCAAGGTGGCGGAGCTTTCGGGTGGCATGCAGCAGCGCGTGGGGCTGGCCCGCGCCTTTGCCACCGAAGCGCCGATCCTGCTGATGGACGAGCCGTTCTCGGCGCTCGATCCGCTGATCCGCACGCGGCTCCAGGACGAGTTGCTGGAGCTGCAGAGGGACCTCAGGCGCACCATCGTCTTCGTCAGCCACGACCTTGACGAAGCGTTCAAGCTCGGCGGCCGCATCGCCATCATGGAGGGCGGGCGGATCGTGCAGATCGGCACCCCGCGCGAGATCTTCTCGGACCCGGCATCGGACTACGTGGCCGAGTTCGTGGCGAACATGAACCCGCTCGGCGTGCTGACCGCCCGCGACGTGATGACCGACGCGGCCGCGGACGGGCTGGCGCGGGTCAATGCGGAACTGCCGGTGCGCGAAGTGATGGCGCGCCTGCGCGGCACCGAGGCGCTGGCGGTCGAGCAGTTGGGCAAGGTGATCGGGCGGGTGAGCGCCGCGTCTATCGTGGCGCGGCTTTCGGCCTGACCGGCGATCCTTGCGCATCTGCCGTGTTGGAGGGGGCTCTGCCCCCGTCGCCGCGAGCGGCGACTCCCCCGAGGGTTATTTGGAACCAGAGAAGAAGCTGGGGCGGGCTGCGGTCGGGCGCCGTTCGGCATGAAGACCTGGCGCGCGGCGTTCGATGGCTCGGGTGGGCCGCTCATGTTTCCTGTGACTACGCCGGTCCGCCCGGCGCGGTTCGTGGACCGGAGCCGCAAGGAGACGGGCCCGCTGCGACTCCGGTCGGATCGGGAATACCCGCGTTATTCCGCCGCGATCTTGTCCTGGGTGCGGGTGTCGAAATCCGCGGCGTCGTGGCGTTCGTGTAGCTGGGTTTCAGGCGCGCCGAAGGTGCGGTTGACCATGCGTCCCCGCTGCACGGCGGGGCGGGCGTCGATCTCCTTGGCCCAACGCATCACGTGGGTGTAGCATTCCACGTCGAGGAATTCCGCGGCATCGTACAGTCGGCCCAGCACCAGCTGCCCGTACCAGGACCAGATCGCCATGTCGGCGATGGTATAGTCTTCGCCGACCAGGTAGCGCGTCTCGGCCAGGCGCTTGTCCAGCACGTCGAGCTGGCGTTTGGCCTCCATGGTGAAGCGGTTGATCGGGTATTCCATCGGCTCGGGCGCGTAGGCGTAGAAATGGCCGAAGCCGCCGCCGAGGTAGGGCGCGCTGCCCATCTGCCAGAAGAGCCAGGACAGCATTTCGGGCCGGTCTTCGGGCGCGCCGAGGAAGGCGCCGAATTTTTCGGCCAGGTGCAGCAGGATGGCGCCGGATTCGAAGATGCGCATAGGTGTCTCGCCGCTGCGGTCCATCAGGGCGGGGATCTTGGAATTCGGGTTCACCTCGACGAAGCCAGACCCGAACTGGTCGCCGTCGCCGATGCGGATGAGCCAGGCGTCGTATTCGGCGCCCTTGTGGCCGGCGGCCAGCAACTCCTCGAACAGCACGGTGACCTTGACGCCGTTGGGCGTGGCCATGGAATAAAGCTGGAACGGATGTTTGCCTTCGGGCAGCGCCTTGTCGTGGGTGGGGCCCGAGACCGGTCGGTTGATGCTGGCGAACTTGCCGCCGGACTCGGCATCGTGTGTCCAGACTTTGGGCGGTTCATAGGCTTTGGTCATGGCGTCGGCTCCTTCGGTTGTGCGGTTGTGTCGGTTCGGCGGAGATGTAAGCGCTTTGCGGAAAATAGCCATCCCCTGCCGCGCGCCGGGGCGATGACTCAGATGTGAACGGCCCTTGCGCCCGAGGCCTCGCGCCCCGATTGCCAAGGTCCTTGCCCTGTGCGAATGCTGTTCGATAACAACATCATAACCCGAGGTCATCATGAGCAGTTTTTCCATCGCCGCAGGTGCGGCAGCCGTCTCCGTGTGCCTGGCCGGGGCCGCGACGGCGCAATCGTCTTACGGCACCGCGCTGACACTGGGCGTCAACAAGTACAGCGCCGACGGGCTGGACGCGACCGGCACCACCCTGCAGAGCGAAACCGACCTGTCCTTCGGCAACGTCACGCTGGATATCGACCTGGGGTGGGACCGCGCCAGCGACGACGGCATCGACGTGTCGAACCTCAGCACCGAGATCCTGCCGAAATACTGGTTCTCGCAAAGCGCCGGGGCGGGTGTGTATTTCTCACGCGACTCGCTCGACCTCGATGTCGGTGACGTCGTGAACCTCGACAGCTACGGGATCGAAGGCACTTATCGCAGCGCCGGCTTCGAAGGCTCGGCCTTTGTGGGTAAGACCGATGCGGACGAGTTGGCGGGCGACCTCGACATCCGCGACATCGGCCTGCGTGCCCGGTTCGATGCCTCGCCGCAACTGAGCCTGTTCGGCAGCGGCGTGCGGTCGAATTTCGAAGCCGGCGGCGACGACGTCAATGCCTACAGCCTGGGCCTTGGCGCGCATTACGATTTCGGCAACGGCTTTGCGATGTTCGGCGGCTACCAGTCGACCTCGATCGACGATGTGGATGCCGAGGTCGGCACTGCGTCGGTGGGCGTCAATTATGCGCTGAATGCGGGCGGAACGCCGGTGATCCTGAGCGGCGAATACGCCCGCGCCCGGTTCGACGCCGCGGGCTTCGACGAAAGCGCGGACCGCCTGAGCCTGAGCGCCACGGTGCTGTTCGGCGATGCACGCGAGAAGCGCGTTCCGGGCAATGCTGTGACCAGCCCGCTGCTCAAGAGCGACCGCAACGCGGTGTCGGGCCTGATCTCCGGCATCGGGTTCTGATCGGCGATCAAACGACCCTATGAAAGCGCGCCGATACCGATCGGCGCGCTTATGCGTGGTGCGTCCGGAACGGATCAGAGCACGCCGATGTCGGCCAGCGCGCCGGCCAGTTCCGGGGGTAGGGCATCGTCCTGCGCGCGTTTCGCCGAGAGATCGGCGGGCGCGTCGGCGGGCGTCAGGTAACGCCAGCCCTGGAACGGGCGCTTGGTCGCGGGATTGGTGCGGATCAGGTTGGGGTCGAGCACGAAAGCGCAGCGGCGGATGCCGTCGGAGCCTGTGACCTCGTCCAGCCGCAGGATGCGCTGGCGGCACAGGATCACCCCCTTGATCACCCAGTAGAGGCTGCCGCCGCCCAGAATCTCTGCCTCGCGCTTGGGCCACATCCGCGTCACATGCCGGGGCAGGCCGTCGGCGCCGCGTGCGCGGGCAGAGGCCTGCCAGGCGGCCAGGTCCTCGACCGCCTCCGTGCCGACGCTGAGTTTCAGGATATGTGTGATGTTATCCACAGATTCTTCCCCAAGCTGCGCATATATTGTAGACTGGAGGCTGTGGTCTTCAAGCAGTTGCGTTTTTCGAGTGAAAGCATTTATTAACCCTACGCACTTGATGTAGGGTTACGAGGCAGCGTAGCTCAACGGATAGAGCGCTTCGCTTTCTAGGCTGGGTAGTCTGATCAACTTACCGGTACAGCGAAGAGGTTGTGGGTTCAAGTCCCGCCGCTGCATCCCAATCTCTATGCCGGAGAATTCCATGACCCGCTTTGCCGCCCCCATCGCAGAACAGATCTGGGATATGAAATACCGTCTGAAAGAGGCGGATGGCGCGGCAATCGACCGCACGGTCGAGGACACCTGGCGCCGCATCGCCCGGTCGCTGGCCGAGGTCGAAAGCGATCCCGCGCTTTGGGAAGAGCGGTTCTATGCCGCGCTCGAGGATTTCAAATACCTGCCCGCGGGCCGGATCACCGCCGGCGCGGGCACGGGCCGGTCGGTGACGCTCTTCAACTGCTTTGTGATGGGCACGATCCCCGACAGCATGGGCGGCATTTTCGAGATGCTGAAAGAGGCGGCGCTGACCATGCAGCAGGGCGGGGGGATCGGCTACGATTTCTCCACGATCCGGCCCAAGGGCGCGGATGTCAAAGGCGTGGCGGCGGACGCTTCGGGGCCGCTGTCCTTCATGGATGTCTGGGACGCCATGTGCAGGACGATCATGTCCGCGGGGTCGCGCCGCGGGGCGATGATGGCGACGATGCGCTGCGACCATCCGGATATCGAGGATTTCATCGGCGCCAAGTCCGATGCCGCGCGGCTGCGCATGTTCAATCTCAGTGTTCTGGTCACCGATCCGTTCATGGATGCGGTCAAGGCGGACGGGTCGTGGGATCTGCGGTTCGGCGACAAGGTCTACAAGACCGTGCAGGCGCGCGACCTGTGGAACCGGATCATGCGTGCCACATACGATTACGCCGAACCCGGGGTGATCTTCATTGACCGTATCAACCAGGCCAACAACCTGAGCTACTGCGAAACCATCGCGGCGACCAACCCCTGCGTGACCGCCGACACCTGGGTCACCACGCCCGATGGTGCACGGCAGGTGCGCGATCTGATCGGACGACCGTTCGAGGCATTGGTCGACGGAACCGTTCATTCCAGCGGTCCGCAGGGGTTCTTCCCGACCGGGACCAAGCCGGTCAAACGGCTGTCGACACGCTGCGGGCGCGTCTTGCGGCTCACCGCGGATCATCTGGTACGCAAGGTGACGGCACGCTCCCGCTGGCGGCTCGAGACCGCGTGGGTCGCTGCCGGAACGCTGTCCCCCGGCGAGGAGGTGATGTTGCACGATCATCGCGGGGCGCTGCTCCGTGAACATCCCGAGGACGCAAAGGGCTACTTGCTCGGCCTCCTGATTGGCGACGGCGTGATCCGGGATGACAAGACGCTGATTTCGGTCTGGCCCAGGCCTGCGGTGGCCAACGGTTCCTTCGAGCTGGATCACGTCATGTCAAAGGTCGAGAAGCTGTTGCGCACCCTGCCGCACCGCGCGGATTTCGCAGGCTGGCAAAGTGTGGAAGGTCGGGGCGAATATCGGATCGGCACCGCCGGGCTGCGCGATCTTGCCGCGCGCTATGACCTGTCCCGAGGCCGCAAGACGATCACACCCGAGATCGAGGCTGCCACGCCCGGATTTGTCGCCGCCGTGCTGCAGGGGCTTTTTGACGCCGACGGATCGGTGCAGGGTAACCAGCAGAAGGGTGTGTCGGTGCGTCTGGCACAAAGCGACCTCGCCCTGCTCGAAGCCGTTCAGCGGATGCTGGCGCGGCTGGGCGTGAACGCCTCGATCTACACCGACCGCCGGCCAGAGGGCAGCACGACACTGCTTCCCGATGGCAAAGGCGGGCAGAAGGCCTATGAGGTCAAGGCACAGCATGAACTGGTGGTCAGCGGTGCGAACCTGCAAGTCTATCAGGCACGCGTCGGGTTTGCCGATGCGGACAAGGCGCAGCGGCTGTCGGCGGCGCTGGGCAGCTACAAGCGCACTCTCAACCGCGAACGGTTTGTTGCGCAGGTCAGCGAAGTGGAAGAAGACGGCGTCGCCGAGGTGTTCGATGTACAGGTGCCTGGGGTCAACGCTTTCGACGCAAACGGGTTTTATGTGCACAACTGCGGCGAACAGCCCCTGCCGCCCTACGGCGCCTGCCTGCTGGGGTCGATCAACCTCGCCCGGCTGGTCACCGACCCGTTCGAGGATGCCGCGGCGCTGGATGCGGAGGCGCTGTCGGAGCTTGTAACCACGGCGATCCGGATGATGGACAACGTCGTGGACGCCTCGAAATTCCCGCTGCCGCAGCAGGCCGAAGAGGCACGCCAGAAACGCCGTATCGGGCTCGGGGTGACAGGCCTTGCCGATGCGCTGCTGATGCTGGGCCTGCGCTACGGCTCGGAAGAGGCCGCCGCCCAGACCGAGGCCTGGCTGCACGCCATCGCCCGTGCCGCCTACCTTGCATCGGTCGAACTGGCGAAAGAGAAAGGGCCGTTTCCGCTCTTCGATGCCGAGGCCTACCTTGCCTCGGGCACGATGATGCAGATGGACGAAGACGTGCGCGATGCGATCCGGCAGCACGGCATCCGCAACGCGCTGCTGACCTCCATTGCGCCCACTGGCACGATCTCGCTTTACGCCGGCAACGTGAGTTCGGGGATCGAGCCGGTCTTTGCCTATGCCTACACGCGCAAGGTGCTGCAGAAGGACGGGTCGCGCACCGAGGAAGAGGTGGTGGATTACGCCGTGCAGATGTGGCGCGAAAAGCATGGAGACGCCGAGCTGCCCGGTTTTTTCGTGAACGCCCAGACGCTGGCGCCGCTGGATCACGTGCGGATGCAGGCGGCGGCGCAGAAATGGGTGGATTCGTCGATCTCCAAGACGATCAACTGCCCCGAGGATATCTCTTTCGAGGATTTCAAGGAGGTCTACCTGCAGGCCTGGGAGAGCGGCTGCAAGGGCTGCACGACCTACCGGCCCAACGAGGTGACGGGGTCGGTGCTGAGCGTGGCGGAGGAGAAGAAGGCCGCCCCCGAAGTCATCGCCCTGACCGACGCCGAACCGCAGCAGCCACACGGGGACGTGGTCTACATGTCCGAACCGCTGGACAGGCCGCAGACGCTCGAGGGCAACACCTACAAGCTGAAATGGCCGGACAGCGAACACGCGATCTACCTCACCATCAACGACATCGTCGTGGGCGGGCGCCGGCGGCCCTTCGAGGTCTTCATCAATTCCAAGAACATGGAGCATTTCGCCTGGACGGTGGCGCTGACGCGGATGATCTCGGCGGTGTTCCGGCGCGGCGGCGACGTGTCGTTCGTGGTCGAAGAGCTCAAGGCCGTGTTCGATCCGCGCGGCGGCGCCTGGGTCAAGGGCAAATACATTCCGTCGATCCTTGCAGCCATCGGCGGCGTGATCGAACAACACCTGATCGCCATCGGTTTCCTCGAAGGCGAGGGCATGGGCCTGAAGACCGACCCGCAAGCCCGTGTCGTCAACCTCGACGCCCCCCGCGGGAAGGTCTGTCCCAGCTGCGGTCAATACGACATGCGCATGGTGGAAGGCTGCATGACCTGCGCCAGCTGCGGCCATTCGAAGTGCGGATGATGGTTGGGTCACAACTTGATATGATGACAAGCTAAATTTGGCCATTTTCCGGGGAAAACGGCCATTTCACAAGTTAAGGAAGGCTATTGGGGAAGACCTCTCCAAAAGCCGTTATTGTGGAGGCGCCGAAGCAATTCTCGAGCCGGAACGCCACTGACTGGAACATGGGTCCGCAAAGAACTCTACGCAAACCGATATCCGAAGTTTTGTGATTTTCTGGTATGCGATCCGGCGTCGGGGCCGTGCTCCGATCGGAAAGCATTTTTGCGTGCCAGTCTGCATCCGCCGAAAGCAAGAAGGCCGCGAGTATCCCCGCGGCCTTCGAGTTTTGCATGAGTGGCGGCGCCGCCCTCACATCAGTCTGTCTGGTAGCCTCACGCGGCCTTTGCGCCGTTCATCATGAGGGCGGCATCGACCCGGGCTGCCAGCAGGTCCCGCATCGCGAGGATCTGCCGGAAGCCCTGCCGCAGCCTGTCGCGAGCAGCACCCGTTTCAGAAAGAACAGGGACAGCGCAGACACGACCGACGGCTCCGAGTTCAGGGTCGTCCGTGCCGTTGAAGACGTTTCGGAGGCCAAGCGTTTCCTGAGCGATGGCTTGGTCGAGAAGGTCTTCGATGCATCCGATTTCCTTGGCCGCGGTCTCGGACAGCGGTCCGTGCCGGCGCAAGGCGGATAGGGCTTTCAGAACCGTATTGAGGTCGGTCGCGGCCAGCGCCGCATCATTGCGCTGGACCTCATCGTGCAGGACGTCGAGCCCTCGTAGAATGCGCGTGCAGAGTTCCTTGTTTGTCATTCGGTCGAAGTATTTCATGGCAGTGTCCTCGTCTCGTTTCTGGGATGTGGCGAGCGGTCGGCCGTGTCCGGTCGATCTGCTATTTCAGGCTGCATCGTTGACCTGGAGGGCGAGCGCTCGGGCATCCCGGGTATCGTCCAGTTCGCCGATCTCGACGAGAAGATCGTAAAGCCGGTCAGTGACAAGACAGAGCTGCTCGACCTCCGGACTGGCCGGGTCGAGGAGAACCCAGGTAGAGAGGTCGGGTTCGAGCGCATCGATGACCGGGTCGAGTGAAAGCAGCCTGTGTAGGTCGACCAGCCGGAGACGGGTCGTCCGATCGAGGCGTGATGCGTTTCGCAGCTCGGACATGAGCCGCAACACTCGAGCTTTTCCGGCATCACCGTCAATTAGCGCGGCAGCGTTGCACAGAGCGTCTCCGTGCTCGGCACAATGCGCCCGAACGGCAGCGAGTTGAGGGTCGGCGGACAGGGTCGTTGAGGTTAGTCGGCGCAGCATGTGTTCCTCCGTTGTTGCGCGTCTGCCAATCGCGGCAGCATCAAGCCTGTCCGTCGTTATTTCCGTTAGGTTGCTCCTGCTTCATATGCTGCGGAGTAGGGTTCCTCCTTCCGACAAGGACATTGGCCACAAGGCGCCGGAACGAAGAAAAAACATTCGGGTAGATGCTGGTCATGCTGTCGCGCTTCTGGGCCGTTCCAAAGGGGATCTCGGTGCGGCTGCTGGACTGCGCGCGTTGTGCTGAACCGGGAGCGCCGTCCGCGCTTGTCAGAGCCCAGCGACCTCGGAACATAGAAAGGCCCCCGCAGTTCGTGTCGACTGCGGGGGCCTGTCGTGTTCCGGGCATTGGGCCTACTTGTCCCCGAATGACCAATCCGCGTCGGGGTCCGCAAAGAGATTGGGAGCGCCAGCCGCCTCGGAGGCATGGTTCGGAGCAGCGAGATCAGGATCGCTCGCCGGGCGCCGGGGGTGCGTGACTGACGGCGCCGTCGCCAGGTCAATGCCCAGACCGTCGGTAGCAGGCTGCATCCGAACGTTATTCGGCGTCTCGTCCACCTCGAACCCGATTAGGAAGCGGTCCTCGAGTTCCGCGATGCGCTCCTTGGAATAGTCGTCTACGAACAGCCCTTGGCGGGCGATGGCATTGGCGTTGATCTCGCGGATGCGGGTCATCGCGTTGAAGATGACTTCCTGGTCGATCTTTTTCTGTGCCGCGACCGACGCGCGGACCTCGCGCACCGCCAACATGCAGGTCTGTGCACGCTCTCCGTGGAAGCGTTCGAAGACGGAAGGCACCTCGATCCACTTTCCGTCCAGTTCCACTGCGATCGCGCCGAGATCCTCCGAATACCAGCGTACACGGACCTCCTTCTCGGTGTTGTGCATGAACCAGCGGGCGAGCACCTCTGAATGATAGCGAATGCCCAGAACCGAGATGCCCTTCTTGGACACCGTCCGTTTCAGCCGGGTGCCGAGTGCCCTGCGCCGCAGCCCGAGTGCGGGCATCGGCGCGACGCCATACCGCCCGACGAGCCGGTTCCAGCAATTGAGGGGCGTTTCCCCGTTCAGGCCTGCATGCGGGCGGCGATGGTACACGTCGACCACCCAGCGAACCAGTGCCTCACTGAGTTCCTCGGCCGTCAATGCTGCCCGGGCTTCGGAGTCGTAGTCGCCCTTGACGACGGTGTTGCTGAAGGTTCTCCCTGTGAACCGTCCGATGAAGTTGTTCGCCATCGTTCCGAACAGGCGCTCGATCCGCGCCCGGAACTCCGGCATCCCGGCCGGGCCGGCGTCGATATTGATCCCGAGATCGGTCGCGCCGACCCTTGTGTCGAAGTCGATGAAGGCGGAGCCGCAATCGGTGACGATGAGCTCAGGCGTGCCGGACATGTTCCATGGAGAATGCGCACCAACCGCGTCTGCCCATACCCCCTTGTCGCGCACGATCATGTCCATCGTCTGCATTGCGCTGCGCTTGCTGGGCGATCGTGAGAGCTTCATGGCTACGACACAACGAGTTGTGCAGCACTCAGCAGCAGTCAGGAACCAGCGTGCCATCTTGCCCTCTTCCAGGCCGAGGCTGGACTTCTCCTCCTGGCTCAATATCGACCAGATGCCCGACTCCGCCAAGAGGGACTTGAGATCGACCTTCCATTCGTCCATTTCGACGCGTTCGAACGGACGAGTCAGTTCCAGCCCCTTTCCGACCGGCGCATTGCGCTTGCGGGCCTCTTCCAGTCCGAAACGCGCTATATCGACCTCGAATGGATCGAGCTTCCTGACAGCGAGGCGGATCGTCTCGCGAGACGGCGTCACAAGAGGCCTCGTGCTCACGCCAAGCTTTTCGCCGGCCGCTTCCCGTTTTCTCAGTTCTTCCCGACGAAGGTTCTCGGCGATGAAGGCGTGGTCCACGTCTTCTACCACTTGCGCGACAGACGGTTGCTCCATGGTGAGGAAATTGCGGACCGTTCGGGCCAGAAGCGCAAGTTCGTCCGGGCCAAGGCGACGGCTACGACGTCCTTGTCCGCCCTGACCATAGAGGGCCGCCATGCCATCCCGGCGGAAGGCGGCAACGCGTTTCAGGAGCCGGCTCGCGCTGATCTTCGTGGGAACGATCATGGTTTTGTCGTCCGCCGGGAACGGGTCGCCTTCGCTGGGCACCGAGAGGTATTTCCCGGCCCGAAGTTTTATCTCAGGCAAGGTGGACTTAACGGCGTCTTCGGTGCGTTTGACCTTACCCTCGGCTTCCATTTCCAGGAATGCGCGGACCAGAGACTCGTGGTATTTGGCTTTCTGTTGCTGCTTTAACGAAAGTCCGGATAGTTCTTGTGTCGGAAGCCTTAACCGGCGTTTCGCATGATCCGGAAGGAATGCGTCACGCCGGTGTTCGATGCCGCCTGAAGTCACGCGCTGCGACAGCGCTGCGTGCGTGAACGACTCCGCGACGCTCGAGCCGTCAGTCCGGACGAACGTGTAGCCAACTTCGTTGCTTTCCAATGGACGGTAGGAGATACCGTCCACCACAACCTGGTCGTATTCTCCGAAAGCGAAACGGGGCAGCGTCGGGCTGAACTGGACATCGAGCATCACGCGGCCCTCCGCGTGACATGGCTGTCGTAGTCGATCCGCACCCGGCCCCGCAGTTCCAACTCATGCGCGCCGATGAGCCGGGCAATCGATCGGAAGCCCCGGCCGCCAAGGCCGGTGTATGCGATCAGGTCGCCGATCTTTGCTGCCCCGATCAAGTTGGACACCATATCCCGCATGATGGCATCTGCGTCCGGGTCAGGCTTGCGCACTGCATTCAACAGCGTCGCATTGTGGACAGCGACAGGATCGAGGTGCTTTTCCGTCATCAGAGTCACGCGGTCAGCGAAGTCGGCGGTCACCTCTGCTGCGATCCGGGAACTCTTGGCGAAGAACTCTTCGTCGCTGAGCTTCTCGTCATACTTGACCATGATCGCGACCCGACTGCCGTCTGTCATCGTCGCCCGGAAGTCGAAAAAGTGCCGTTCCTTGGGCCCGTCCTCCGGTCCCCAGGTGAATAGAACCTGGTTTTCCAGGTCGGCGACGTCTGCGCGCGCCTGCAGCACCAACGCGACACGCTTCTCGGTGAGGCTATCTGTTTTCATTACGGAACCTGCGCCCGGCCCGTGAACGAAGGCGCAAGAGAAGTGCTTCTTTGCGCCGACACCGGGGGTGCGGTCAGTCGTAGGACGTGCAGGCAACATAGCGTCCGCATCTATGTCGTATGAAGCAACGATCGCTCGAACATTTTCATCGCCCGCTTGGCTCCAGGTAGAGCAGTTCTTGTTCAGGGGGTGAGCCATTTCTCTTGTTCCTTCTCTGTTCTGGGCATGTCCCAGGAGCGCCCCGCTCGAGAAGAATTTTGGTCGAAGCGGAAATTCCGGAAGCCGAAAGTGGGACCACGGCGAAGAAATTTTCAGAATCCATGTAAGCTTCTGATAAGTGTAGAGATTACTCATGAGCCAGGGAGGGGCGCCTCGGCCTACATGCAATGCCGCTGGTTGACTAAGAGAAGCCCCGCCATGCCGCCAGAGCAGCCTCAATCCGCGCGTAGGCGTGCAGGGCTTCGTGCCGCGAGTGCCGCCCGCTGCAAAACTGCAAGGCGTAGATGTCCGCGCCGGTATCCTCGATCAGATATCCAAGCGCCAGGAAGGCCTCCTTGGCAGCGGGGGTAAGCAGCTTGCTGGGTCTCGGTCGCGCCATGACCGTAACGCCGGCGACCTCATGGCCGATCTGCGTGTAATGCCGATCGACCCAGAGGTGCAGTGACCGGACCCCGAACTTACCTTGAAGCCAGAGGGTAACGTCGCAGATGTCCTGTTCAGGGCCGAACTCGTGAGGGTAGACGCTCAGTCGACGATCTTTTGCGATCTGCAAAGCGCATCGTGTGCCCGTTGTGCTACGGATGGCTGCCCCCTTCAGTTGCGTAAACTTCGTTAGGTGTTCGGGTTTCCGATATCTTGAGAGGAATGTTGGCCGAAAAGGAGTTTGCCAAAACATTCTTCGTGTTCAGGTTGCCGGCAGCCTTTCTTGCTTGTTCGTGGAACAGTTGAAAACGCTCGTATGGGTGCGGCCTTTAGTAGACCTTGGGCTGCGTATGCGGCGCTGCAGTTCAGCTTCCCTGGAGGACCGGCAGCAGCCTGGCGAATGCGTCCGGTGCCCCCGACGACGGCACGAGCAGGTGCCGCCCGTTCCGCAGAAGGGTCTCGAGCTGGACGTCGGGGCCCGGCCGCCGCAGCGACTGGGCATCAATATCCGGCGCCATCTTCACTGGGACGAATGCAGGGACGCTTGCGTCTCCGAGCTCGCCTTCAAGTTACTGTCGCCGCCAGACGGTCAGAAGCGAACGGCAGATGCCATGCCGCCGCACTGTTGCTGAGACTTGCCGATGTCCCCGATAGCTTTCCTCGATTATCCTTTTTTTGTTGGCATCACTCCAGTGCCGACGACGCAGCGTATCCTCGGTGGGCAGGATCTCAACTTGGGGTGCGAAAATAAGGTCGACCATAACGTCGGATTTATCATCGCCTCCAACGCCCCGTCAGGCGGCCCCCGCCGAAGGGTTAAGATGTTAGTATCGCATGCGCCTACGGATCATTGCCTCATTGTCCTGCCACTCGGCCTCAGCGATATACTTGCGAACCATCTCGCGCAGGATTCTCGCAATGCGTGGGTGCTCGAACTCGCAAGCTTTAGCCCAGCCCTCATATTGATCCGCCAGCTCGCGCTCTTGCGCTCCGCCTTCACCCCGCCAAGTCGCACCGCGGGCATTGTAGCGCCCAATTGTGATGCCGCGCTCAATCTCGACGCTATACAAGTCATTGATGGCCTCTCGTACAGGTTCACAAGGCCATGATCCATCTTCTCCCAAAGGGGCGTGTGCGAGGATTTCCCCGATCTGATAATCAAGCATGGCGCGATGACCCGTTGGCTCACTGATGCGCCTTGCCTCGATAATCCATGTCCCCCGTCAGCACCTGTGGGACATCTGAGTTGACTTTGTAACGGAGGGTTTCTGGCTCATCGTAACCGCCAAGGAGTGGAGATGAGACAGAAACCCGGAACGCGGAAAGAGCCCGCCGA
>Ga0114905_1000844_pt1 | contig 18023 bp, 17 predicted proteins | sample MalvireepMed_b05_FD_83499 | JGI IMG/M metagenome (GOLD analysis project Ga0114905, IMG submission 83499) | Marine viral communities from the Global Malaspina Expedition - Malaspina viral metaG DeepMed_b05 | ecosystem: Environmental > Aquatic > Marine > Oceanic | place: Mediterranean Sea...
CAAGCTTGTTCAAGCAGGTCTCGTTTTTCGTTCTTGACGACGATGGTTCGCAGTCCATAATGCTCTGCTTGACGGTGGACCAGATCTTTAACTCCGGCCCATTCTGCGCGGCCCAGATCTGCATGGACAACGACCAGCTTGCTACGACTGACATGTTGGCGATCAGCCAGTTGGACGACTTCGTCCAGCATCACTTGCGAGTCCTTGCCGCCAGATGAATTGATTACGACAATGTCAAATTTTCTAAGATTTGGTGTCTGCATCTTGGTGCTCCTTATAATGATTGAACGTGCGCTTGTAGCCCTCTCCGTTCAGGTGGTGATCTTTTGGTGGTGGTTGGTGGTTACTACGGTATGTCTCTGTGATATAGCCCCAGAGCTATCGACGCCCTATTCAGGACTGTCACCCCCAGACTTCCACAACTCTCAAATGCGTCAGTGTAAATACATTCGATAGCGAGCCATGATAGGCGGTGACAGCTCTTTTCGCCTTGCTGGCCAGATCCCCACGATGGCTGTTTGAGCACTCAGGGCGTTCTTGGTGCGAGTGCTTCGGGGCGGTGCTACTGGGCGGTTCCTGTATCCGCGCCTCTCATTTTCAACTCAACTACAACATCAACAACAAGGATAATGATATGCATGGTTAATTGTTTTGTCAACTATTTCTTTTTTAGCCCCAAAAGGGGTCCAAGAAAAAGGCCCTTGCCAAACTCTCTCATCATAGTAAACTCCCCATGAAAAAGGAGATTTTATATGCCCAGAAAAGCCGCCCCCACATTGACCCCTGCAATGCTACCGCCAAACGTGCGCGAGTATGTGCCGGACGATCTTGACGACCGTGACCTGCCGCTATGGTATGCGGCCTTTGAAACGGGGCGACATGCCGCTCATGCCGCTACTGAGGCCGTGACGTCACGGCCAAGGCCAAAGCCTGAACGAGTTAGGATTGATCCCCAACTGCCGCCGCCCACGGAACCAGTCCCTGCTAATTATGATGATGACGATGAGGACTCGACATTGGACGCATTACTGGACTATGCAAGGCAACACCGACCGCAGATCGATAGTGCCAAACTGGCCTCTGCGGCCTCTCAGCATGATGAGATGAGTAAGTGGCTAAAAAGTAGGACACTGCCCAGTGGCAGACTGATTGATATGATGCTGGATACTCTGGTAGAGACCAGCGGTAAGTCCATTCTCAGGGCGGCTTAATCCTTAATCATTATATGGACACTGTTAAAACCATATCAACCAGTCTGGATCTGTGCAGGGCGCAGGCCCACAGTATCGGTGCATGGATGGATGAGGATGTCCAGATAGGCAGACGTGGTGGAGGTGCACACACACGCTATACCTTGCGCCTGAGCGGAGATACCCGTGGACCACTACTATCCCCATGGATAGTGATAGAGACGATTCCGGCCCCTGATAAGGGCCGTAACCGGCATGATAGAGACCAGACCCTAAAAACCCTAAATGGCAATGTGCGATAGGCAATATGATGGCTGAACAACAGGTAGCTACAGCGACAGATTATGATAGTAGATGGCAAGCGAGCAGGGACCCCAAGACGGGCAAGATCCTCAAAGGCGCACCCGGTCGTAAGCCGGGTGCCCGTAACCATAGGACCAAGGTCTCAGCCCAGACAAAATTACAGGAGGTTGAGGCAGAGATCGGGCCAATGGACCCACTTGAGGGCATGGCAAGGATTGCGGCTGACATGTCATTAGACGTGCAGGTCAGGCTGACCGCGCTCAAAGAGTTGGCGAGGTATATCTACCCCCAGCGTAAGGCAATTGACATGAGCATTGAGGAGCAACAGGGTGAGCCATCTGCAATGTCTGACACCGATCTCGAGTCGATTATAGAGGGGCATTTTGGGGCAAGCTAAGAGGGGTCAGATTATACTAACGATAATACCTATTATGGTTAGTATGGCAGGGGATTTCTCAGGGGCATATAGGGGTAGGGGGGATACCACATATTCGCGCAATTAGCAGGGGGAGAGGGACATATGGAGGACCCACCCATAGAAATCTCCCATGACTTTTTTCGTTTAGGAGGATATCAGCATGGCACAGTTCACCTTAGACACATGGCCTGAGAGCAGGTGGCCCTCATTTTCGTTTGATGAGATGGCCTGTCGAGAGACGGGGCAGTGTGTTATAGACGAAGACATGATGGACCGCTTGCAGGACTTACGGGAGCGGTTAGGCAAACCGGTGCGGATCACTTCTGGATACCGATCACCTGAGCATTACATAGAAGCTGCCAAGGCTAAGCCCGGAGCCCATGCAACGGGATGTGCTGTTGACATTAGCTGTTCTGGTGATTCGTTTGAGGTTTTGCGGTTGGCACTGGAGTTGGGCTTTACGGGGATAGGAGTCTCTCAGAACGGCGATCATCGGCAGCGGTTCTTGCATTTGGACACTATTCAGGCCGAGGAGTTTCATGTTCCACGACCGGCCCTCTGGTCATATTAGCCACAATGGCTGCGACAGGCAGTTTTACTTTCGGAGGCAAGAGGTGACAGTTCTGGGGGGCCTGTCTTTTGTGCTGGCCCTGACTATGGGAGCGGGAGCAAGCTTGCCTTTGTTTTTCGATTTGCCCTCGTTCATGATTGTTTTTACGGGAGTGCTTGCAACGCTTTTGCTGTCGGGAGCATCTGTGCCGGAAATGGTGCTGGCCCCTTTTCGCTGGGATTCTTATAACCCCAAGGCTGCTGGCGCATGGAGGACGGCGGGTGTGGCATCGTTGGTATGGGGAACCATAGGCACATTGCTGGGTGTGATTATTATGCTGGATAATGTAGGGAAGATTAATTCTTCCCTTATTAGCAAAGGCATGGCCATTGGCTTGCTGACGCAATTGTATGGGATTTTGGGATTTGTGATTGCGTATGCTGCACGGCGGCGTATGGAGGATGTGTGAGTCTGGGAGCGCATGAAGCAGCGCAGGTTTTACTGGAACGGCGACAGGCCCGTGAGCAGTTATTGCCATTTGTGACGCTGACGAAGCCGGACTTTGAGATAGGCCGTCACCATGAAATGATCTCTCAATGCTTGGAGCGGGTAGAATCGGGAGAGATTGTCCGGCAGATGATATTTACCCCACCTCGTCATACCAAATCGGAATTAGCTACAAGGCGGTTTCCTGCATGGTATCTGGGACGCCGTCCTGACGCTCAGGTCATATCAGCTTCTTATAACTCGGAACTGGCGTCTGACTTTGGACGTGAGGTACGTAATCTGATAAACACTCCAGTCTACGCACAGATATTCCCCGGCGTGGGATTGTCGGAAGATTCTCAAGCTGCAAATCGGTGGCATCTGAAATCAGGGGGTCAGTATATAGCAGCAGGGGTGGGGACTGCGATTACGGGACGGGGAGCGCATCTGATTATTGTGGATGATCCCATTAAGGATCGACAGGAAGCTGATTCGGAAACGGTGCGACAGCGTATTTGGGATTGGTATCGGTCGGTATTGTATACACGTTTGATGCCGGGGGGATCGATTGTGCTGATCCAAACCCGTTGGCATGACGACGATCTGGCAGGGCGATTACTGGCTGAGGCGGGGGGAGGCGGGGACCAGTGGGAAGTTGTTGAATTGCCAGCACTGGCACGGGACAACGATCCACTGGGCCGTATGAAGGGGGAGGCTCTGTGGCCGGAATGGTATCCTGAAGATCGATTAATCCAAATTAAATCTGTGATTGGTTCTCGTGACTGGAGTGCTTTATACCAGCAGGAACCACAGGCCGAAGAAGGAGGATTCTTTCTGGCCGATTGGTTCAAGACAGTGTCGGAACCCCCGGAGGGCTTACGGATTTATGGGGCCAGTGATTACGCGACCAAGGATGGTGAAGGGGACTGGACGGTGCATGGCATTTGTGGAGTAGACGAGCAGGACAATATGTATATGCTGGACATGTGGCGCGGGCAGACGACCAGCGATGTGTGGGTGGAATCATTTCTGGATCTGGTAGACCGCTGGAAGCCGTTGCAGTGGGCTGAGGAAGCTGGGCAGATCCGGGCAAGCCTTGATCCGTATATCACTACTCGTCAGCGTGAACGCCGGTCGTATTGTGTGCGCACACCGTTTACGTCTCGATTTGATAAGCGTAGTCGGGCACGAGCCATACAGGCCCGTATGAGTGCGGGCAAGGTGTTTTTTGTGCGCAATGCGCCATGGCTGGAAGAGTTGCGATTGGAGATGTTGCGGTTTGATGCCGGACGCCATGACGATCAGGTGGATGTAATGTCATTGCTGGGCCGGATGCTGGAAGACATGCAGGGTGCAGGACAGCTGAAGAACTGGGCTCCGAGTCGTCATATTCGGCGCGTAAAACAACAAAAGGAGGCGGTATAGTATGAGAGCAACTTTTGAAAATCGGGGTAATAGCGAATGGTTGCCTTTTGATATTGATCTTGGCGTTAACCTTGAGGAGATGGAAGGGGCGGTTGCGCTGGACGGACTGGACGGAGCATTGGTGGGAGCGGGGAACCAGTATACAAAACGACCTTTACTGGTTTACAGTGCACAAAAGATTGTAGCGATTTTAATGGAGCGGGACGGAATGACGGATGAAGAGGCGTGGGAATTCTTTTCCCATAACATTGAAGGGCTATGGGCGGGGGAAGGGACTCCCATCATTATCCATGACGTTGTGTTTGATTCATGAGGATTCGCAAGGTGCCTACGGGCGAATTTGATGCAGACGGTGATGGGGACCCGCAAACAGTTACGTGGATTACGGTAACTCGACGTGAGGCATTGGCCATTATACAGGCATTGGCCGGACAGATGGGTACCCGGCGCGGGTCTGATCGCATTGAGCATCGATTGCTCAACGGGGATTATGCAACCATAGAAGTGGATAACGAAAATGAGGTTGTCGAGTGAATATCAATGTAAAAGTGGAAAAGTGGCGAGAACCGACCCTTGTTGAGATTGATGAAGGAGAAGGCCCCGTATTGTATACTCGCGTATGGATGGGGATGGTGCCGCCAAAGGGATTGGAACCGGGGTATGCGTGTGTTGTGGGGGAAGTGTATGATGACGATCCGCGGCAGAAGCCGCGCCCTAAGATTTTATTGGACGAAGCGCAGGCCCTCAACCCGGACGATTGGTCAAAGGATGTGGTCGAATCGTATCATGATTCGTTTTTTACTGACATTGAGGGAGACAATGGTATCATATCTGCCTCTAAGTCATCGAATCCCACTATGCACGACCTGCGCATAGCGGCGGTGGCCCTGAAGGATATCTATAAGATCGAAATGGGGATAACGCTCCCTCATCAGCCCCCTTTTACGGCTTTTTTACGGGCAACAGAGGGCTTGTGTCTGTATGATAGCGGGATTGATCCTGAGCAATACAAGCAGTGGTTCCCCACGTTTCAGTCGGTTGATAACTGTATGGCCATTATGGACGAGGTGCCAATGGGTGATGACGAAGAATACGGGCGGCAGCTTGTAGAGACGTTGCTGGCCCGCAATGAATTGTCCATTAATGATCATTGTAAGCTGTTCCAGAATTCACATCTTGCCCATCCAGTGCGGGCCGTGGGTCTGGTGTGCAGTGCGATGCAGGTATGGGACTGGAGTTTTATGATCCGGGACGTGGAAATGGGAGATGGGTATGATGAGATGATTGCCGATGAAGATCTGGAGGAGGCAAAGGCAGAATCGGACGCTGAAGACGCTGTGCGTTTATGGCAGGCTGGGATGGATACAGGGTTTTCAGATCAGGAAAAAAAGCAATTGGAAAAATCGTTATATGCTGCTTGAAAAAAGTCAGTTGACAAAGAAAAACGGCTTACTACACTTCCAGTAAGTGCCAGAGGAAGGCTCAATTAAGGGAGATAAGATTACGGCTCGCGCCGCTGAGTTTAATCGAACGGCGTGATGCTGTTGCAGCTAACTATGAGACTACCGAAGAAGACACAGTCAGTTTACAAGAAAAAGCCGGGGACGCTGAAGCGTAAGCCGTCTCCCAAGCCAAAGCGACAACCTAAGAGAACGCGAAAGAGCTTGTACTAAATGGCGCAATACGACGAACCGCAAACCAAAGACGATTACGCAGATAAGTGTAATACACGCTTGCGTGATGGCGTGAATGAGGCATCGGAATGGGCTACGGAAGCTCGCCGGGCGTGGTCATATTACGCTTCACGGCAGTATCAGAATGTTTCTGATTCTGAACGCCTGCGCATGATGCCCATTGTGGCCAATGTTATCCGCAGAGACATTGATCAGATGGTCAATCGGGTCTTGGAAGCAGCTCCCGTAATTAATCCGGTGGGCCGCTTTGGAGAAGACACTGAATATGCTCGTATGATGGTTGACCTGCTTCAGTATACCCGTGACACCGAAGAGAATTTTCATAACGATCTTGAGGATGCGGTTCAGGATTTCTTCTTTACGGGCGAGGGCATCCTGTTTGAGGGTTGGAATCAAGATGCGGAACAGGGTATGGGGGCTCCTGAAGCACGATGGGTTGATCCTCGGTTTCTGATTTGGGATGCTGCGGCTCGCAACTGGCAGCGAGATGATGCGGATTACATGATTCACTTTGAACCTAAGAAAGTGGACACAATTGAAGAGCTATATGGGCTGTCGGACGTTCAGGCAGACTATCCCGGATTTTTTACGGGCAGCGAAGATGTCGCTCGCGGGGGCAGGGAGTATGGAGTAGCGCGAGGCGATCCGGGCAATAAGGGCAGTTCAGTAGGATCGTCTGAAGACATGGCGTATGTCAAAACGATGTATGAAAAGATATACCGTCAGAAGTCTCGATATACCCTTGCAAATGGAGAAAATGCTACGATCCCGGACGCCGAGGGCGGGTCCCGAGATATTACTGATGACGACTTTGAGTTATTGCCTCCAGAACGACAGGCAGAGCTTACTAAAGTCAAAGGGCGAGTGGCAGAGCTGTATGAGACTATTGTTGTAAATGATCAGACAGTCAGTCGCGAATTGAGCATATATGATGTAAGCAATGGTGGACACGGAGAGTATCCGTTCGCCTTTTTCTCTTATGTGCGGATTCGTGATCGTTCCCACAGTAAGGGGGAAATTGATTATCTGGTAGGAATGCAGGACCTAATCAATCGAACGCTGGCACGGTGGTTGGAGCAGATGATGATCGCCGGGTCTAATTACGTGGTGTCTCCAAAAGGGTCGCTGCCTCGTGAAGATGAGGAAAAGCTGAAGAACATTGGCCGTTATCCGCTTCAGATCTTTCGGCCTTACCCCGGCTTTGCAGGACCGCAGGTGGACGGAGGACGCTCCACAGGGGCCGATTTGTTCCAAAGCGGCTATCAACTGCTATCGACGATTAAAGACCGTGTAAGTGGCGTATATGACGTTCAGAGAGGCAGTATGCCGTATGCAACGTCTGGTATTGGCATTCAGTCGCTGCAATCGGCTACAGATTTATTGACAACTATGCCGCGCAGGCATTTGGAGTCCGGTCTTAAAAGGGCAACTATCCTGCGTATGAAAAATATTCTGCAATTTATGCGAGGGTCACGGGTCATTGAGATCATCGATCAAAAAGACAAGAAGGAACGCACGTTGTTTGTGGGGAATTCCATGGCTGAAATAGCGGCTGAATATGGATTACAGCCGTCAGTAGATCAGGCAACAGGTGTGCCGATGGTAGATCCTGCTACAGGGGAACCGCTAATGCTGGTCAACCCCAATACGCAGGAAGAAGCCGATGTCATGGTTCTGAACGAGGATACGGCTCCTCAGTTTGATATGCGCCGGGTACGTTTGGAACTGGACACAGAACGAGATCGCTCACGTCAGGAACGGATGGAATTTGCGCAGATGATGTTGCAGGCCATTGGCCCATCGGCTGCTACTTGGGCATTAGAACTAATGGATGCGCCTAACAAGGAAGTGTTAATCGAGTCGATGGAACGCTCTGATTCGGGGGCTCAGCTACTGGCTCAGTTTGAGGAAATGGCCAAAGGTCTTGGCATGGATGATCCGCAACAGCTTATCCAGTCTGTGATGCAACAGTTGCAAATGCAGGCGCAAATGGCACAACAACAACCAGAGGCACCTCCGGGTGGGGCACCTCCGGGTGGGCCAATGGGTCCCCCGCCTGCTGGACCTCCTGCTGGCCCGCCGATGGGCCCGCCTGTTGCAGAAGAAATGCCTCTTCCCGGAGGGAATGGGATGCCTCCAATACCTCCGGCTCCTGAAGGGATGCCTCCTGTATAGAAGGGATATTTATGGAATTCGATAAGGGTCAAGTAATAGCAGTAGATAGCGAACTGGAAGGGCTGTATGAAGAAGAATTTCCAGAAGCGGAGCAGACTTTTAAAGTCGCCCTTCAGGCGGTGGTTCAGTCTTTACCGTATGACCTCACGTTAGATCCTACGTTGGTAGGAGAGGCAGCAGATAGGACTAAGGATCGTGGACTTGTAGAGATGTTTGCTGGAGGGGAAGATAGGAGGCGGTGGAAGGTTGTACTCAACTGGAGCCCCCATTGGAATGGCAAGCTCCCTCCCGGTTATATGTGGGTTATGTACCGAGAGACAGAAGTCGCCATTCTTGGTCCATGGGCTACTATTCGCACTTGTTGGCATTGCGGCTTGAAAGGATGGGCCAGTAAGGAGCGTAAGATTGGTTGCTGCTTGCCTCATTATCCTTGCCCGCATTGCAAGGAGCGGGATTGGTTTGGGCGTATTGTGACGCCTGAAGACTTTGAACGTGATATGGCAGAGTATATCGCCAGAGATAGCAATAAAGATGATATGTATGACGTTTTTAAACCTAAAGTGGGTGTAAAGACACCTGCTGAACCGGACCACAGCACTGGTCAGACCAATGAAAACCCCGCTACCGATGCGGGCACTTTTGCGGCTTGATTAGGCAATTGTCCAAGAAGGAGTAAACAATGTCTGAAGCGGTCCAGTATCCAGATGCGTCCGTGGAGCAACCTGCAAGTGAGGACTCTGCAAAGGACCAACAGCTGCCCGATACGATTCAGATTGATGGAGAGGACATAAATCTCCAAGACGCTATTGCGGATCATAAAAACCGGAAGGAGTGGCAGAAGGCTCAGACACAGCGTGATCAGGAAATTTCTGCGCAACGAAAGGAAGTTAACGAATTGCTCAGTAAAGTGATTGATCAGGTTGGTAATGGTTCCCAGTCGGAAAAAGCAGTGCAGGAAGTGGCGTCAAACTTTGACGTTGATGCGCGGATTGCAGAAATGCCTGATCCGCTCGAAGACGAAAAAGGTTACAAAGCCGCCATGGCTGGATTGCTTAAAGAGTATGGGGATTCGATTAAGTCTGAGATTCAGCAAACCACTTCATCCATAAAAGATGATACCTCGAAGGAAATAGCGAATCAATCGCAAAAAGATCGCATTGTGCAAGACAACCTGCGCATGGTACGCGACTACGTTGCGAAAAAATTCGGAGACAGTGTCTCTGAATCGGATACAGACGAAGTGATTCGGCGCGTGGGTCAGAAGTGGGGGACCGAGTATGGTACAGAGGATTCGTCCGGGGCGTTTCGGTTTAACGAAAAGGCCGTGGAAGAATCGATCTGGCAGGTACCTTCGCTGAGAACGCAACTCATCGCCAGTGAAACTAATGAGGCTCGCAAGGAAGGACTCACAGGGCGTGAGCGCGGGCAGCAAGGTCTGACTCCGAGCAATCGTGCGGCCTCAAGGCCGGGACAGGGCGCACCAATCGGTGATAAGATCGATTGGCTTAATTCGCTTAACGAGAATGAGATGCAGCGAGCTGTTCGGTCTATGGGTGCCGATGAAAGAAACCAGATGCTAAAGTCGCTCTATGAGCGGGGCTAAAGCACAACTCATGTAGGGAATTCTTATGGCAATAACTAATTTTACAACTGGAACGGGAACACATGTGTCCTTAGATCAGACACTGGTTAACATCTTGTTCTCGCAAAAGTTGCACGTTGAAACTCAGGCTGAGCTGTTTTTTAACCAGCGTGGTCTGATGAAAAAAGAAGATGGTGGGGAGGATACCTTTGAACGAAGGGCAGACTCTCCTATCGTTGTGAAGGATGAGTTTGGCAAAGAGCGAGGGCAGCGTATCCGTCTTGCTCTTCGCAAGCAATTGACTACTGGTATTGGACTGGCAGATCGTGATCATGCCAGTAATGGACTTGCGGCTGCGAACTTTGGTGCTACGACTATGATCGACACCGAAGAGTCTATGAACCTCTACGACTTAGAGGTCGTAGTTGAACTCATGAAACACGCCGTTGGGTTCGCATCTCCTGAACTTCAGGACTTGCGTACTCCATTTAAAATGGAGCAGGAAGCCGCAGCGGCTTTACGTGATTGGCTGACTGCTCAGTATGAGGAATCAATACTGGATGCTCATTATGATGGCCATGCGGCTCATGTGATTCGAGCCACGTATAAATCTGCCTCAGCACACCCTCGTGTTATTTGGAGTAATGATGCAACTGCGCAGGGAGACATTAGTAATAATGACCTTCTGTCTGCTGCTGACTTACGTAAGGTGTATGAGAACATGCGCGTCAACAACGTCAATCCGATCCGTGTAGACGGAAAAGAGATGTATGTGTTGTTGGCACATGTGTATTCGATTAGTGATTTGATGAATGATGCAGATATTAAGAATACCTATCAGAATGCGTTTACACGCACTGCTGGTGGTTCTGACAATCCACTGTTCTCACGAGCGGAAATTATATTTGAGGGCATCGCTGTCCATGAGTATAATCGAACTCGCAGACCTGCAACGGGTACTAATGCAGCCAGTACGATGCGTAATATCGTGATGGGTGCCGATGCTGTTATCTGCGGCAATGCTTCTGAGCCTCGTCTTGTGCGACGCAAAGAGGATGCCTATGAAGACAAGTATGGGGTTGGCATCAAGCAGATTTTTGGATGCTCTCGTGCTGACTTTACTGCGGAGGACGACAATACAACGCTTAATCAGTCATCTGCTGAATTGATGAACTGGAGTGTTGCGTAAGATTAAAAATGGGGGGGGCCCAGATTGGCCCTTCCCATTCCTTTACAATAAGGAGATAAGGCAAATGGCTTCTATTTTTGTGGAGTATGTAACAGATAAAGACAGCCCCGGATACTCTGAAGGTCCATTGGGTCTTCAGGTTGGCAATTATGGGACTTTGGATTTTATGCCGAAAGAGAGGTATCAAAATCGGCGCGTAGAGGAACTGACAACGGAAGAGGCCGCAGTAAATTTGGTTAATCGATTTCGTCGTCAAGGTCTTTTTCGCATTTGTAAAGACCTGATGGCATCACAGGACCTTAGTAACATTGAGGACTTTGTGCGGTTGAAGGTGGCTCCTTTGGTGGAGCGGATTGAATCATTGGAAGAGCAAATAGCCCTGATGAAAAAAAGCAAAAGGACTGCTAAATAGTGGCACTTACGTGGAGTGAATATAAGAGCCGTATCGCAGATCGAGCGCATAAGGATTTATCGGTTGCAGAGGAAGATTCTGATGTGACGCGCTGGGCGAAAGCGGGCATTGAACTGGTTGAGTCGGAAGACAGCTGGTCATGGTTGTACAAGGATTTCACCATTACAATGGTTGCAGATACGTATGCTTATGATTGGCCTACGGGACTTGAAAAATTTGACGCCAATACATTCCGCTATGGGGGCAGTGGTAGTTATCTGAGTTATGCACGACGAGTTGAAAATATTGACAATTACTTAGGGCCTCACTGGCGTGACTCCAGTGGGACTACGGGGACGCCAAAACATTTTGCAGATTTTGGCAGGCAAATCTGGATTGCCCCTAAGCCGAATGCGGCATTTATAACCAGTAATCCGACATTATATCTGTATGGATACACTACCGATCTTACAGTAGTTGAGGGCTCTCCTGTAGATGCGACCGTGCTGCTGATCCCGTTCAGGGCGGCGAATGCGTATGTCGAGGCGGCATTAATGGTGGGCTTGCAGCAGGAAGACGATCCTGACTGGAGGTCGTATCAGCAAATCTTTGAATCAAACATACAACGCCTGCGTGGCTTTGATGTTTCTGTGGCATCGACGGACGAAGTCCTTTTACCAGAGTTTGCACAATACATGGAGTATTGATGGCTGATACTACCGATATCGCCCTTGAGGCGGTAACGATTACGAACAACCTGAGCAGCGATACGCAACGGGCTGCTTTTGAGGACACATATAAGGGCAGTCAGACCCTCGTCAAAACTGACGAGTCGCAGGTGGTATTCAGGACTGAAGTGGGATGGAGTAAAATGGTATGGGGCGGTGTTCTGCCCACGCTGACAACAACAGAGCGTAATGCACTTAGCAGTCCATCTAACGGGATGCTCATTTATAATTCAACAACTCACAAAGCGCAGGTTCGCGCCAATGGGGCATGGGCTGATCTACACTAATGGCTAAGCAACGTAATCGCTACCGGTTCCCAACAAGAAAAGGTTTTTTGGGCGAGAATAATGTTGATGCCGAGACGGAGGATATGTTCAGTACGGGATCTTTGTCTCTCCTGCGTAATTATCATATTGATGGCCACGGTGCTTTACTGAAGAGGCAGGGGTGGGAACACTATACGACCAATGCGATAGATGGGAGTAATGCGGTTCAAGGCTTGGGGTTTATGGATTTTGGGACACCCTACCTGATAGGCGTTGCGGGGGATAAAGTAAAAAAGCTTGTAGAGGGGTCTCCTGCCACATGGACAGATATAACTGGGTCTGCGACAATCAGCAGTGGGCAGGATTACGTCAATCGATTTACCACGTTCCATGATGGGACTAATGGCAACATAATCGGCACAGATGGAACCAGTAATCCGTGGAAGTGGAATGGGACGGGGAATATAGCGACGCTGGCCCTGACGCGAGCTAATGACATACAGGCATTCAAGACTCACTTGTTTGCAATTAACACCCCGGATCGCCCCACTGCTATTCGGTATTCAGACACGGGCGATCCTACAACATGGCCTGCGGACAATGTCTTTGATGCGACCAGAGACAGTATAGGCGTAGGATTAAGCTTGCATTCAGCAGAAACGCTGTTGGCGTTTTATGAGAATTCTATTTATCGCATCAATTTCGATTACGGGGGCGCAGGTGCGTTAACGTCTTTTTTCACGAGTCAGCTTGTGGATGGCTCAGTGGGGTGTGCTGCCAGAGGGTCCATCGTGACGTCACGGGGGCGTACTTACTTTGCTGGACAGCAAGGAATTTATGTTGTTGGAGATCCTGCTCAGCCAGCACGTTATATCAGCAGGCCCATTGAAGGTCTTTGGTCTACGATCAATAAGTCTCGCTTGAAGAATATTTACGCATTTGAGCGCGGCGAGCCATGGAATGAGATTGTATTCTTGGTGTCATCGGGAGCGACAACTCAGCATGATGTGGCTCTGGTTTATAATACTGACATTGCAGATTATGCAGGCGTGGAAAATGCATGGTCGATTTTTACGGCTTCTGGCAGCAACCAACGGTTTAACGTGGGGGTTAACTACATCCATTCAGGTGGACAACATCATACGATACTGGGTAAGTATGATTCCAAGATTGCCAAGGCGTGGGGTAGTGACAGAAACAGGACAACTTTTGCTGATAATGCTGCTGCTATCGTTTCAATCTGTCAAACCGGCTTTATCGACATGGGCTATGAAGGCGTTAAAAGTATTCGTGAAGCATGGCTCGATTTAAGTGTCCAGTCAAAGCATACGTTCAACGTGAAGGTGGAGGGCGTAGAGCAAAGATTATCGGCCACTTCTGTCCTTGACATAGGGTCGGATGTAGGAACGCTGGATTATGATTTTACATTAAACACGTCAATTCTTGCAGCGGGATCAATCGCGCAAGCACGATTCAAGTTGACAGGCAACAGTCGTTATTTCCGCTTCCGCTTGGAAGAAAGCGACACAACAAAACCACAACGCATAGAGTCGATGCATTTCTTGTATGTGCCTAAAGGCATGAGGATTCGATAATTATGGTTACAAAAAGTAATGTTGTTTCGGCTACAAATAATAAGACTACAAGTAGCAACCTTGGTGGACAGAAACGTAAGGCACGAGATGCTTTCAATCTTGCACTTGATGAAGGGCAGGATTTTAGAACGGCATTGACTGCGTGGAGGGATGCAGGGGGAGAGCTGAGTCAAGGGGGACAACGCTTCTTGGGACAAAGCCCTCGTGCAGCTGAGGAAACGGGAATTGGAAGCATCGATCAGTTAGGATTGGGGCCGGAAACGCAAGACTACGTGTCTCAGGCATATCAGCATTATGCGAGGCCATATACGCAAGAATTTGAAGAGCTGGGTAAGGCAACGAAGAAAGAAGCCTTGCAAAAAGGACTGTATCTGTCTGGAGATTATGGTCGTGCTATCGGGGAAAACATTGAAGACTACAGTCGTAAAGTGGCTGAAAATGTAGTCCTTCCGCTGGCGCGTGAGGGAATGCAGATGGGATATCAGGCCGCAGAGTTGGGTCTCCAGCGAGAACAATTAGGTGAAGAAACTCGACAGTTTGATATACAATTAGGCGAAGAAACCCGACAGTTTGATGTGGGTACACGTCAGCAACAGCAGCAATTCATGACAACTGTAACGGGGCGGGTTAGAGGCCCGATGATTGCGCAAAACTTTGGTGTTACAGATGAGATGATTGAAGGGCTATTTGATAATAATGGGGATATTACTGATACAGATAGATGGCTTACGGCGGCTTCTGCAATTACCGAGGCGGCGAACGAGCAAGGCGTATACCTGACAAATGAAATGGGAGAGCGGCTGTTAAGAGGTGAAGAAGTGGATGTCACTGGTGCGCCAACATTGGACAGGGATCGATTGACGACACAAAGGGAGCAATTCACCGATCAGCTTGCGCAGAATTTAACGCTTTCAGATGCGGATCGCGATGAAAAAACGCGGCAATTCAATGTCAGTACGATGCGTCGTCAGGTGGAGTATGTTACTGACGTGACGGGTAAGTATGGAGTGGGGACGGTCAGCGGAGAATTGTTGGGACTTGATGTATCTCAACTGTGGGATGAGGATGGCAATATTACGAGTGTAGATTTGTATCTGCAAATGGCAGATGATTTTGTGGGGGTTATGGAGGCAGCGGGGATTGAATTATCTGATAACGATATTGACTCCATTCTTAGGGGTAAAACGATCACAGTGTCAGGGGCATTGACACTGCAAGGGCGTCAGGCAGCGTCAGCGGAAGCGGCAGGTTTACATGCTCGCCGTATGGAAATTGCTAATCTTGCTCTGGAACAAGAAAGTCAAGATTTGGATGAGGCATTAGCGCGGGCAAGGGAGTCGGGAACGTATGTAGACCCAGTGACGGGGGAGACAGTAGAGACTTTAGAGAAGCAACGCCTTGATTTAGATGAAACGGCGCGGATGATGGAGTTAACGGGAGATGCGGATGGGAAGGATGAAGATGGTAATTGGATCTCTTCATTGGCTGCTACTTATCAAGCGGAGCAAATAAAATGGCAAGATGCAAGTGAAAAATTGGATGCTGCCATTAAGCGAGCAGAGCAATCTGGGGACTTTGTTGACCCTGATACCCAGCAAACAGTAGAGACATTGAAGAAGCAGTTGCAGGATACTAATAAGAGGCATCAAGAGGCTTCGCTGAATCTTGAGCAAGAAAAGGAATATGCTCGACAGCGAGAGACCTTCGCACAGTTGACGGGCCAATACAAGCCCGGAGAAGTATCGTTGGAGATGATGGGGTTCCAAGAGGACTTATTGTATGATGCCGATGGCAATGTGGACATGGATTATTTCTTTGAAATTGCTGACGATTTTAATGACACTGCAAAAAAAATGTTGGGGAGGGAACCCACTCCAACTGAAATAGCAGCAATGTTACGTGGCGAAAAAATTTCAATGGGTGATCCCATTGACACATTGGCGAAGATGGCTCAGGACGCGGGGATTACGGGGGTCTACGGCGAGGACAAGACTAAGACCTTGGATGCTGTTATCCAATATGCCCAACTTACGGGATACCTTGGGGATGGTGACGATCAAAAAAAGACATTGGCTGGCAATCGAGCGGAACTCGACAAGAAGATAGATTTGCGTGTTCAATCGCTTAATGAGCAGGCTGAGTCATTCCGGCAGAACATGGATTTGGCTCGTGAAAAAGGATATTGGGAACTTGGGGAAAATGGGATCGTAACAGCAAGTGAAATGGGAATTGATACGCGATATACTTCAACCATGACAGATAAGGACGATATACTGGCCACGTATGAAGCGCGGCGACTGAAAGAAGTGTATCGCGAGATGGCAGGGGAGGACCTGTCAGATCCTGATGTGGTATCCATGTTAAAAGGTAATGGAAAATCGGTGACGTCACCGATTCGTATCCAGACAGTAGCCGCTCGCGCTGAGGCCAATCGAGCCTTGATAGAGGTGGGTAACTTAATGGGGACTCTTGGCGAGATGAAGACGGCGGCGGCTCATCAGTTTGAAGAGAACTTAAAAGAGCAAGGTAAATTAACTACGGCTGAGGTTGCACGGATTTCTGCTGACATGGCTCGCGCCGATAAAGAGTTGGAAGGTCAGCTTGTGCAATGGGCTTCGCAGACTAACATCGACATTGCTCAGATCACAGGCCAGTTTGGTATTGATAATGAGATCACAGCGGCAGATCTGGGGGTAGTAACGAAGACTGCTGAAGAATATGATTCCATAGATGAGTTTATGCGGGATGTAGATCGCAACACACCTGCATTGCGGACAGCATTTAATACCACATTTGGCCGTGATCCTTCAGGCGATGAGCTAAGCAGGTTAATGCAAGGGGAAACCTTGGCAGTCGATACAACGCCAACATTGGCAGCACGTCAACTCGCTCAGTTGATTAGTGCCCAATCAATGGAGTCGGCCAATGATATGTTCAAGTTTACTCAAGAGTATGATTTGGACATTAAAGAGTTTAATGAAATGGAAGAACATGCAGACTTAGAACATGGTCGTCTGATGAAAGAGATGGCAAATCAGCATGAATTAGATCGAATGGATTTTGCTCTTGCGCGATCAGACTTAGAGGCAAAACACACTGGCCAATGGCAAATGACTGGAAAGATTACGGCGGCAGATTTAGGATTCACCATTGAGGTGGCAGCTTTAGAAGCGATGCCACAGGATGATTTGTTGAAGTATGCGGAATCAATGATATCAACTTATGAGGCTGTGCAAGGGGAGGAGTTCCCCGGTAAGTCCCAGTCCGGGAAATTAGGTAAGGCTTTTGAGATGCTACGCGGCGAGTCTTCTATTACGGTGGAGGCTCAGTGGACGCAAGATGCCAGAGAAACGGCGCGAGAGTATGGTATGAATGAGCGGTCATTTGTAGAGGCAACGAATCAGTTCAACAGGACTTTTTTAGAAAGTAATAGGCAGAATTACCTGCAAATGACAGGTATGGGTACGGACCCAGATGGGGTTGAAGTGATGACGCAGGGGTATCGGGCTTGGCTTGAAGCACAAAAAGATATAAAAAAGGTAGAGTCTCGTCGAGACAACTTGTATAAAGCTATGAAAGAGCAATTGGTGAAAGATAGTGTGAAAGGCAACGCGGACCCGTGGAAGTTATATGTGCAGGCGTGGCGTTCGCCTACCACTGGCGAAAAGGCTTTTACCAGAGACCATGCCACCGGTGATGAAATATGGGGTTCAAACGAATTACGAGCTGAGATGGTGGCTGAGTTTCAAAATCTGACAATACCTGAGCAGATTGGAGCTCTTTCAGATATGTTTGAACAAGCATACGGCTGGCCCCCCCATCGGCAAGACATTGCGGAGATGTTTATAGGGGGTCAACGACCATATGGTCATAATGGTGCGATCCTCAATAAGGCCATCGCGATCAGGGGCGACGCCAATGTGGAGGACATTGAGAAAATGATGAAAATATTGAGCAACCAAGTTTACGATACTGAAAAGAAAATGTCAGGATGGGAGACGGCTGGACGCATTGGAGGCCAACTTCTCTCG